>FUFK010041627.1_pt1 | contig 44204 bp, 52 predicted proteins | sample 1021851 | NCBI WGS metagenome assembly FUFK01 (sample SAMEA51879418, study PRJEB19060) | metagenome
CTTCTTCTTCCTCTGCATCTACACTAGGGACAGTAGTTTCAGGTTTTGCTTCATCGCCTGATGTAGACACAGGAACAAGACTGAATTTAAGATTGCTACCGTAAACCATTCCCGGCTCAGAAGTAAAGTGTTCCTTAAGAACTTTATCAATAGCTTCTTGTGCATGAGTCTCAGGCTCTCGTCCTGAGCTTTCTGCCATATCTCTCATATAAGAAACAGCTAAATTTTCAAACTGAGTTTTTTCAAGATTACCTAAGTCCTCATAAACAGACTTAGAAAGAGCATAGTTTTTAGCAAAACCAGCTGCATAGTTCCTGTCTGTCTTAGTTATTTTAGGGGCTTTCTTTATTTCTGGTGGTGCTGATTTTAGTGGTCGAGCATCTCCATCTATCCACTCTTGTTCTGCATCAGACCATGAATGTAAAATACCGTCTCTTAGTACAGTAACTACTGGCATCCCTGTATCAGAATCTACAAAGTCATTAGTAGAATAATTCTTAGTATCCGTTTGATCTGTAGCTAAACTAACTGCCCTGTCACTAGATATAGCACCTGCTTTTAATAAGTCAAGTGCTATCTGTTTATTGTCGTTTTCTGGTAGCTTTTCTACTTGAGATATAGCTTGATTAAGAACCTTAGTGTCAGAGGCTTTCTTTGCCAAAGCATTAAACAATTCTCTACTTAAAGGCTCTTTAGTATCTTCGCTTAACAATCCACTAAACAAAGGGTCTTCAGATAGCTTCATTATCTCAAGGTATTCACGCTGGTCTTCTACAGTCTCAAGATTACTTCTTTGAAGCCTTACTTCAGAGCCTAAAATTTGTCTTGCTTGAGCGGGAGTCCATATATTATTTTTAAGTCTTTCAGCATCATCCTGTAATCCAAACTTTTCTAACTCTGAAATAGTATTAAGTTTAGCTTGTGCTTCTCTCTCTCTTTCTCGGTTAGCTCTTTGATCAGCAGCAGCTTGTCTAGCGTCAGCAGCTTGTTGTCTACGAAGCTGATTAAGTTGCATGTTAAGAGAGTTTCTTTTGTTAGGATCAGTTTCAAATTGTAGTCTAGCCTCAATAGATTGCATTAAACCTGATGTAGTAGACGTATCAATATCTTTCTGAGCATCTAAAACTTTTTCTTCAACAGTACGCATGTCTAACCCTAAAGTAGTTCCAAGGTTTCTAGCAAACATGCCACCAAGACCACTAGGGCCAAACTGTTGTGCAGGTGGCAGCATAGAAGCGCCAGCAGCGCCCTGTTGATTCGCTGGCCCTTGACCAAAGCTACCCAGTTGTGTTAGTAAACCGGGAGTAAATCTTATGTTTCCTCTAGCCATTAGTTTTAACCTCCACCACCGAATATACTACTGAACAAACCACCTAAAGTTTCTCCACCAAAGATGTTACCAATCAAATCATTTGTGCTACCTGCGCCAGCTTCAGCAGCACCTGTAGCGCCAGCAGCGCCTAACATAGAACTATATATCTGACCAAGCAAGTTAGCTCTAGCTAGTTCAGTTTGTGCTTGTGATTCTAGTCCGCTTATGCCTGCTTCAGCAAGATAACCTGCACCCTGTCGTTGACCTGTGCCAGCAATGTTAGCTATGTTGATAGCAGGAGTAAGGGAAGAAAGCAATTGTTGCTCTGGCAAGTACTGTGCAGCCTGTGCTAGACCAATGTTGCCTAACTGTGAAGCCTGTAGCGAAGCAGGTAATGCAGCAGCGCCAGAGCCTAGTCCAAAGAGTCCCTGTGCAATCCCTAGCTGTTGCATTTGCTCTGCTTGTGATTGCTCTAGTGCACCTAAAGCTGCCCTAGCCTTAGCTTCCTCTTGTGCCTGTGCTAACGCTAGTTGCTCTGGAGCACCACCAAACTGTGCTGTACGTAATCCTGTACGCCCCTGTGACGCTAGACGTTCTTCAAGTGCAAGTCTAGCACGTTCTTCCTCTGGTCTTTGGGTAGCACGTATTCTTTCGTATACATCAGCTTCCCTTTGACCCATAGGAGCCATAAGGCCTGTAAGAGCGCCTGTAACGCCTCCTAACGCCTGTCCAGTGATACCTGATACATCTGGAGCTACTGCGCCCATACCGCCTACTAAGCCCCCTGTGAGAGCTTGTAGCTGCTGTTGTTGTGCAGCTTGTGCAGGAGACAATGAAGTAGTAAAGCCACCTTCAGGNGTAGTAGTGANACCACCAAAGCCNGTGGACACTGTAAAGGGTCTAAAGGCAGTGCCTGCTGCTGCTTCTTCACCAATACGCTGTGCGCCTGTAGCAAGACCAGAACCTACAGAACTAAGTCTGTCCATTACATCATCTAAGGCTGCATAGGACAACCCTGTTTGTGCAATACCACTAAGAGGTAAATTACCTATGCCTGTTAGAAGGTTATTAAAGAAACCTCCACTTTCACCAGTGTCCTGTTGTGCGCCCATCACGGGTATCTGTGATGCTACTAAAGGTAATCCTATACTCATCTCTTTATTCTCTTATGTCAATACTGTTGTTACTATCGTTACCGCTGCTGTCACGGCAGACGCAACAACCAGCCAAGCAAGTTTCTCCCAACGTGCAGCATGAGCATCAGTAGCTTTCCTTAGTTCCCTAAGTTCCACTACTGCCTCTGCCCAGCGCTCACCACATTCTTTCTCATGTTGAGCAATGCGGTCTAAAGCCTCTAAAGCTAACTCTTGGTAAGTCCCTTGCTGCTGTTTCATTACCAAGGCACACCAGTAGATGTGGTAGGTGTCTTTTGCTCTGTAATGTTAGCAGTTAACCCAGCTTCGATAGCATCTTGGTCTAGCTCATTTTGACACCAGCCAATCACATCAGCTTCTGTTAGGTCTGCGTAAGCTATGTAATCAGATGCACTAGGGTCTGGGGTAAACCCACAGGTGCCATAGGATGAAGCTGTGTAAGTTACGTCACCCACAGTTTCTTCTTCAGTTACTCGCCAGTGGGCTACGATAACCCCTTGGTCTGAGTCAGTGTTGCGTTCAAGTGTTGCGATAGTCCATGTAGCCATTAGTTATTCTCCAGTTGTGTGATACGCGAGCGCGTAGTGATTGAATTTCTTTAACAAGCATTAAACTTGCCTCTTAAGATACTTTGACAATAATCCTTGCTCGACCATCATCTTCAATAGCAATTACTTTGCCAACCGCCATCATATACTGCTCAAAAGTCGGGTTGCTTACAGGAACACCTGAAATGCCTTCACCGTCTTGAGTTGGCACGATGTAATCGCCAGAGTTAGCATTTAGTACGTTTACTGGAACTTGTCCTGAAAATGAAATTCGATCTACACGCTCTCGTGCTTGTTCTAGTTCATTCTCATTAAGGCCGTCGCCCCATACATCACCACCAACATAGCTAGGGTCAGTAGACTTAACTACAAATGTGATGGCATCATCGTAAACGTTTGTTAGTTCGCCTTCTGAATTGACTCCACAAATATCACCTTTTGCAATATTGAAGTCACCTGATTTGGTCATATATTCCGCGTAATCTGCTCCGCTTGCGTTTACCGTTCCGCCTGCATTGATAGAACGACCAGTAGTACCATCACGGCCAACCCGAACAGCGGTATTGGATACGTTCCAGTTTTCATTTGAAACTAAAAACGCTTGAAAACACCGTGTGGAATTTCCGTCATTTACAACACCTATGCTTCCGTCAAAAACAGCTATATGCGAGTTGCTGTTATTTGTAGTCCCCACCAGCAAGTTGCCACTTGAGTCGATGGTCATGCGGCGATTGTTGCCATTTGTATTGAAAACTAAGGCTGCTTCGGAGCGCAAAATAAAATCACTAGCAGCAGCACCAGTTAGCAAGCCTGAGCCATTGCCTATGTAACCAGCAATGGTGGTGGAGGCATATCTGTACTCATGGTACCCAGTGCCTTGATTAGTCGTGGCGTGAATACTTGCCGCTGCTGAATCACTCAAAAGATGATAGGTAGCCCCTGGACTGCTAGTGCCGATGCCGACGCGACCTGCTGGGTCGATGCGCATACGTTCAGTGTTAGACGTAGCAAAACGCAAGTATCCAGCACCTACGTTGAAAATGTCCATGTTGACGCCGCTTTGGAAAATGTAACTATCCGTGTTACCTGCTGATAAACCTACAAGAGCGCCAGAGGATCCTGCAATTTCTACATTGCCTCTTGAACTATCGCTATAGTCAGCAGACGTTTTACCAACAAGCAAGTTGCCGCTTGAGTCCATGCGCATTTTTTCGCTTTCGTTTATAAAAAACGCATAACCCGCACTGCTTGGAACACCAAATTCCATTAAGCCAGAAGAAACAGACAGTCCGTACACGTTTGCAGACGAGTCCTCAAAGAGTTTGAACTTGGCTTTGCTAAGACTGCCTGATGTATTTGCAAAAGTGCTGCCTAGATTTAGCTCAACGGGTGTAGCTGAGGACGTGCCAGAAGCAACAGAGCCAATAACGACGTTATTAGAGCTATCAATAGTAATAGCAGTNGCATTGCCATTGTCTACAATGCTTGTACTCAGGAGTCCTCTGGATACTTTTGTTAAAGCCATTATGTGTTCTCCTAAATTGCTGAGATTATGAAGGCAAGTAATTCACTGTAGCGCACACCCATGCGACTACGCTCTTCACCAGTGTCTTCATCAGTCCATGTTGAATTAATAAACATTGCGTACCGTCCAGCGTCTAAGCCTTCAGCAGTGAATGCGTCTTGTAAGTCTTGTGCAATGATTCCAAAGTGAATACGAGCATCGTCACCGTTTTCCTCTACGCTGCTAATCCATCTGAACTTGCGTAGTAAACCTTTAGCCGCTACAGCGACACGTTGCTCTGCGTCAGATAGTGCCTCAATGTCCTGCTTCTCGTTGCGGTCAGAGGTTTGGATTGTGCCGTTGGTGGCAAAAATGTCATCAAAGCGAGTCGATGATGAGCCAATATCGATGCTGTTATCGACAACTGCGCCGCTTTCATTTGCGGGCTGAATTTGCTTCGTTCCCCCACTCAACCCTGAGCCATTTGATCTAGGATCAAACACAAACGATGAAACGACACCTGAGCGAGAGACAACTTTGCCGACTGATGAGCCGTCTTTGCGGAACGTAACAATTGTCCCATCGTTCGTGTTGCGACCAAATACAGCCGCACCGCCGCCAGATTTAACAGCAGCAAAAGTTCCATCTGCTCTAGCCTCTACGCCTACAGTATTGGTTGATGCGCTAGTCTTCCCCACNAGCAAGTTGCCGCTAGAGTCGATGAGCGCTGCTGTGCTTGTAGAGCTAGTGCCCGTCTGAAAAATAAGCTGACCGTTACCTGTCGTGCCTATAACTGCGCTACCGCCAGACATGCCCATGTACAATTCAGCATCTGTAACATCTGTTTCATGGATATTTATAACTGGCTTTGTGCCAGCTAATTCTAGGATGCCCGACGCAGTCCCAGAGAACTTTGCTGCTTGGGGGCTACTAGTGCCGATACCGACGTTGCCTGAAGACATAAACGTAGCAACAATAGAATCTGAATCGTCTTCAAAGATTTGCCACTTGCCTGCCGATCTTTCTCCAATTTCCCAGTTTGTGCCAGACGCAGTGCTGTCCTGCCGAATAATACTATCGCCGGGAGCGGTGCCTCCTAAATGCAACTTAGTGCTTGGACTGCTAGTGCCGATTCCTACCCTGTTATTAGTCGCATCGACAACCAGTGTGGTGGTGTCTACGGTCAAACCATTTGTAACATCTAAAGCACCCGGAGTCACAAGATCACCAGACAACTTAGCAGAAGTAACACTAGCATCAGCAGGTATATTTACAGCAGTAGGCTGGATAGTCATGGCTTCTACAGCAGAACCACTAGGCGGTGCAGTAGAAAATGTTAAAGTAGTGCCAGAGACACTATAGGTATCTTTGTTCTGATAAACACCGTCAATGTACACTTGAGTATTATTTTCATTGAGCGGATCATTGCTCAAGGTAAGCGTAGTATCACTACCATCACCTGTCATAGTATCTACAACTAGGTTAGATCCACCACCACCTCCAATGGCTCCCCAAGCGTCTGTATATCCTTCAAACTGTGCAAGGCTGCTATTGTATCTAAAGTAACCAGCAGCGCCTGTAGGACGCTGTGCAGTAGTACCCACAGGTACATGGACTGCATCAGTAGCAGAACCAATGTCTAAGGATACATCAGGAGATGCGTTAAGAATACCTACACGATTGTTAGTAGAGTCTACTTTTAAGCTGTTAGTGTCTACTGTTACGTCACCAGAGACTGTTAAGCTACCTAGAGTACCAACGCTTGTAATACTAGTCTGTGCAGCAGTAAGCACAGAACCTGTTAAGTTGCCAGTTACGTTACCTGTAACATCACCTGTGACATCACCAGTAACATCACCAGTTAGATTACCAGTAACATTGCCCGTAAGATTACCTGTGACATTACCTGTAATAGGTGCAGTAACACCAGCAAACGTAGGACTGTCTGTGGTAGCAACACCTTGATTCATTGCTTTAACAGATGCTTCACTGGTTAGCTCTGAGTCCATCAAAGCACCAGCAGCAGTCACATTGGCTGTGTCAGTTACATCTGCACTGGCTTCTATACCATCAAGTTTGCTATGGTCAGCATCAGTAAACGCATTAGTGTCTGCATTAGACTCATAGGCAGTCTTAATCTCAGCGGCAGTCTGGTCAGCAGTTGCTCCTGATTCAATACCGTCTAGCTTAGTGCCGTCTGTAGCCACGTCACGCCCGTCTATAAGGCCATCAGTGGTTAGGTTACCCGATACCACAGGGGTAGATAAAGTCTTGTTAGAGAGCGTCTGAGAGCCTGTGAGAGTCGCTACAGTGCTGTCGATAGCAAACGTAACAGCGTTAAGAGCGCCACTAGTGTCAATACCAGTACCACCAGTAAACGTAAGTGTCTCTGAGTCCAGATCAATGCTCAGGGCACCACCAGTGTCTGCTTGGAAGTCTAAGTCCTGTGCAGTTACCTGAGAGTCTACATATGCTTTAACTGACTGCTGTGTAGGCAAAAGTGTCGCACTGTCGGATGCCATGTTGTCTTCATCGACAAAGGCAGTGATAGAGATAGATCCATCTGACAGTGTTTCAAATGCAGTAGTACCTGTTAACGTAGAGTTATTAGAGTCTGCTTTAGTAGCTGATGCAGTCTCAATGTTATTAAACTCTGTATCAATCTCAGTACCTTTTACGATCTTTGCAGCATTACCTGAAGGCAGGGAATCTTTAGCCGCAAAGTTTGTAGTTTTTGTGTAGTTACTCATTAAATTGATCTACCTATAAGTGCTTCTATGTTCACATCTTGTATTGAGAATTGTTTGTCGTTAATTGTAGCCTCTAAACCAATGGTGACTACACGCCCTGATCCAGTTGTTTTAGTGGTTGCTTTGTTTACAATAATAGATGCGTTGTACTGCGAGGTTGCTACGTTGTACTCAGAAATACCGTACTCTGCAATAGACGCATCATCTACTGTCAACAGTTGTTTTGTGTATCCTTCTGTGTAGTCGTAACCCCAGTTCAATAATAGTTTTGTAGCTTGTCCACCTACAATAGTAAATGTAATTTCTTTTAGTATCTTTAGTTTACTAGCGTCACCAAAAGAAAGTGCATTAGTAAAGTACTTCATTGTGTAAGTAGAGGTATCGTCTAGGAAACCTTCGTACTCACTAATACCCTTAGAGCTACCAAAGTATACTTCATTGTCATCTGTAGTCGTAGCGCATAGTATGCCAGTAAAGGGCCATGTAGTTGTTCTGTTTGCTCCGTTTTCTAACTTGCCTCGCATATCAAAACAGAACACAAGATTGTTAACTTCAGGCAAAATAAGAAGATAGAAAGCGTCTTCTTCACTGTAGACTGACTTGATGTTGCCTGTCTCTACCGATACAGCAGTCATCAATGTGTCTCTAACATTTACAGAAATGTCTCCAATAGGGCTAGACTTTTCTTGTATTACTCTGCCTAAGCTACGTACACCAGAGTCAGACAGAAAGATCAAGTCTGTACCTATGGCCTGTAAACTGTCTCTAGCTATACACCCTATACCTGTAATAGTGTCTGCTAGTGTCATTGTAGACGGTGAGCTTGCACCAGAGTACAATAGAATACTACGCTTACCGAAGATGACTAGAAAGTCATTAAACTCTCTAAGTGCTACAATCTCATCGTACCCTGTAGGCCACACAGTAGTTACGTCTAGTGATCCTGATGACCCACCGTGAAAATCATCTCCGTCTAGTAAATCAGAAAAGAATAAAGTGTAACTATTGCTTGCTACATCCGCTACAAAGAGCCTGCCAAAAGCTGCTAATACTTCATTGCCTGCCGGTGCATCGTGGCCTCCGTCAGTTACTTCTATAAGAGTAGTGCTGCCCGCAACGCTTACTAATGCTGCATGACTCTTTTGAAAAAAGTAAACGTCATTGTTAAAACTGACAATCTTCCAGTTGTTAGCAGTAATGCTGTAGCCACCGGGGAGCGTTACTTCAGTTAATGTAGTAGTCCCTGTAAATATCTTGTTGTTACCAGCAGAGAAGACTATTTTAGTACCGTCTCTCTTAACGTACTCAAAGATAGTCTCTATGCCATCACTAGAACCCAAAGGCGTAGCACTGCTTGTGAGCTTCTTTAAACCTTTACGCGCACCAATACGTCCAAATTTATCTATTACTACATTCTCTGCAATAGCTGCAAATGTAGCGTCTTGAGCTACAGGAGACTCCTGTGTGTTAAGTCCCTTAAACCCCGGCGCAGCAATGTATATGTGTTCTCTTTGCTGAGCCATTAGGGTACTCTGTAGATAAATTCTTCAGGATTCTTATAAGCATCTAGTGCAATAGCGTCCGACAAGTGCTTATCTGCAATCAAGAAGTAGTCCTGTGCAGTAGTGCCGCCTGTTTCACCACGCTCTCTAGCCAACAAAGCTACAGCATTGTGTACTATAGCATTCTTAGGTAGTACTGTAGTGCTCGTATCTAAAGTTAGTTCATTCTCTCTTGCAATAAGGTCAAAGCGCAAAGAGTAAACTCCAGATGGCTTAGGGTACACACGTATCTTAGTGTCTTCGTTACTGTCTATGCCACTAAACGTATAGGCATCTGGAGTGCCTGTGACTTCACCAGATATATAATATGCGTTGTTAAACCAGTTAGGTGACTCATACCGCATAAAAAAGTTTGATGTGTCGTTAATAGCACTATATATTTTAACACGTTCTCCAGCGTTTGTCAAGCTATATTCTGTAGTATTTTCAACAGTAGGTACAACTATAGTTGTGCGTAGTGCAGACCAGTCATGTGAGTCCTCTACAACTCTCTTAGCATCATTTACAAAGTCACCTACCATTTTACTGTAGGTGTTCTGTGTAATCGTAGACACTTCTTCTTCACGAAGCCGACGTAGTACCTCGTTTACTATTGTTAAATAACTGGTACTCATATGAATCCTCTAAATAACCCTTGTAGTGTAGGGGCTTGATAGCTTTCGTACTGTGGTGCTAGCTCTAGTAACTCAGGGGCTTGATATGTTTTTCTAAACTCATAGTCCTCAAAGTCAGGTGGTGTATAGCCTCCAGTGCCTCCAGCGCCTCCACCCATGCCAGCAAGAAGACCTAAGCCTAGCCCTGCACCTATGCCTGCACCAGCGCCTTGGCCTCTACCTGTGCCCAGTCCTTCGCCATATCTTGCTTCACCTAGAGCTTCACCGGCAGCTACAGCTTCTCCGTATCTAGCTTCTGCGGCTGCTGCGTCTGCTTTTGCTTGTGCTTCTGCTGCGGCTCTAGCAGCTTCCGCTGCGTCTGCCCTAGCCTCTGCTTTAGCAATAGCTTCTCTCTCTGCTGCTGCTTTAGCCTCTGCTGCGGCCCTAGCTTCTTCTGCTTTTCTAGCTTCTTCCGCTAAACGCGCAGCTTCAGCTTCTGCTTGCCTTTGTGCTTCTGCTTCTGCCTCCATCTGGGCAGTAGTATCTTCAGCAGTAGTGTCCTGAAGAATGTCCGTAGGTTGTGTAGTCGTAGGAGGCGTAGGTTCTGTTGTAGGGGCAGTAGTAGCCACAGGTGTAATTGGTGGAGCTACTGTGGGCTGTGGAGCCACTGCTGCTGCTGCTATTGCAGGAGCAAAACTAGAGAACAAAGAGCTAGTAATTGACCCCGGTGCACTAAATGTAGGCCGTGGCACAGTAGGTGTTACCGTTGCGCTTGGGGCGGAAGGGGCTACTACAGATGTTGCTGGTGCTGATGCTGCCCCACCTGATGCTCCACCACCACCTCCCGGTGTTTGTGTAGGCTGTTGTGGTCTTACTGGTGTTGGCCTTACCTCTGGAATTGGAGTATCAGGAAGAGTATAATTTATTCTACTAGGAGTATACTCAAATGGCAAAGTTTCAGTTGCAGTGCCTCCAAAAATATCAGGTGCAAATGCAGGGCCAGTACTAGTTATACCTTCTCTAATTAAATCTTGTCTTAAAGGTCTAGCTGCATTCATAAAACCTATAGTTCTTTGAAATGGAGTTAAACCTAAAGTATTGATACCTGCTATATCACCAGCATCTCTTAAATAATTATACAAGTCAGTATTGGACATAGCATTAAGACGATCTACGCCAATGTCTGCTATAACTCTATCTAAAACATCATAAGAAGGGGATAAATTATCTGCACCAGTTAGTGTATCAGTAACAGTGTCAATAACATCACGAGACACAGAAGTAGGGACAGTAGGGTCTCTAGGGTCAAAAGTTAACTCTGGAGCACTAGGGTCTATAGCGCCTGCTTGTCCTCCTTCGCGTAATCCTGAAATAGCATCGCCAGCGTAGCTTAAACCACCGCTAACTAATGCTGCCTTTAGAGCATCCTCAAGGTCAGCACCCTGTAGTCCCGCTGTTGCTGCGCTAGTAAGTGCAGCCGACAAGGCATTAGCTGTAGCACCTGTAGCTCCTAAGCTCCCTACTATATTCCCAGCTAACGGCCCTAATGCAGCCGACAGTATTAGAGAAGGCGCTATCTGAGCGAGAGATTCCATAACAGTAGGATCTTTTACTTCTAGTGTTCTAATCTCACCAAAAGTAAACGGATCATAAAGATACGTAGATCCATCTTTAGTTTGTCTTATAGGGCTTACATCGTACTTAGCGTACAAAGACTGTAGCATAGGGTCACGTTTGTAAGACTCTATTAGAGCATCTTCGTAGCTCAAACCTTCTACTGTTTGTAGATAGGGTAGTTGCTCAGACAGTATAGGCTCAACAAGAGAATGAAACTCCGCTAAGCGAGCTTTAGATGTGCCTGTGTGTGACTGGAGATTGCCTCCGAACCTGCCTAAGTTTTGTTCATCGGGTGTTATTTCATACCCATAGTAATTACTAAGGGCGGAAGCAATATCAGATGTATTTTGTAAATTAGCAATGCTTGAGTAAGCAGAGACAGCAGATTCCTGCGTTGCAGGTGCTCTAAAGTTTTTTAGATACTCAGGAGCATCTACTTGAGAAAAATATGTGTTTCTATCAACACGTATTGTATCGGAAGGTGTAGGGCCACCAGCTATAGTTGCTTCACCACCTACAATATCAAAGTCAGAAAGAATACCAGACTCAGTACGTAACGTATCTCTAAAAATATCATCGTAGTACTGGTCAACTAAATCAACATCATCAATGTCAAAGTAGTCAGCGCCTGATGACAAAGCATTCTGGTAGCTATCTATAGCACTACCTAAACGTGCGTAGCCTTGAGATATTTGATTAACTGAAGGCGCAGAGGTAACTGCAGGTCTTGCGCCACTAGTAATTCTTGGGCGTGGAGGAGCAAGGCCAACGGGCAGTTGACTAAGATCTATGTCAAAGTAAGACTCTGCCACTTACTTCTTGCCCCAAGCAGATACACTCTTGATGCCAAAGCTAGCAGCAATAGCAGCCGCTAGGAAACCTTTGTAGTAATCAGGCATAGAGCCAAGAACAATAAAACCTTCTTGTACATAGGGCACCATACTAGGGATAAAAGCACCTATTAGAGGCAAACTGAGTATTATAGCGAACCATTCGTCCTTCCAAGAGGACTGTGAAGCAGCAGCTTGCTGAGTCTCCCAGTCTGCATCCGCTTCAATACGGCGCATCTTGGACTCATGTACTGCTTGTTTTTCAGCAGCTTTATTTTTAAGGAACGTACCGACTAAGTTAGAAACAGGCCCAATTAACGCTTGCCACATGATACTCTCCTTATAAATAAAACTAGGGGCCACCGAAGCAGCCCCCAGCTAAACAGTTGTTACTTAGGAACAACCAAAGTCACACCTGACTCAGGACGCAGTACAGCAACGCCATACAGAGTGTCTGAAGTAAACAGGTTAGCAAGAAACTCTTGCTTGTACTGAGTCTGAGAGCGTACACCCAGTTGCTCAGCCATGACAATTGCATCCTTCTGGAACAACAGCGCACCCAGAGAGTCTACAGCAGAAGCAGAGTTATCGCCAGCAGCTTCAACAACAGGGCAGTTGGTGCTAACAAATACGTCAATGCCGTACAGTTGACCAATCTGACCATTAGTGACTTGACCGTTGTTTACGAAGTCAGAGCTTACGTAACGATCAATACCCATGATGGTGTTGCGTACTGAAGGAGGAATGACGAAGCAACGGTTTTCCATTGGTACGTCAGCGTCGTCCAGCTTCTGAATGATGCCACGGAAACCAGCGTCGGTGAATACGTCAGCAGTTGTTACCGTGTCAGCAGTGTAGGTAGACAAACCGTTAGTAGCGTCTACGAAGAACGTACCACCGTTGTTTAGGTAAGTCGTAGAAGTTGTACCGGAAGCACCAAGGCCAGTAGCCAAAGAGTGCAGGTCAGTGTCAACTTGCTTAGCCAAAGCGTAACCAGCGTCTTCCGTGTAGAATTGACGTAGTGAAGCCAGAGCTTGTACATCGGTGATGTCTTCGATCAAGCGAGAGTATTCAAAGTGCTTGTTGATTGAGATTTGAACTTCGCTTTCCGTAGCGTTCTGTACCGTTACAGCAGTGTTCTCTGCTTTAGCGTGTGCATCGCCACGGACAGGCTTAGGCACATGGATCGTGTCGCCCTTCTTGCCAGCCATAGACATCTTCTTGACAAGGTTTGCCAAGACAAGGTTCTTCTGGTATGCGGCAACAATCTCGTCACTCCAAATTTCTGGAATGAAAGTAGCTGCGCTAGTGTTGTCAACGAACCCGCCAGTTGCGGGATATGTAGAATCAGTCATAATAAATATCTCCTAAGATATACTATCTGACCCGTTTCTCCGCATACGCCTTCATAATTTCAGGTTGTAANGCAGCGTAGCGGTCAGGGTCTGTTTTCATAAGGTTAATAATGTCTGCGCGTCGGTAGATCTTCTTAGGGGCTGACTCAGTGCTACCACTGGCATTACCAGTAGATGCTGTCTTAACTGATTGCTTACGAGCTTGTTGCTCTACAGCGGCAGTCTGTTGTACAATGTTCTGTCGCTCTTTCCACAAGTTAAATAACTCATCGGCGGCTTCGTGATCGTACTGTTGATCTGCTGCTACAAACAGTCTAGTCCTGACCTTAGAGGCTTTGATCCATTCAGCAAAGTTAGCATCTTGTAGTATCTGTTGCATGTCAGGGTGCTTACGTTGTAGCTCCGACATAGCAGTACTCTGCTTGTATTGCTGAGTGAGTGCTTCAGCTTCCTTAATCTTAGGGTGGTTTTGAATCGCCCTATCTACAGCCTTATCAGGGTCTGTAAACCAATCTACTTCTTCGACTTCTTGGGGTGCTTCTTGTTGATCTTGAGTGAGTTGAGTCTGGATATACGTATCAACAACTTTACGTAACTCACCTACTTCAGAGCTTTGTCGGCCCAATAGCTTTTCAGCTTCTTGGTGCATCTGTACAAGTTCTTCAGCAGACTTGCCTTTGTACTTGTCGGGAATCTCAGGTTCCTGTGGTTCAGGAGTTTCCTGTTGTTCTTCAGCAAACATTTCTAGTTGTTGTTCGTCTTCTTGATTATCCTGTTGACGCTCAGGTTCAATAATCTTAGCCATTATTAACTCCGTACCTTAGTATTGTGGAGAACTTTATTATGAAGGTTCTCTAGGAGGATTGCCTTCTTTCGTATGCCATGTGTGATTCTCTCTTTCTAGCCCACTTAGCATGTGCATCAGGGAAGTCACCGCTGATACCTTCTAAATTAGAGCGTACTGGAGAAATTACACGCTTTGCGTCTAAGCCACAACAGCACCTAGAAGTTGTGACATCAGACTTTACTAAATCTTCAAACAGTTGTCCGCAAGGACATCTAAAGTCAAACAGCCTCATCTAGAGCTTCCTCAGTGTCTTCACCTGATTCTGCTTCTGCATGAGCGTTGTCAATCTGTGTTTCAAGATTAAAGATTGTTGCTAGGATAGCTAACTGACCTTTGCGAAAGTTCAAGTTATCATTATCCGTAGTCAATTCTACTGAGTTGATCTGTGCAACATTACCTTGTAAATCAGAGATTAGCTGTTTCCAGCCTTCTGAACGAAACATCGCAAAGTAATTGTTGAAGTAAGTTTCTAACTCTTGAGTCATTGTATTTTACCTTTGTTAAAGAATACTTTGTACGTAAAGTACCTATACATTATATCATACTTTTTTGTATTTGTCAAGCGTTTTTTAACTAAATGTTTTTATTACTACAGCCACAATCAACACAGCAATTATAGCCCCAATAAAGAAAGTAACACCTCCTACTAATACTTGATGTATTAGTTTATCTCTTTCTTTCTTTTTACGAGCTAACATAGCAAGATGTTGTTTTCTACGATTCTCTTGATCTGCTTTAGCAGACTTAAAATCATCAAGTAGCTTGGGGTCTGCTACAAGTAGTAAATCATTTACACTTTGCCAGTGTCGCTCGTACTGTCTTCTTAGCTGTACAATTCGTAACAAATCGTTCTGTGACAGCGGCTTGAAGGTTGAGTTTTTACGCTCTACTTCAAAAGTATCTAAGGCTTCACCAAAGTCTGAGACCATTCCCATAACTTGATTAATGCCCTGTCCTGTTTCATTAACCTTTTGTATTAAAGTGTTAATAGTTGTCAGAGCTGCACTTGCCGCTGCTACAGACTCAATTATCATTATCGGCCTCTACGAGTACCTGTGCGTTTCTGTTGAGTCATTGGCTTCTTTTTCTTTTTGCCATTCATGGTTTTTTTACCGTATCCCATACCGTATCCGGGCATAATTATATCTCCTGTAGACAATTAACATTTCCACCTGCGTCTAGCTTGTCTAATTCTAGAATTAGGGTCGTTCCTAGTTTTAGCGGAACTTCTTTTTAGCTGCCCTAGTGACCTAGCACAGTAAGATTTACGTCGCTTAGCAGCTTTACTGCCTGCTTTAACTTTACCTGTAACAGCAGTCTTTAGCTTACTGCCGGGGTTAGCGGCTCTGTAAGCCTTAACGCCTTTCTCAGTCATGCCTGCGCCAGACTTAGTAGAACGATAGTTGCCACCCTTGCCTGTAGTCTTGCGTATAGGTTTGTCTCGTCGTGTTGCCATAATTATGCCGCCTTTGGTGCTGGCTTTTTAACCGGCTGCTTCTTGGCTTCAAGCTCTTTGATTTTAGACTCTAGTTCTTCAAACTTCTTGTTAACTTGATCTACAATCTGCATTAGCTCTGTGCGTGTAACTACCATCAATTTATCCTTGTCTCAGTTGAAGGGGTTGCTGGGGTTGCATGGGTTGCTGTTGAGGTTGATTCTTTATGTCAATCTCTTTCTCTTTCAAGAATGTCTGAGCAATCTTCATGCGTCGCTCAAACTCCTTGTCCTCTTGGTCTCCTGCCTTCAGGTTAGCTGTGACTGCCTTAATCTGGTCAATCTGTAGCTCCTGTGGGGCAAGCTGTGTCTCTACAGCAATCTTCTGCGCTCTAGCCTGAGACTCCTGTGCCTGACCGTTGAGTGCTGCTGTCTGAGACTGCTGGAAGGCCATCTGTGCCTGTGCAGCCGCTTGTTGCATCTGCTGTTGCTCAGGTGTAGGCTGTGATGCTTGCTCTGCCTGCTGTAGCTTAGCCATCAGTTCTTCACGGTTAGACAGGTTCATGTTGTCAATGATTGACTGAATTAACGTGTTGTACAATGGAGACTCTGCTGGCATGGTTTGCAACAGTTGCACAAGCTGTGTTACTTCGTACTCACGAGCAATAATGCCCAAGGTAGACGTAGTGTTAAACTTGTAGTCCTTGACAGGATAGTTCTCAGGATCAAACTGCATGTAACGACAAGCAGCCATCTTGACAAAGGGAATCAGGAATGACTGCTGGAAGTTAATCAAGGTGCGTTTGTGACGCTTGATGATTGCACCAAGGGACATGCTGATACCAGCAGCCGTAGCGTCACCGTTGATACTACCGGGGATACCAGCGGAGTCAATAGCACCTGTAGACATCTGAACCATTTTTTGTAGTTCCGCTGCCTGTGCAAAAGTAATCTGACTGACTTGACCGAAGTTAAATGGATTAAGTACAGTCTTAGGATCACCATTGGTTAAGATGATCTTACCGGGGCGTACCTCTGGCCTAGAGCCTCTAGGAAGCCGTGTAGCGTCCATAGCCATCATTGGGTGCACGGTTAGGGCTAGGGCATCAATACGTGCTCGTAGCTCTGTATCAAGCGCCTTCTGGCTGTTATAGCCTTTCTCACATACACCACGGCCCCAGAACCTACCGGGAACTACATCCCAAGGAAAGGCCACTACAGGACGATCCTGCATCATGTATGGATTAGCTTCTGCCTTTAGCAGGATGCCTCCATTAGCCACAACCACAATAGCTTCGACGTAATAGCTTGCATCTTCGTCTTTCTCTGGTTCCTCTACTTCAATGTCTGCAATGTCTTCATCATCGTCAAGCATTGCTTCCTTTTCGCCAATCTCCAAGAGGTAGCGAGGTACAAGACCGTAGTACTTAGTTAGACGTACTTTGTCTTCGTCGTAGCTTGTAAGGTCTTGGTCTGGCTCTAGGTCATAGTCACTAGCCGCCTGACCTACGTACACGTCCCTGTAGACACCTTCTTCCTGTAGCTGTTGCACCTTGTGTCGTGGCACAAACTCGTCTACAGCGACTCCTACAGCGTCCTGTATGGTGGTTGCTACAGGGTCAATCAGGAAGTTCTGTGGCATTACAGGGCGCAGCTTGACTACTGTACGGTCTGTGACNTTTACCCCTACTGCCTGTAGCTGTCCGTCCATGATAGGTTGTGTAGCAGGAGCCATTTCTTTGACTTCCTCTAGCACTACTTCAGCTACACCAGTGCCAAATACTGCACTGTTAATCAAACATTCGCCTACTTGCTTGCGAATCTGTGTTTTTTCAAAGTCTTCATGCAGTTTTTGCCGTAAATACACGACATCTTGCGACTCAGCATCGCCAAGTTCGTCCGTAATATCAAAGTACTTGCCTCTACCAAAGGTGGCCTCCTCAATCTCAGCTACACTAGACTCTACAGCCTGCTGTAATGCAGGGGAAATGATACGTGAACGCTCACTTTTGCGTTCCATGTCCTCTGCTGCCCAGATTCCACGCCACAAACGGTAAAATTCTTCAAATCTTTCCGCATAATTAGACTCATAGTGGTCTCTCCATGAGTCACACTTAGCCATTACCCAGTTTTCTAGGTGTTCATCGCTAGATAGAACGTCGTTGTCGCCATAATCCATACTGTTTACCCTTAACGTGAGCGTTTAGTCTTAGAAGCAATGCGTTTAGGCTGCTTACTGTGCTGTTTACCGGCTTTTGTGTCTTTTCTTTTCTTTCTAGTGGTGGCTGCGTACTCTTTAGCTGACAAAGACTTGATTGCTTTCTCTGGCAAATAACGCTCACCTGTAGCTTTTGAGCCTTGAGTGCTAGGCTTCCCTGACTTTGTGCGCCACTTTTGCTTAGTCCACTTCTTTAAGGACTGTTGTGATTTAGCTAGGGCCATTACTTCTTCTTCTTTTTACGTAATTTCTTAAAGTCTGCACCAGTAATTTTGTTTCTGGGAGAAGCTACACGGGCCAGTTTCTTTTGCTTTGAGCTATATTTTGACATTGGCATAATTATCCCCTTGCTTTCTTTTGTGCAGTCTTGCTTAGTTCTTTGAAGTGATACAGGCGTTGACTGGTTTTGCCGTGGGACTTATGCGTATGCAATTGTCCGTTTGGCATCTTGTGAGTATTGCCTTTCCATTCTTTGCCTTCTTTGGTATAGTGTGGTACACCCTTCATTACTTGTATCCTCCACCTTTGGCTTTGTACTCTTTTGCAAGCATCTGCGCCTTTCTAGCTGACCATTGTCCGGGCTTGCCACCTTTTGAACCTGCTTTGATTTTATTAAATAGGTTCTTACGCATAGTGGGTTTGGTGTAATTACCGGCTTCATTGACTCTTGACTTAGATTTAGGTTTTGTAGGCATGTTAATATCCTGTTACAACGTCCAAGACCTCAAGATCATCAATCTCAAAGTCATGTAAGTAGGCTCCCCTAGACAGTTGGTCTGTGTATGCTAAGGCATCCACAAGGTCATCATGTGTTAATACATCAGGAAACTGAAATAACTGATCTAAAAATTTACTGTTCCAACCGCCCTGAGCTAAAGTAATTCTACCGTTTTCAAATTTACCTTGTAGAGCAGCCATAATTCTATTAGTTTTATTTTTATTCCCGTGAGTTAATTCCTCAACAACAAAAAATATACCGTATTGTTTCATTAAATCTGTTAAAGGAGACATAATAGCTTGCTTAGCTATTCCTTTTTCAATACCTACACTAATGGGCCTGTAGTCTCTAACAGCCTCAAATATCTTTCTAGCTGTCTCTGGAAAGTCCCAACGACCATAATTGATGTTTTCAACATACCAGCCATCTTCATTTACTTTTACAACAGCAATAGCTGATTCATCTAGTTTACTATTTTTACTTCTTGCTTTTGTTTCTGGCTCAAATCCAGCTAAGTCAATGCTTATGTAGTAGTCACCTACGTCAGGTGCTTCACCAAACTTAATCCATTCCTCTTTGAACATCTCTGAGCCTCTGGCTTCAAAGGATGCCATAAACTCTTGACGGAAGGCATAGGATGACATAGACTTTTTAGCTAGGTCAATCTCGTCTGGGTCTAACAACTCATTGTCATAGCTTGTAAAGTGCCATGACTCATAGGACTCATCGTCACCTAGCTCTGCGTACTTGTACAGGTCGTAGAAGTGATTACGGCCCATAGGCGTACCAATAAACAGCGCAGCGCCCTTTTGGTCAGCCAAGGCAGGTCTAAGAATTTGCTCAAAAACCTCTGGCTTCATGTCTGCGTACTCGTCCATCACTAGGAACTTTAGTGATACACCACGCATGGTCTCAGGCCTATCGGCACCTTTGAGGCTTATGGTTGCACCGTTGACCAGTTTAATCTGTAGGTTGTTAATGTGACTAGAGGTTACAACAGGGTGCGCCAGCTCCAATAGTGTTTGCCACATGATGTCTCTGGCCTGTCCCTGTGTTGGAGCTACATAGAACACATGGCCTTTGTCTGCCTGTAAAGCATTGACTATCAACATCCATGCTGCTAGTCTGGACTTACCTGTACGTCTACCGGCAGCTACAATCTTGAATCTGGTGTCGGATGACCAGACTTCCTTTTGCCAATCCAGTAGTTGTATGTTAAGATTAGTCATAAAACCACTTGACTACATACTCATCAAGGTCTTTTTCCTCTACACACTCATACTCTACATCTAAATCAGGATCACCATCCCAATTTAGATCTTCTTGTTGCGCTAAAGTCTTTAGGTAGTCTTTGTTAGTGTTCACTAACTATATGTCCACATTACAGGTGTATCGGTAGCCCTAATATCTACATGCACAAAGCCACCAGCTACACCAATACCAGTAAAGCCTAACTTAACAGCATTCTTTACTATAGTGTACCTTTGTAGCCCAGAGGATACAGCTATGTCCGCTGCAATACCCTGTGCATGTGTACCGGGAGTTTTTTTCTTTAGTTCAATAGGATGGTCAGGTGATCTGTAGCCGCTTGTGATTACAAAAGGAAAACCACAGTGCTCTCTAAGTTCATCTAAGGCAAAGATTAGCTCATCCTCAATTTCATTCTCACCTGTTTCTTTACATACAAACTCATCCCTACTAAAGTACTTAAACATCTGTGTATTCTCCTTCTATAGGGTCATTAGGTGTAACATCAGTTTCTACTGAGCCACTACCTATACCTGAGATTGTAATGGATACTGATGAGCGCCCACCGGCACTATCTTTCTCAAAGTAACTCAAGGGCAGCATACGATCCATAACTAGCTTCCAAGCTGCTGCTTGATTCTTATGGTCATCATTTAGTGCTGCATCAAATATACTATCTAGTACTCTACGAGACTTAGGACTAGCTAACATCCTAGCTTTATACTCATTGATAATTGAAGCATCACCTTTAGGTCTACCTACCTTACCTCTAGAGCCAGTAGTTTTCTTAACTACCTCATCTTTCCTAGGTCTACCCCGCTTACGCTTAGGAGGATCATCTTGATTATCCATAATGTATTTACCTTAAGCTATCTAAGAATACCTATTTATTATAGCATATTTTTTAGCATTTGTCAAGTACTTTTTACTGTTATTTTCTTGACTTGATCTAAGTTTTAACTTTACTTGTGTATTCAAGAGGTTACATAAGTTAGTAATTACTTACTTTTTTATTATTTTACCCTAGTTTTCTAATTTCTACTTTTGAGAACTTGAGTGCCTACTACAATAATTAACATCAGCGCCAGCGGCCCCCCGTACCTTTATCGTTAGCCCCATGTCCCAACAGTTAGTCTAAGGTTCACACCAGAGTACAACAGTTAGACTTAGGCGCACCACTAAGCCCAACAGTTAGACTTAGGTGCGCTAAAGAGTACAACAGTTAGACTTAGGGGCGCGAGGTAGTCTAACGGTTTGCTTGAGTGTACTTGAGAATGCTAGAGAGTGTGTGTCTATATAGTAGGCTCTAAGGTTCTCACAGGTAGACATAAGAACCCAATTGAATATAACCAAATGATCTAAGAAACTTCTTGTCTTTGTGGTAGTGCTACGGCATCATGGCTCCACATTAAACGAAACGAGAAAAAACAATGGCGACACAGACAACAGAACAACAGTCAGTTCATTCAACAGACCAAGAGTTTCAAGCATTCATGGGCGAAAAGTTGAACCAAATGATAGAAAACGCTCTACACGATGCCCTAGTGGAAAAAGGCTGGAACGTTCACTCCTTAGCTGGCTGGAAAGCGAGCTTTGATGTAACGTTTATTCAGGAAACCTACGAAAACGAGGAGTAACCTTAGCATAGTGCTCTATAGATGGCCCTTGCAATCAGGGGCCATCAGTGGCAGCATTAGCCAAACACAACACAACAAAAGAGGATCTAACAAAATGAAACTACGACAACTTGCAGCAAATCAGACAGAACTTAGCTTGCCTTGTGGCTCTGTTGTATTCTTCAGCTATGAGACACCCGTAGCGGCAATGCTAGCTTCCGGGCGCTACATACGGACAGAAAAGAAATGGTCTGTCACGACTAGTAAACACCTTAACCGATGGCTTGCTTCTGTCTCTGACTCTGTAGAATTAGTACCACAGGGCGATCTTTACAACTTAGTAGGGGAGGCGTAACCATGTCAGAAGAATATAAAACAGCCTTGCAACGCTTAAAGAAGGCAAACACAATTGAAGAACTTAGCCGATTAGACCGTGGCTTTGAGCGTGTCTACAACGCTGGATGTTTCACTGTCAGCGAATATAGCAGACTAGTAACAAAACTAACCGATAAACAAGTAGAGATGGAGATAACAGCACCATGATTAGAACCGCAACCAACACCACAGGCGACACATTCGCCACCATTGAGACAGTCAACAGCGCCGCTGGGCCATTCTTCAACGTAAGACTTTTCCGCGAAGAATTGCCCGACATGCGCCTACAGATAGCCCACAGCGACATTGAGCGAAGGACAAAGGAAGACATTAGCCAAGCCGAAGTGCTAGAGCGCCATCTTGTGCAGTCTTTGGCTCGCTTTGGATTCACTAGGGAAGATTTAAGATAATGCGAAAAAAAGACTACACAAAGACCATACGCGAAGAAAGAGAAGAAGAAAGAAGACAGGAAGCAATCTATAGAGCAACAACAAACGGCAGCGTCATGCTGTCTGGTGTCTTGTTTGTTTGGCTTGTCTGGGCTATGCTAATAGGACTCACTAACTAAGGAACAAAAGACAATGGATTTATTTAATACACTAGGGCAAGTCATTGGCAACATTGATGCGGCAAGAGAACGCGGCGACGCGAGCGCAATTGAGGCGCTACAGGAGGAACTATACGAACCTGAATTGAAAGACTATGGCGTAACTGTAGAACTTACAGTTTCAGCCGTTAATGAGAAAGAAGCTGTATTGTTTGCACAATCTTTGCTGGAACGCGCCAACAGGCTATCAAAAATTACCTACGACATAGAGAGAGTGCTAGAACTATGACAGTGCAACCGTGCAACACTTGTGGTACACTCAAGCCCAAAGAACTACTAGCAAAAGATGCCGAGGCGTTACAGTGCGTCTCGTGCTACACAGGAAAAAAGAAAGCAACCCGTAAGGATAAAAAATAATGAAATTTTACAAAGTATCAAACACAGCAGCACCAAAACAATTATACCGACGCAATCACGGGACGTGGAAGCCCTTAATGCTAGGGATGCGTCAAGGTGAGTGGTTTTTAGTAGAGAAGGCAAAGAGAGCTAACGTACAGACCGCCGCTCATGTATACTGTAAAGGGCGCTATAGTCTGTACATGCATCCCAGCAAAAAAGACGTGTACGTATTTAAGATCAACAAGAATTAGGAGACAAGGGACATGATCTACAGGCTACGCAAAGAAAAGACCCGCTACGGAGTCACAAGGGGCCGATGCTACACTGGCTTACACCTTGGCTTAAGGTCATGGTATATACCACATGACAGGAAGCTAGCAGCTTTAAGAATTAATGACTGGCACGGGCTAACTGAAACGAAGGTAATCAAATGAGCACAACATACTGGCAGGAAGACGTAACGGATGACCAAGAACCAGACCCAGAGCAACAAAGGCGTGACATGATCGTGAATACTCTAGGTGAGTACAGGCTTAACGTGATGGCTGTTAGCGAGATGTTAGCCATGTGTAGTGCCTACCTATCACAAGACCTTGAAAGTCGCTCTACGGACGAATTAGAGGGCTTATACGCGCAATTGGTAGGTAATGAGTCACAGGAGGTGCATTGACATGCGATGCAAGGCATGTAATTCACTCATGGAGGACACAGACAAAGGCGATCTATGTCACCCATGTAACGTGGAGTCGATCAAAGCTAGATTCCCGGAGCAAAAGGTGCAGGATAACGATGTCCAAGAATTGTATAACAAACTTTTAGAGGTAAGGAGGTTGACACAGGGAAAATAATGCTATACTGGTACTCTAAAGAGAACAAAGGTAAACATTATGTTAATCATTATGATATATCTTAAGTTCTCTTTAGTTAACTTTAGTAAACTTTAGAGGTAGATAACATGGCAGTAGTAAGTGGTAAAGCAGCGTTTGCTCACTTGGACAGCACAGAGGTGTATAATGGACAGGACACAGGACGGTATACACTAACTGTAACCTTGGACGATGAGAACGCACAGATCTTGTCTGAACAAGGTGTAAAGCTGAAGGACTACAATGGAGACAAGCAACGCAAGTTTGCTAGTAAGTTCAACGTTAAAGTGATTGACGCTAACGATCAACCTTTTGTGGGTAACATTCCACGAGGTTCTGTGGTACGCCTAAGCTATAAAACAGGCACTCCGCACCCTGTACACGGCACACCTACATACCTGAATGCTATCAGGGTGGTAGAGGTAGCCGAGGACAGCAGTGGGATAGATGCAGAGCTATAGCCACGGCAAGGATGATCCGTTTGTAAGGCATGAACCATGCCCCAAATGTGGTTCTAAAGATGCACTGGCTCGCTATAGCAGCGGGTCAGCGCATTGCTTTTCAGCAGGTTGCGGTCATCACGAACACTCAAATGGCAATGTAGTAACACTACAGCCCCAACCAAGGAGGCCATTGGAAGATATGACATCATCAGGTGTTGTTGCAGCTATACCCGACAGAAGACTTAGCCAAGAGACGTGTAGAAAATACGGTGTCATGGTGGAGTACAATGCTGCCGGTGAGATAGCAAAGCACATATACCCATACTACAGCACCGACAGTGACGAACTAAAGGCCACAAAGGTTCGCCATGTGAAAACCAAAGACTTTCACGTTACGGGCGATATAGCCACCAATGTGGGCTTATTTGGTCAACAGACGTGCAAAGGTAAGGGTAAGTACATAACCATCACAGAAGGCGAGGTAGACGCTCTCAGCGTGTCTGAGATGTTTGAGCGTAAGTGGGATGTGGTCTCATTGCGCAACGGTGCATCATCAGCAGCCAAAGAGATAAAGGAAAACCTAGACTTCCTAGAAGGTTACGACAATGTGGTGGTTTGCTTTGATGGTGACAAGGCAGGCCAACAGGCTGTGGATGACATCAAGGACTTGTTCTCACCAAGCAAGCTGAAGATAGTAAAGCTACCCTTGAAGGACGCTAACGAAATGTTAGTAGCCAACAAGGTGCGAGACTTTACCGGCGCATGGTGGAATGCCAAGGTGTATCAACCTGACGGCATTGTTCAGGGTAGTGACACATGGGATGCCTTGACCAACAAGATCAAAGTAAAGTCAATACCTTATCCTTGGCAGGGCTTGAACGTCTACACCAAAGGCTTTAGACCATATGAGCTAGTGACGATAACGTCAGGCTCAGGCATGGGCAAAAGCCAGATGGTGCGGGAGTTAGAGCACTATCTGCTAAACGCCACAGAGGACAACATTGGAATCCTAGCCTTGGAGGAAGATGTAGCAAGGACAGCACTGGGAATCATGTCGGTACACGCTGACTGCCCATTGCACCTTGAGGAAGACTTAGACACTGACATGGCGTTCCCTATCTGGGAGGAGACTCTAGGTACAGGNAGGTACTACTTATTTGACCATTGGGGTAGCACCAGCGAGGACAATCTGTTAGCTAGGGTCAGGTACATGGCTAAGGCTTTGGACTGCAAGTGGATATTCCTAGATCACCTGTCCATTGTTGTGTCAGCACAGGATAACGCCGATGAGCGTAAGGCCATTGACGCTATCATGACCAAGCTACGGTCACTGGTGCAGGAGCTAGGCGTAGGCTTGTTTCTTGTGTCACACCTGAAGCGTACCCAAGGCAAAGCACATGAAGACGGTGGGCAGATTAGTCTAAGTGAACTAAGAGGCTCACAGGCTATCGCTCAGCTATCCGACATGGTGATAGGCTTGGAACGTGACCAGCAGGACGATAACCCTGAGAAACGCAATACAACCACAGTGCGTGTTCTCAAGAATCGGTACTCAGGTTTGACAGGGGCTTGTTGCTATCTAAAGTACGATAACTTTACTGGCAGAATGTCAGAGACTAGCAAGCCAAAGGAGGATGCAGTCAATGAGCTATAAGCCTATGTTTCTTGACATAGAGACGAATGGTCTTGACCCTGATACCATATGGGTAGCAGTGACTATGCAGGACGGGGTAGTAAACGCTCACTATGACCGTGACAGTCTCTCACAGGCTCTTACAGGTGACTTCCCAGTAGTAGGGCATAACCTGATAGGCTTTGACCTACCAGTGCTGGACAAGCTATGGGACATCACAGTGGACAAAAGCAGAGTCAGGGACACTTTGGTGTTATCAAGGCTGGCTAATCCCCAACGTGAAGGTGGTCATAAGCTAGCAGCATGGGGCGGCAAAGGAGACCATGATGACTGGACATGCCTGTCAAAGGAAATGGTGGACTACTGTGTGCAGGATGTCCGTGTGACAGCTAAGGCATACAACAAGCTAAAGCTAGAGCTACGTAAGTTTAAGCAAGAGTCCATTGACCTTGAACATGAAGTACAGTGGATCATGCAGGAGCAAATACGCAATGGCTGGCTCTTGGACATGCGACATGCTATGGACTTGCTTGCTACCCTGAAGGAGCGTAAGCTGGTTGTGGAGGACGAAGTACACAAAGTATTCAAGCCTAAGTGGGTAGACGTTAAACAGGTAGTGCCAAAGACTAAAAAAGATGGCAGCTTGTCTAAAGTTGGACTCACCGACGATGAATACCAACAGGTACAACAGTCAAGCGATAGGTCTCCCTTTATGCGTAGAGCATTGAAGCCATTTAACCTTGGCTCAAGACAGCAGATAGGCGAGTACTTGATTGACTTTGGGTGGGAGCCTTGCAAGCTAACACCTACAGGTCAGCCAATGGTAGACGAAGCAGTGCTGTCTACTGTCAAGGACATACCACAGGCAGCGTTGATTGCTGAGTACCTGATGTTACAGAAACGTGTAGCACAGGTGCAGTCATGGGTTGATGAAGCTGACCCAGAGACAGATAGAGTGCATGGCTACGTTAACACCAATGGCGCTGTAACCGGAAGGATGACGCACTCTAAACCTAACTTAGCCCAAGTACCGGCAGGATACTCCCCGTATGGCAAAGAATGCCGACAGTGCTGGATTGCTAGAGACGGCTATAAACTTGTGGGTTTTGACGCTAGTGGCCTAGAGCTACGCATGTTGGCCCATTACATGAACGACGAGGACTACACAAATGAAGTCATTGGAGGAGACATCCATACTGCTAACCAGCACCTTGCGGGACTTGAATCACGAGATTCAGCAAAAACTTTCATCTACGCGCTGCTGTACGGCGCTGGAGACGCAAAACTTGGTGCGGTGGCAGGAGGAGGCGAAAGTGCTGGTAGACTGCTTAGAGAACGATTTATGTCTAATCTCCCAGCATATGCATCTCTTAAAGGAAGAATTAGTCAAGAGGCAGTACAGGGTTGGGTCAATGGACTAGATGGTAGGCTACTACACATCAGGTCAGAACATGCAGCCTTGAACACCTTACTCCAAAGCGCAGGTGCGATTGTAATGAAAAAAGCCTTGTGCTTGTTACAAGAGTATGCTAAACTATGGGGTCTTGATTACTACTTTGTAGGGAACATCCATGATGAAGTACAAGCAGAAGTTAGATCAGACCAAGCAGACAAGTACGGAAGACTCGCAGTATCCTGCTTGGAAGCAGCAGGAATTGAACTTGGGCTTAACTGTAAGCTCACAGGAGAGTACAAAGTTGGAAGTAGTTGGGCAGAGACACACTAAGGAGTGCAGAACGTGTGGTGTAGAGCTAAATAACAATAATTGGGTTGCTTCTTGGCAAAAGATAGATAGAAGACAGTGTAACAATTGCATTAAGCCTATGAGAAAGAAGGCTAACTTAAAAAGAATGTGGGTCAATGGTAAATATATACCTCTCACACACCCATTACATAAACCCGGANACTANAAGTCCTTTGGNGATGCAGCCTTTGAGTCNTTAGCTAACTACAATACTGAAAAGGGAGGCCAAGTGTACATCCTGTACAGTCCTGCTTATCCTAGCTGGGTTAAGGTAGGCATGGCAATAGATGCAGAGGACAGGCTAAAGCAATTTCAAACAGGTAGCCCATACAGGGACTACATCTTGATAAAGGTTTATGACACTGATGACAGGCGCAAAGCAGAAAGTGAGATACATGAGTTACTGAGGAAAACTCATGGCAGTAAGAACGAATGGTTTGTTATAGCTGCCCCAGTAGCTAAAGAAATACTAGATGGATACTTCAATGAAGACAACTAACACCCTGATAGATGACATTTATGCTTTGGTGAAAACTAAAACACCGGATAGGTCAGTGGACGCTGAACAAATCATAGATGACTTTGGTGAAGCATGTAAAGACCTTATGCGTAAAGAGTTTACCAGTCGTGGTAGCTTTGATGGGCGCAAGTTGCGTATGTCCAACATAGGTAAGGATGACCGCTATCTTTGGAACCACTACAACAATGTAGGGCCAAAGGAACAAATGCAGCCACATACCCTTGTGAAGTTTATGTACGGTCATTTGATTGAGGAAATGTTGCTCCTGTTTGTGCGTCTAGCTGGTCATACAGTGACACATGAGCAAGCACAGGCAACCGTAGAAGGTATCTCAGGTAGCATGGACTGCAAAATTGACGGCATAGTGACTGACGTTAAGTCAGCCAGTAGCTATGGATTCAAGAAGTTCAAAGATGCTACGCTTGCATTTGATGACCCTTTTGGGTACATAGATCAAATCAAAGGATACGCTAAGTCTGAAGGTGAGACACAGGTAGGCTGGCTGGCTATGGACAAAGCTAACGGTCACTTGACTTACCTAAAGTATGACCTAGAGGATGCACAGGCTCCTGTCTATGAGGTTCTAAAGAAGGACATTACAGAACGTATCGTTCACATAAAGGAGATGGTACAGCAGGAAGAACCCCCTGAACTATGTCATCAGCCTGTACCTGATGGTAAGTCAGGCAACATGAAGCTGGCTACAGGTTGCTCTTACTGTCACTTCAAACATGCTTGCTATCCTGAACTACGTACATTCTTGTATTCAACAGGGCCACGTTACTTAACGGAGGTGGTTAATGAGCCTAAAGTCCAAGAGGTCACGTAGGGCTAGTATTTACAGGTCTGGGCTTGAAAAGAAGTTTGCTCAGCTAGCGCCAAAGCGTAGATACCTGTATGAGCCATATGATGTACCATACGTGATGCACAGGAAGTACAAGCCAGACTTTGTTGACAAGAAGACAGGCGACTACATAGAGACTAAAGGTTTCTTTAGGACAGGAGATACCCAGAAGTACACTTCAATACGTGATAGTATTGCACCTACTAAGTTAATTTTTGTCCTGTCTGACCCTAACAAGAAGGTCAGGAAAGGTTCTAAGATTACAATGGGGCAATGGTGCCACAAGGAAGGCTTTGAGTTTTACACAGTTGATGAGTATGTAGATCATGTCACTAACAATGGATGAAGTCAGAGAACGTGTCTTAGCGAGATACGACGCAGAAGACTTGTTAGAAGCCTTGGACATAACGTCCGAGGAACTACTAGACAGGTTTGAAGATAAGTTTATTAACCGTTTAACTGTCTTTGAAGAAGATGTAGACGGAGAGCTAGAGGATGACAAGGAAGATGAAGATGAGTATTGATGACGCAACCCCAGAAGAATGGAACAAAGTAAACAGGAAGAAAGACTGGGCTTGGATGGATGAAGAAGTGCCTAATGACCACCCTTTCTTTGGAGATAAACCGGACAATAAACCGGACATGGTGAACCGTCCAGCACACTACAACAATGGCAAAATGGAATGTATTGATGCCATTCACGGTATGCTTACACACGATGAGTACATTGGTTATCTTCGTGGTAATGCACTCAAGTACAATTGGCGCTGCCGCTACAAGGGTCAGCCTATAGAAGACTTACGCAAGGCCCGTTGGTACGAAGAAAGATTGATTGCCTACATGCTGGAGCACCCAAGTGACAAATAAGACAGGCATACAGGACTACTTAGGTATCCAGATTGACTACGACAGAGAGAAAGAACTTAATGTGTTCTCCCTAGAGACACTGAAGGACAGATACTTCTGGGAGGATGAGACCCATGCACAAGAAGCCTTCGCAAGAGCATCGGTCTTTGCTTCAACGTATCAAGGACATACTGACTACAATCTTGCACAGCGACTTTACGACTACGCAAGTAAGGGCTGGTTCGGTTTTAGCACTCCTATACTTAGCAACGGGGGAACCACTCGTGGTTTACCTATTAGCTGTTTTCTCAATTATGTTCCAGATTCAAGGCGTGGTTTATCTGACCACTATGATGAGAACATATGGTTGGCGAGTGGAGGTGGAGGCTTGGGTGGATATTGGGGTGCTGTTAGAAGTAATGGCGTTTCAACTTCTAACGGTAGTCAGTCTACTGGTAGCATTCCATTCATGCACGTAGTTGACAGTCAGATGCTGGCGTTTAATCAAGGAGTAACTAGACGAGGATCATATGCGGCCTATATGGACATCAGCCATCCAGAGGTTGAAGAATTTATTGCCATGCGGAAAACTACTGGAGGTGATCTTAATAGAAAGTGTCTTAATCTGCATAACGGCATCGCTATTACTGACGATTTTCTTACAGCCGTTAAGGACGATGACCAGTGGAGACTGATTGATCCCAAGTCTAAGCAGGCCATCAAGACTGTATCCGCTAGGGACTTGTGGTGGCAGCTAATACACACTAGGGCAGAGACAGGGGAACCCTACATTGTTAACCTAGACCGCTGTAACGAGGCTCTACCGCAGTCACAGAAGGAGCTAGGGCTAGAGGTACGCCAGAGTAACCTATGCTCTGAGATTACCCTACCGACTAGTGAGGAGCGTACAGCAGTCTGTTGCCTGTCTAGTGTAAACCTAGAGTACTTTGACGAATGGAAGGACAATGAGTTATTCATCAGTGATCTAATCACAATGCTTGACAACGTGATAGAACACTTCATTGACAACGCTACACATGGAGAACATGCGTGGCACTTTGATGACACCTTTGAGGAGTTTAGCAAGTATGTTCAGCCAGATAAAACAGGCTTTGCAAAAGCCGCTTACAGTGCATATAGAGAACGCGCAATCGGTCTTGGAGCTATGGGCTTTCACAGTTACCTACAACGCAATGGTATACCTTTTGAAGGTATGTACGCTGCCAGTTTCAATAACAGAGCATTCAAGCACATTAAAGATAGAGCCACATCAGCTTCTAGTGTTCTTGCATCTGAACGTACTGAAGCACCTGATATGGTTGGTGGGAACCTTCGTAATTCTCACCTTCTTGCTATTGCTCCTAATGCCTCTAGTAGTATTATATGCGGTGGAACGAGTCCTTCAATTGAGCCAACAAGGGCTAACGTATTTACGCACAAGACGCTGACAGGCTCATACAAGGTAAAGAATAAGTATCTGGAGGAGTTACTTGAGAAGAAGGGTATTAACAACGAACAAACGTGGAAAGATATTGCTGCTGCTGAAGGCTCTGTTAAAGACTTGGAGAAACTCACAGAAGAAGAAAAGGAGGTATTTAAGACAGCACCTGAACTTGACCAGCGATGGGTCATCGAACACGCCTACCAAAGACAGAAGTACATCTGCCAAGCGCAGTCAGTAAACCTGTTTTTTGAGCCACCACCGGCTACAGCACCACAGGAGGTACACAATGAGTATCTGGAGTACGTTAATCACGTACATTGGACAGGAGCTAACAAACTCAAATCTATGTATTACCTGCGAACTACAGCGGCTAGAAATACAGAGAATGTTAACATCAAGATACCAAGAATTAACCTAGAAGATGGGGAGTGCCTAAGCTGTGAAGGCTGATGAACACCCTGTCTACAGGGCTAAATTTTACATACCAGAGCTAAAAAAGTCTGTATCATGGAAAGAGTACCTAGACTACTACAATGACTTAGACGAGCAATTTTGGCTGTATAGCTACTATTGCTCTCAGATGTGGTCAAGCTACATGGATGATAAATGCAAGAAGCGTGAAGCACCATTGAGCTACAAAGAGTATGTAGATAAGTACAAAAAACTGTTAGAGGAAGGATTCAATGATAGACCCAAAGATTAGTGCCATGAAGCGCCTGTACAACGCTGAGATAGACGTTTACAAGGCAGAGGTGCAGAACTACCTAGACAACCCTGTGGGCGTAGGAGAGCATGGTAACTTGATTGAGACTATGGACAAGCTGGTGCAGAAGATTGCAGAAGCAGAGGATAAACTAATTGTATTGGAGACACACTTCAGTGAGTAATGTGATAAACTTAATGCCTACGGAAGCTACCGCTAACGAGGTGCTAGAGGAATGCAAAGGTGACTTTGAGCATGTACTGGTTATCGGCTGGACTCCTGACGATGCTCTGACAGCTAAATCCACAACGTCTATGGACATGAAAGAGATAATTTACCTGATAGAGGTATTCAAACAAGCAATTATTATGGCAGGACATGAAGTAGAATGATAGACGAAACACTGCCTAAGATAGTTGTAGGCGAAATAAAAGAAAACGAGGATGGTTCCGCAGAGGTAGAGCTTCATTTAGAACCATCCGCTGTCCAATTAATACTTGATATAGGCCTTAATCAACTACTAAGAGAACACTTGGAGAACAAAAAAGATGATTAGATTCACAAGTAATGACAGTTATTCTATTGAGATGAATATAGATAACGAGATAGATATAAACCAACTTACAGAATTTTTCAGTTGCTTCGCAAAGGCCGTAGGATACTCTCATTTATCGGTGTACAAAGGCTTTGAAAAATATCTGGAAGAACATGAATTTGAAATTAGGGGGAATGAATGAGCTTATTAGACACTAGAGATTACTACAAACCGTTTGACCATCCTTGGATGTTCGACTATTACTCACAGCAGAATCAAATGCACTGGTTCCCAGAGGATGTACCGCTACACAATGATGTGAAAGACTGGCAGACGATGACTGACGAGGAGAAGAACCTGCTGACTCAGATCTTCCGCTTGTTTACACAGTCAGATGTAGACGTAGGTGCTGGGTACGTAGACCGCTACATGCGTATCTTCAAGAAGCCAGAGGCACGTATGATGATGTCTTCATTCGCCAACATGGAGTCTATACACCAACATGCCTACAGCCTGCTATTGGACACCGTAGGGATGCCNGAGGTGGAGTATAAGGCGTTTGCAGAGTACGAGGCTATGGCTGACAAGCACGAGTACATCAACGCTGTGAAGGTCACTAAGGGCGACAAGAAGTCTATCGCTAAAGCACTGGCGATATACTCAGGATTCACTGAAGGGCTACAGTTGTTCTCTAGCTTCATCATCCTGCTGAACTTCCCACGCTTTGGTAAGATGAAGGGCATGGGACAGATCATTACCTACAGCATACGTGATGAGTCCATGCACGTAGAGGCAATGACCAAGTTGTTCAGGGAGTTTATCAAAGAGAACATAGACTTGTGGACTGATGACTTCAAGAAGGAGATATATCAGGCATGTCGTGAGATGGTTGACCTAGAGGATAGGTTCTTGGATCTTGTGTTTGAGCAAGGNGATATTCCCGGCCTAACCAAGGCAGAGATGCAACAGTACATCAGATACATTGCTGACCGTAGACTGCTACAGCTAGGACTGAAGCCTAACTATGGGGTCAAAGAGAACCCNNTAAACTGGCTTGATGATGTGTTAGGTGTAGAGCATCAGAACTTCTTTGAAGGACGTGCTACTACCTACATGAAGGCTGGGCTTAGAGGTGACGTTGGTAAGGTTAGGTTTGCTAGTGTAGGCTAGACAGGAAGACTTGGGGGCTTAAATGCCCCCTAGTTCTTCTTCTAGTTCTTCTTTATCTAACTTCTCTTGTTTTCTCTCTATACCGCCAGCTAAAAAGTCATAGTACAGTCTACCTATTACTGGTATTTTACCCACTGCCCTATCAATAGTTTGCTGATTAACTTCTTCTTTAGTTATGCTCTGAACTACAGGTCTAGATACATCGTCTATAACACTAAATATAGGAGGCGAAATAATGTTTTCAGTTGCTGTCCCTAACTCACCCCTTTCTATGTATCTATCAATAGTATACCTGTTTAAGAAAACATTAGCTAGCAAAGTGTCTACAAAAGCGTCAGGATAGTTTTCTAAAGCTCTCTCATCAAAGCCGCTTAATACATACTCTCTACCTGTTTGGACAGTAGCGTTAGCAGCCCCAACAGTAGCAATGTAAGCAACAGCCTGCTTAAAGGCTTCCTTTGGATTGCTCTTAATGTTGTTCAGTATTTTTTCTCTTATTAAGTTTAGCTGTTTTATAACATAAGACTTTAGACTATAAAACATACGTCCATTAGACATATCTAAATATGCTTGAGGCATTTCTGCAATAGAGATAGGCTGCACATCAGCTAAATCATTAAACACAAGAGTTTTTACACGATCCGTTATCTGGCCTTGTTGTAACTCTTGAATTAGCTCAGAAGTTTCATTACCAAATACTTCACCCCATTGCTTTTCTAAAGACTGTCTTCCTTTATTTGACCTAGACATAGCTCTATATTTGCGTAAAGAGCTATTAACCAGTACGTCCTTACCAAGTTTGTCTATTTCAGTAAATCCGGAAACCTTAAACACTCTTTGAAGAACGTTACTAAAGCCATCTTTATTGTTCATTTCAGCAGCAATGTTATTTATAACACCTAAATCTTCTGCTTTTAACTCACGTTTAAACAAAGAGGACAATACATTCCTGTACCCATTTAGNTACGCAGCGCTGCCAACATCGCCTAACTGTACAAGTGCGGCAGCAGGCTGTGCTAGTAAAGAAGCATACTGAATATCTCTAACACGTCCAAAGCCTTTTGTCATTACATTTTTCTCACCTTCAAACCGTGAGTTTACTAAGTCTATTAACCTGTCTTTAGCTTCTTCAGGTAAGTTAGGCAGTCTCTCAGCAATCATAGACGAAGCAGATGCGAAATGATCTAAGTCAAAACTTCCTTCTTCTCCACTTGCTTTGGTGTTCTTAGCGCCTAAAAATTTTCTTTTCTCTGTTTCTTTGATCGCCTTTTCTAAATACATCATTAAAGACTCAGGGGCAGAATGGTAGAACCTTTGCAAGTTTTCAGGTAATTCTTCTATTGTTCTAGCGGCAGTTAGTCTTTTAAGTCCTGTAGGGGTCGGCCTAAATCCCATAAGAACTTTATTAATTACTTGCTCTGTTTCTTCTGCACTTAACTTGTAGTTATCTTTTGATTCTTCTCCCAGCTTTTTAGCGCCAATACGGAGTCTTTCAGTATCAATAGCTCTTTCTATGTAACTTCGTTCTGTCCTGCCTAGAGCTTGTAGCAGTCCTTCACGATCTTTTAAAGACCTTGGGAAGTAGTCTTCTAGATACTTAACATCTACCCCTACTTCTTGTAGTTCTTCAAAAGTAGACTCTAGTGTTTTTCTCACGTCAGGCAACGAGCTAGAAAGTTCAGGAAAATGTTTGTCTGCTATTTGTGTAGCTACTTTGTAGTTACCATTAAATAAAGCATTTTCTAAAGAAGACCAATTAGGATCACCTTGTTTAGCGTAGCGCACACCGTTGTTGAAAAAAGTAGAAAACTGTTTAGTTATATCTGCTGTACGCTCAAAAACTTTTCTATCTACTTCTCTCATAGCTACCATCAGAGGCTTGTCTATTTCACCTACGCTGGCAGTTAAAGGCTGTAAGTATTTATCTATAGCAGCTTGGGTAGTGCTTTTAACAAGCAAAGGATTTTCTATTTCAACTAAAATTTTGTTAGCTTCTTCAAGGCTAGGTACACTCCACGGCCTGTCAGCATCTGCTATAGCCCTTGCTACATCGGCATCTTTTAACTTTAAGTTTTCTTTTATAAGCGGTACGACATCATCATTTTTAACACCTTTTGTTACTAACCTAGCTGCTTCTTCTTCCATTTCAGCAAGAACTTTGTTAGCTTTGTCAGCAGACCGAGCCTCTGGTGATCTTTTTGTCACCATAGAAGTAACTGCTTTAGTAGCGTTGTTTAATTTATCTACAGTAAATTCTTTTCCTCTTTCTAAAACTTTACCCGCCCTAGTGACTGTATAAGGCAATGCTGCGCCTATAGTTGTATAGGCAGCTAAAGCTACAGGGTCAAACTCACCTGATACTTCTTGAGACGCTAATCCAGCAGTAAGTCCTAATGCCCCACCAATAGCAGTTTGTGTTTTAAGAGTTTTACCTAAAGGTATAGCAGCAGTAGCTGGGTCTGCTACACCTTTAACAAGCATTCCAGTAGCTTGAGCATAAGGATTAGCCCCGTAAATTTGTTGTCTAGTTAAAACATCACCATGCTCTGCTTGTATTTTAGCTTCATTGCGGTTTTTTAGTGCTTCTTTTCTTTGATCTGGAGAAAGGTCATCAAACTCTGGGCCTAGTCCTAACNTTAAAGTAGGTAGTAAATTATCACCTTCAAAAGAGTAACTTACTGTAGTGTTAGGGAAGTAAGAAGTCAGTATTGTGTTAAAGTCTTCAGTTAAGTTACTGCTTTGGTCAAAAGAAAGATGAGCTTCTTCCATAAAAGTAGGCTGATCCACTACTTGCTTTAGTCTTTCTCTTTCAGCCTCTTGTTGTTCTTGCTGTACTTTCTTCTCTCTTTCTTGTTGCAACCTATAAACATCACCTACATAAAATTCTTCACCGCCGGGAGTGTACATAGGCAAGTCATCAGATACTGTAGGGTCATAGCCAAAGTCTTGTACGGTGGCTAAACCATTAAACACAGCAGTCTTCATAACCTCAAGCTGAGAAGTTCCTTCAGGAACATTTCTCATTCTGTAACCATTAGGTAGTGTAATGTTCATTCTGATTCTTACTGTCTCGGTTGTTCCATAGTGGCCCAATTGCCTTCTTCTTCTTCCTCTGCATCTACACTAGGGACAGTAGTTTCAGGTTTTGCTTCATCGCCTGATGTAGACACAGGAACAAGACTGAATTTAAGATTGCTACCGTAAACCATTCCCGGCTCAGAAGTAAAGTGTTCCTTAAGAACTTTATCAATAGCTTCTTGTGCATGAGTCTCAGGCTCTCGTCCTGAGCTTTCTGCCATATCTCTCATATAAGAAACAGCTAAATTTTCAAACTGAGTTTTTTCAAGATTACCTAAGTCCTCATAAACAGACTTAGAAAGAGCATAGTTTTTAGCAAAACCAGCTGCATAGTTCCTGTCTGTCTTAGTTATTTTAGGGGCTTTCTTTATTTCTGGTGGTGCTGATTTTAGTGGTCGAGCATCTCCATCTATCCACTCTTGTTCTGCATCAGACCATGAATGTAAAATACCGTCTCTTAGTACAGTAACTACTGGCATCCCTGTATCAGAATCTACAAAGTCATTAGTAGAATAATTCTTAGTATCCGTTTGATCTGTAGCTAAACTAACTGCCCTGTCACTAGATATAGCACCTGCTTTTAATAAGTCAAGTGCTATCTGTTTATTGTCGTTTTCTGGTAGCTTTTCTACTTGAGATATAGCTTGATTAAGAACCTTAGTGTCAGAGGCTTTCTTTGCCAAAGCATTAAACAATTCTCTACTTAAAGGCTCTTTAGTATCTTCGCTTAACAATCCACTAAACAAAGGGTCTTCAGATAGCTTCATTATCTCAAGGTATTCACGCTGGTCTTCTACAGTCTCAAGATTACTTCTTTGAAGCCTTACTTCAGAGCCTAAAATTTGTCTTGCTTGAGCGGGAGTCCATATATTATTTTTAAGTCTTTCAGCATCATCCTGTAATCCAAACTTTTCTAACTCTGAAATAGTATTAAGTTTAGCTTGTGCTTCTCTCTCTCTTTCTCGGTTAGCTCTTTGATCAGCAGCAGCTTGTCTAGCGTCAGCAGCTTGTTGTCTACGAAGCTGATTAAGTTGCATGTTAAGAGAGTTTCTTTTGTTAGGATCAGTTTCAAATTGTAGTCTAGCCTCAATAGATTGCATTAAACCTGATGTAGTAGACGTATCAATATCTTTCTGAGCATCTAAAACTTTTTCTTCAACAGTACGCATGTCTAACCCTAAAGTAGTTCCAAGGTTTCTAGCAAACATGCCACCAAGACCACTAGGGCCAAACTGTTGTGCAGGTGGCAGCATAGAAGCGCCAGCAGCGCCCTGTTGATTCGCTGGCCCTTGACCAAAGCTACCCAGTTGTGTTAGTAAACCGGGAGTAAATCTTATGTTTCCTCTAGCCATTAGTTTTAACCTCCACCACCGAATATACTACTGAACAAACCACCTAAAGTTTCTCCACCAAAGATGTTACCAATCAAATCATTTGTGCTACCTGCGCCAGCTTCAGCAGCACCTGTAGCGCCAGCAGCGCCTAACATAGAACTATATATCTGACCAAGCAAGTTAGCTCTAGCTAGTTCAGTTTGTGCTTGTGATTCTAGTCCGCTTATGCCTGCTTCAGCAAGATAACCTGCACCCTGTCGTTGACCTGTGCCAGCAATGTTAGCTATGTTGATAGCAGGAGTAAGGGAAGAAAGCAATTGTTGCTCTGGCAAGTACTGTGCAGCCTGTGCTAGACCAATGTTGCCTAACTGTGAAGCCTGTAGCGAAGCAGGTAATGCAGCAGCGCCAGAGCCTAGTCCAAAGAGTCCCTGTGCAATCCCTAGCTGTTGCATTTGCTCTGCTTGTGATTGCTCTAGTGCACCTAAAGCTGCCCTAGCCTTAGCTTCCTCTTGTGCCTGTGCTAACGCTAGTTGCTCTGGAGCACCACCAAACTGTGCTGTACGTAATCCTGTACGCCCCTGTGACGCTAGACGTTCTTCAAGTGCAAGTCTAGCACGTTCTTCCTCTGGTCTTTGGGTAGCACGTATTCTTTCGTATACATCAGCTTCCCTTTGACCCATAGGAGCCATAAGGCCTGTAAGAGCGCCTGTAACGCCTCCTAACGCCTGTCCAGTGATACCTGATACATCTGGAGCTACTGCGCCCATACCGCCTACTAAGCCCCCTGTGAGAGCTTGTAGCTGCTGTTGTTGTGCAGCTTGTGCAGGAGACAATGAAGTAGTAAAGCCACCTTCAGGCGTAGTAGTGATACCACCAAAGCCAGTGGACACTGTAAAGGGTCTAAAGGCAGTGCCTGCTGCTGCTTCTTCACCAATACGCTGTGCGCCTGTAGCAAGACCAGAACCTACAGAACTAAGTCTGTCCATTACATCATCTAAGGCTGCATAGGACAACCCTGTTTGTGCAATACCACTAAGAGGTAAATTACCTATGCCTGTTAGAAGGTTATTAAAGAAACCTCCACTTTCACCAGTGTCCTGTTGTGCGCCCATCACGGGTATCTGTGATGCTACTAAAGGTAATCCTATACTCATCTCTTTATTCTCTTATGTCAATACTGTTGTTACTATCGTTACCGCTGCTGTCACGGCAGACGCAACAACCAGCCAAGCAAGTTTCTCCCAACGTGCAGCATGAGCATCAGTAGCTTTCCTTAGTTCCCTAAGTTCCACTACTGCCTCTGCCCAGCGCTCACCACATTCTTTCTCATGTTGAGCAATGCGGTCTAAAGCCTCTAAAGCTAACTCTTGGTAAGTCCCTTGCTGCTGTTTCATTACCAAGGCACACCAGTAGATGTGGTAGGTGTCTTTTGCTCTGTAATGTTAGCAGTTAACCCAGCTTCGATAGCATCTTGGTCTAGCTCATTTTGACACCAGCCAATCACATCAGCTTCTGTTAGGTCTGCGTAAGCTATGTAATCAGATGCACTAGGGTCTGGGGTAAACCCACAGGTGCCATAGGATGAAGCTGTGTAAGTTACGTCACCCACAGTTTCTTCTTCAGTTACTCGCCAGTGGGCTACGATAACCCCTTGGTCTGAGTCAGTGTTGCGTTCAAGTGTTGCGATAGTCCATGTAGCCATTAGTTATTCTCCAGTTGTGTGATACGCGAGCGCGTAGTGATTGAATTTCTTTAACAAGCATTAAACTTGCCTCTTAAGATACTTTGACAATAATCCTTGCTCGACCATCATCTTCAATAGCAATTACTTTGCCAACCGCCATCATATACTGCTCAAAAGTCGGGTTGCTTACAGGAACACCTGAAATGCCTTCACCGTCTTGAGTTGGCACGATGTAATCGCCAGAGTTAGCATTTAGTACGTTTACTGGAACTTGTCCTGAAAATGAAATTCGATCTACACGCTCTCGTGCTTGTTCTAGTTCATTCTCATTAAGGCCGTCGCCCCATACATCACCACCAACATAGCTAGGGTCAGTAGACTTAACTACAAATGTGATGGCATCATCGTAAACGTTTGTTAGTTCGCCTTCTGAATTGACTCCACAAATATCACCTTTTGCAATATTGAAGTCACCTGATTTGGTCATATATTCCGCGTAATCTGCTCCGCTTGCGTTTACCGTTCCGCCTGCATTGATAGAACGACCAGTAGTACCATCACGGCCAACCCGAACAGCGGTATTGGATACGTTCCAGTTTTCATTTGAAACTAAAAACGCTTGAAAACACCGTGTGGAATTTCCGTCATTTACAACACCTATGCTTCCGTCAAAAACAGCTATATGCGAGTTGCTGTTATTTGTAGTCCCCACCAGCAAGTTGCCACTTGAGTCGATGGTCATGCGGCGATTGTTGCCATTTGTATTGAAAACTAAGGCTGCTTCGGAGCGCAAAATAAAATCACTAGCAGCAGCACCAGTTAGCAAGCCTGAGCCATTGCCTATGTAACCAGCAATGGTGGTGGAGGCATATCTGTACTCATGGTACCCAGTGCCTTGATTAGTCGTGGCGTGAATACTTGCCGCTGCTGAATCACTCAAAAGATGATAGGTAGCCCCTGGACTGCTAGTGCCGATGCCGACGCGACCTGCTGGGTCGATGCGCATACGTTCAGTGTTAGACGTAGCAAAACGCAAGTATCCAGCACCTACGTTGAAAATGTCCATGTTGACGCCGCTTTGGAAAATGTAACTATCCGTGTTACCTGCTGATAAACCTACAAGAGCGCCAGAGGATCCTGCAATTTCTACATTGCCTCTTGAACTATCGCTATAGTCAGCAGACGTTTTACCAACAAGCAAGTTGCCGCTTGAGTCCATGCGCATTTTTTCGCTTTCGTTTATAAAAAACGCATAACCCGCACTGCTTGGAACACCAAATTCCATTAAGCCAGAAGAAACAGACAGTCCGTACACGTTTGCAGACGAGTCCTCAAAGAGTTTGAACTTGGCTTTGCTAAGACTGCCTGATGTATTTGCAAAAGTGCTGCCTAGATTTAGCTCAACGGGTGTAGCTGAGGACGTGCCAGAAGCAACAGAGCCAATAACGACGTTATTAGAGCTATCAATAGTAATAGCAGTNGCATTGCCATTGTCTACAATGCTTGTACTCAGGAGTCCTCTGGATACTTTTGTTAAAGCCATTATGTGTTCTCCTAAATTGCTGAGATTATGAAGGCAAGTAATTCACTGTAGCGCACACCCATGCGACTACGCTCTTCACCAGTGTCTTCATCAGTCCATGTTGAATTAATAAACATTGCGTACCGTCCAGCGTCTAAGCCTTCAGCAGTGAATGCGTCTTGTAAGTCTTGTGCAATGATTCCAAAGTGAATACGAGCATCGTCACCGTTTTCCTCTACGCTGCTAATCCATCTGAACTTGCGTAGTAAACCTTTAGCCGCTACAGCGACACGTTGCTCTGCGTCAGATAGTGCCTCAATGTCCTGCTTCTCGTTGCGGTCAGAGGTTTGGATTGTGCCGTTGGTGGCAAAAATGTCATCAAAGCGAGTCGATGATGAGCCAATATCGATGCTGTTATCGACAACTGCGCCGCTTTCATTTGCGGGCTGAATTTGCTTCGTTCCCCCACTCAACCCTGAGCCATTTGATCTAGGATCAAACACAAACGATGAAACGACACCTGAGCGAGAGACAACTTTGCCGACTGATGAGCCGTCTTTGCGGAACGTAACAATTGTCCCATCGTTCGTGTTGCGACCAAATACAGCCGCACCGCCGCCAGATTTAACAGCAGCAAAAGTTCCATCTGCTCTAGCCTCTACGCCTACAGTATTGGTTGATGCGCTAGTCTTCCCCACTAGCAAGTTGCCGCTAGAGTCGATGAGCGCTGCTGTGCTTGTAGAGCTAGTGCCCGTCTGAAAAATAAGCTGACCGTTACCTGTCGTGCCTATAACTGCGCTACCGCCAGACATGCCCATGTACAATTCAGCATCTGTAACATCTGTTTCATGGATATTTATAACTGGCTTTGTGCCAGCTAATTCTAGGATGCCCGACGCAGTCCCAGAGAACTTTGCTGCTTGGGGGCTACTAGTGCCGATACCGACGTTGCCTGAAGACATAAACGTAGCAACAATAGAATCTGAATCGTCTTCAAAGATTTGCCACTTGCCTGCCGATCTTTCTCCAATTTCCCAGTTTGTGCCAGACGCAGTGCTGTCCTGCCGAATAATACTATCGCCGGGAGCGGTGCCTCCTAAATGCAACTTAGTGCTTGGACTGCTAGTGCCGATTCCTACCCTGTTATTAGTCGCATCGACAACCAGTGTGGTGGTGTCTACGGTCAAACCATTTGTAACATCTAAAGCACCCGGAGTCACAAGATCACCAGACAACTTAGCAGAAGTAACACTAGCATCAGCAGGTATATTTACAGCAGTAGGCTGGATAGTCATGGCTTCTACAGCAGAACCACTAGGCGGTGCAGTAGAAAATGTTAAAGTAGTGCCAGAGACACTATAGGTATCTTTGTTCTGATAAACACCGTCAATGTACACTTGAGTATTATTTTCATTGAGCGGATCATTGCTCAAGGTAAGCGTAGTATCACTACCATCACCTGTCATAGTATCTACAACTAGGTTAGATCCACCACCACCTCCAATGGCTCCCCAAGCGTCTGTATATCCTTCAAACTGTGCAAGGCTGCTATTGTATCTAAAGTAACCAGCAGCGCCTGTAGGACGCTGTGCAGTAGTACCCACAGGTACATGGACTGCATCAGTAGCAGAACCAATGTCTAAGGATACATCAGGAGATGCGTTAAGAATACCTACACGATTGTTAGTAGAGTCTACTTTTAAGCTGTTAGTGTCTACTGTTACGTCACCAGAGACTGTTAAGCTACCTAGAGTACCAACGCTTGTAATACTAGTCTGTGCAGCAGTAAGCACAGAACCTGTTAAGTTGCCAGTTACGTTACCTGTAACATCACCTGTGACATCACCAGTAACATCACCAGTTAGATTACCAGTAACATTGCCCGTAAGATTACCTGTGACATTACCTGTAATAGGTGCAGTAACACCAGCAAACGTAGGACTGTCTGTGGTAGCAACACCTTGATTCATTGCTTTAACAGATGCTTCACTGGTTAGCTCTGAGTCCATCAAAGCACCAGCAGCAGTCACATTGGCTGTGTCAGTTACATCTGCACTGGCTTCTATACCATCAAGTTTGCTATGGTCAGCATCAGTAAACGCATTAGTGTCTGCATTAGACTCATAGGCAGTCTTAATCTCAGCGGCAGTCTGGTCAGCAGTTGCTCCTGATTCAATACCGTCTAGCTTAGTGCCGTCTGTAGCCACGTCACGCCCGTCTATAAGGCCATCAGTGGTTAGGTTACCCGATACCACAGGGGTAGATAAAGTCTTGTTAGAGAGCGTCTGAGAGCCTGTGAGAGTCGCTACAGTGCTGTCGATAGCAAACGTAACAGCGTTAAGAGCGCCACTAGTGTCAATACCAGTACCACCAGTAAACGTAAGTGTCTCTGAGTCCAGATCAATGCTCAGGGCACCACCAGTGTCTGCTTGGAAGTCTAAGTCCTGTGCAGTTACCTGAGAGTCTACATATGCTTTAACTGACTGCTGTGTAGGCAAAAGTGTCGCACTGTCGGATGCCATGTTGTCTTCATCGACAAAGGCAGTGATAGAGATAGATCCATCTGACAGTGTTTCAAATGCAGTAGTACCTGTTAACGTAGAGTTATTAGAGTCTGCTTTAGTAGCTGATGCAGTCTCAATGTTATTAAACTCTGTATCAATCTCAGTACCTTTTACGATCTTTGCAGCATTACCTGAAGGCAGGGAATCTTTAGCCGCAAAGTTTGTAGTTTTTGTGTAGTTACTCATTAAATTGATCTACCTATAAGTGCTTCTATGTTCACATCTTGTATTGAGAATTGTTTGTCGTTAATTGTAGCCTCTAAACCAATGGTGACTACACGCCCTGATCCAGTTGTTTTAGTGGTTGCTTTGTTTACAATAATAGATGCGTTGTACTGCGAGGTTGCTACGTTGTACTCAGAAATACCGTACTCTGCAATAGACGCATCATCTACTGTCAACAGTTGTTTTGTGTATCCTTCTGTGTAGTCGTAACCCCAGTTCAATAATAGTTTTGTAGCTTGTCCACCTACAATAGTAAATGTAATTTCTTTTAGTATCTTTAGTTTACTAGCGTCACCAAAAGAAAGTGCATTAGTAAAGTACTTCATTGTGTAAGTAGAGGTATCGTCTAGGAAACCTTCGTACTCACTAATACCCTTAGAGCTACCAAAGTATACTTCATTGTCATCTGTAGTCGTAGCGCA
>FUFK010065911.1_pt1 | contig 44203 bp, 37 predicted proteins | sample 1021851 | NCBI WGS metagenome assembly FUFK01 (sample SAMEA51879418, study PRJEB19060) | metagenome
CTCACGGCCTCCTTGTCCACCTCGCATTCATGCTTGCGTCGCCCAATCAATGCGTCGCTCAAAAATTTGGAAGGGGNATCCTTCAAGTCCTTNAANGANCACCNNGNACCATGGCGGGTAGGCGTGCCCATGCACAGGCTCTTTGTTTGGTCGTGCTTTTTGTCATGAGCAGTTGGTTGAGTTTGGTCGCCCCTGCTGGNCCCAATGCATCGGTTTTGGCCGAAGAAAACGTGGTCATGGAAGCAGGTCAAGGCGATGTGATGAACCTGACACTGACCACCAACCCCAACACGATGTTCAAACTCGATTTGCCTGCTGGCGAACCGCTCGTTAACGCTGAATTGAACTTCACGCCAAAGATCTTGCCGACCCAATCTGGATTTGTTTGGGATGGTCAAAGCGATTGGACGCACCCGGATGCGATTTCCAATGGCTCAAGTGTCTCCAACGACGTGTTGACGGGCTCTTCTCCAGGCATTCTCTGGGATTTCAACACCAATAATCAGGGCTGGACCTTCTCGAATTCCTACACGGCTCGGGTCTCATCACCCTCCTGCGGGTACAACGGCTCGTCGGGTGGTTCGCTTCGAACGTATGCTGGCTCAACCTACGGGACCTCACCGACCGTCAACCTCGCCGGCGGGGCCAACATTCCCTTCCATGCTTGGGTGCACGAAGGCCGCTCCGGCTGCGGCGAAACGCCCGACGGCGGGGAGAATCTCCAATTCCAGTACAAAACCGCTGCTGGTGGATGGACCGTGTTCCAAACCTTCAGCGGTGGTGGTTCCCAAACTTCGAACTTCCAGTTCATGACCACATTACCTGCTGCTGCTGTGCACGCCAACTCGCAATTCCGAATCCATCAGACCAGCGGTAGCAGCACCTGCTGCGACTACTGGTTCGTCGACGACATCCGCATCGCNACGCCACCGGAGTCAAACTGGACCAGCCCGACGCTTGGCCACAAGACCGGTACCACCCAACTCCTTGCGGCCGATACCTACGCTCCGCTCTACATTGAAGCGGACATTCCCGATGCTTCCTACCTCAACTGGTCGGTTCTTAACATCGCAGGTGAAGTCATCCCCGGCATGCAGGGTTCAAACGAATATGTCGTCCCCCTCAACCTCCTCGACCACACTCTGGTCGACCAGTTCCGTCTCCACCTCGAATTCAAGGGCGGCAGCGGTGGCATCCCCGAAGTCTATTCCATCGTCGGCGATGGCGCCCACCGGGAATCGTTCATCAGCGACCCAACCAATCGTGGGTGGGCGATAACCAACGCATCCTATGTTCCGGGCATCGGCGTCATCGGGTTCGTGGCCAATTCCACCTTGACCTCGCCTTGGTTATTGGCCAATGCCCCGCTCTACGATGCTAAATTGGCCGGTACGGTGTCAAGTGGGCAGGTACAGGTGCGCTATCATCCCGATGATGCTTGGGTGAACGTGAGCTTGCCCTACATCCCTCAGGTTGACCAAAACACTGTTGGAATGCAAGCCCGTGTGATTTCCCTCCTCCCTGCTGATGGCAACATGAGCAACTTCACCGCTTGGAACGTTGAAGACCTCGCTATGGACATGTTCGGGGGCCAGCACCCAGCCCGTCCAACCCTTGACTTCAACCTCGACCAGCGTTACGAGTGGGGCGGTGAAGACGCTCGAGTGGGAACCTGGGGTTGGCAAGACCGCTTTGCCAATGCCGAAGAACGGATGGAACTCACGCTGACCTCCGGGGCACCAAGCGATGCCAAAGTTTGGGTTCCTTCCCAGGACTTGACCTCCTTCGGTTTCAGTTATGGCTCCGAAGCGGGAACGGTGCTTGAAATCGCCCTCTTTGTCCAGAACACCTTGGTTGCCAACCGGAGCACCAACGGCTCAACGGCCGGTCAATTCCATCTCAACGGTAGCGAGTTGGCGGCTTTCACCGCAGCACTGGCGAACACGGGCAACTCCGTTGACATTTTGGGCACGGACTTTACCGAAGCACGCATCGAAGTTTCCGGAAACGGGGTCACGGTACTAGCCGGTCTCCGAGCGACATACCACGCCTCTCACAATCTCGTCGCTGATGCTTCTTCTTCGTTTGTCATGGGCATCAACGAAGCACGCACCTCCGTCCAGGACATTGGCGGCATGCAGGCCATCCCGCTCCCGTTCATGGCGGACCAGCGTGGCGGCTTGACCGTCGAAGTCGTTGATCTGCAAACCTCGAGCACCGTCCTTCTCCAAGATGGCGCCATGGTGGACGCACCGTCGGTTCTCACGCCTTCCAAGGAGTGGCAAACCATCTCCACCGAGTATCAAGTCATTGGCGGCAGCATCACTCACCACCGTTTGGATATCTACAGCCATGAGCGACAAGCTACGTTCCTATTCCCCGCTGACGGCGGCGGCCCCGCCGGCTTGGGCGACGCCAACTTGGTTGAAATTCATCCAACCGACGGCATTGAAATCACTGAAGACGGCATGAACGTCATGACCAACATCACCTTCCGACTTCGGCCAATGTGGGATGACGAGGCCCAACTGACCGCCACGTCCCGTTTGGTCATGCAGAGCGGCGTCATTTCTATTCCATTCGCTCACACCTGGGGCACTGGCTTTGCCCAAGGGTACGAGAACGACCTCGAGATCAAGTCCGTGGTGTTCAGCGAAGACGATGTTGAGATGAGTCCAACCCGCCAATACTTGCGCGGCGGTGAATCGATGAATGTCTCCGTCGCTGTTGGCTTTGAAGGCATCTCACAACTCCGCGGTTTCGTCGATGGCGACGCTGAACTCACGCTCTACCGGGACGGCGTAGTTGTGCGAAACACCACCGCTTTGGACGGCGCCTATTGGAATTTCACCGAGAACATTCCGTTCACCTATGGCGATGTGGAATGGGAGGTTGGACTCGTCTCCATCAACGGTTCATCGGTGATTGAACCGAGTTCTATCAGTCGGGCGTTTACGGTGGATTCGGTGAAGCCAAAGGTCACGGAGACCTCGATGTACCCCTACGATCATCGCACACCGAGTCCGACCCAAGTGATGCAAGTCACCATCATGGACCAACCCGTCCTTCCAAACACGATGACCGCCATGGTTTGGAAAGAGTGGGCGGACGACACCAACTCAAATGGATGGCCTGACGAAGGTGAATTCAATCCCGTTGCGATGCTCGTTCCAAGCGATTTGACGGCACTCACCGGTGTTTACACCTTGATGATGGACGATACCGCCGGCAGTATTGGTCAGAAAGTTGCCGTGTACCTCGAAGGCTCGGACCCCTCTGGCTACGCTATTCAGGACGGCGGAAGCGCCGAAGAAGGCGAGCAACTCTTTGTCTATCAACTGGCGGTGGACGGAGCGCCTGAATTGGCACCCGACTCCTTTGCATGGGCCGACGGGCGGATGTCATGGCTTCACCCAGCCCAACCCTACGAACTCAATGTGAAGATATCAGAACCCAACGGCGGCTCTGACCTTTCCACCGTCGAAGTGATGTTGGCCAGCAACCAAGGAAGCGACCCGATGAGCATCCAATGGTCGTTTGAGACCGGTCAATGCACCACGACTTCCACGCATATTGTCATCGACCAGTGCACCATGCTTGGACAAAACGGCATCGCTGACCCGTACGAGAAGGACCTCGTGCTGAACATTCACTTGCACTTTGGGTGGAACACTCCCGATTTGGGAGAAAACCGCAGAGAACCAGCCATTCTCGTGGTTGACCGCGCTGGTCAAGAAGAGACTCGAAATTTCCCAGAACACCGATGGCGCTTCTCCGCAGGGCTCGCGATTCCTGAAGAGACCGTGAGCCTCCGCCTTACCCGTGGATCCTTCCTCGGAGACGGCGCACGAGTGACACCCTTGACGCCAATGGAAATTTCTGGAGGCCTTGTATTTGCTGAAACCACCACGGTGCCCGCATTTGACTGTCAGGTCGATGTCCTGTTTGCCGGCCAGACGTACTCTGCTTCGGCGATTGATGGTATCTGGTCCATCTCGCTCAATGCTCCCGCAACCTCAGGGTCCATGCCCATGACGTGGGAGGTTGGTTGTCTTGAGGGTCAAGGCATGGATATGACCGATCAGGAAACTTCCGTGAAGTGGATTCTCGTCGACGGAACTGGGCCCGCACCTCAAGAGGTGCTCTCTCCTCGCCCGCTCGCCATTTTGGGCGGTGAAAACCACGAAGTCCGCGTCGTGGTCCAAGAATTGGGTGGCCTTGACCTAACATCCCTTGAGTTGGTATGGCAAGTGGAAGATTTCGAAACCGGCGATGTCATCCGGTCCGGCCGTGAGCCGCTTATGCTTGAAGGGGACGACCTCGATGGCCTACGGCTCGAGCTCTACACCGACATGAACCTCAGTGAGATCACCAACGAGATGCTCATCGACCGCATGGAAGTCAAGATCAGCATCGCTGGACGCGACCTCGCAGGAAACGCCGTCACCGGTCTGGGTGGTAGCGTGAACAACCCCTATCTTGCCACCTGGAACATGGAATGGTTGCAACCAGAATTTACCGTTGCCCCCTCGGCCTTGACATATTCCAGATTGCTCATGGAAGTTGGTGACACCACCTCCATCCAACTTGAAGTGGAAAACATCGGTTCCTTACAGGGTGAAATCGGCGTTCAGTTTGAGACGGTCGATCCCACCGGTGAGCGCGTGCTGATTCAGCGAACAACCTTCGTTGCCGAGGCAGCGACTATCGGTTTGGTAACCGTTGATTGGAGACCGGACATGCCCGGCGTTCAATGGGTGGAAGCCACGCTTGATAACGGCATGACCGTCAGTGGACCGAACATTGATGTGCGCGTTGCTGAAGAGCCAAGTTTCTCTCAGAAATTATTCGGTGATGTAAATCCCCTCGTCGGCAGCATCACAGCCCTTCTCTTGGTCGCCGTTGTGGTAACCTTGCTCGCATGGATGCGACGAATGACAGTGAATTCCGGGTCAAAATCGGACTACGATTGGGATGAGTACTCCTCGGAGTTCGAGGACGACTACGAAGACGACTACGAAGACGACTACGAAGACGAGGTAGGTGCTGGAGTCTCTTCCACCACCGCCGCTTCGGCCGCTGCAACAACCGCTACTGCTTCCGCCGAAGAAGAGGAAACCGACTGGGTTATGGGCGCTGACGGCTATTGGTGGTACCATGACAAGGCTACAAATGAGTGGTGGTACAAAGATGCCAACGGTGACATCGTCAAGCACCCCTGAGGATGTTCGTGGGTGATTGGATGGGCAAGGTTGGCTTGTTGCAATTTGACCCTACGGTCGGCGACCTTGACCAGAATGTGGTTCGTTTGTCTTCACTTGCAAGCCAAGCCGAGCAGGCTGGAGCGATGGTGGGGATCTCAACGGAATTGGCCGTTTGCGGCTACCCGCCCAGGGACTTGTTGATGGAACGTGATTTCGTTCAACGCTCGATGGCGGCCGCCCTCAGCTTGCGTGCACCACTTCCGGTCCTCATCGGCACCCCGATTCCCGCTGAAGACGACCGAACCCTGCCCACCAACGGCGTGGTGCGCTCTGGCCCAGATGCCACCAGCATCACCAATGATGAGCACGGACGAATCGTGGCTGAAAAGCAACTTCTCCCCACCTATGACGTCTTTGATGAAGCACGGTATTTTGCTGCGAAAAACCGCTCTGGGCTTGCCCGTTCCTTCGGTGGATTGACCCTCGGGGTCACCGTTTGCGAAGATGCTTGGCAGTCCGCAGGGATGACGCCCTCATCCTATGCCCAAGACCCGATTGAACACATCGCCGAGTGGACCCGGCAAGGTGTGGACATTCACGCCACCGTCAACCTCTCAGCCTCTCCGTTTCATACGGAAAAATTCACCACGCGCTTGGGCGTTGCCCGCCATGTAGCCTCAGTGCTCAACCACCCCTTCCTTCTCGCCAATCAAGTCGGTGGAAACGACGACCTGTTGTTTGACGGCCGCAGCCTTGTGGTATGGCCCGATGGCCGCGCTGTGGTCGCCCCGTCGTGGCAAGAAGGTGTTCTGGTGGTCGACCTCGAGGATGTCAACGCCTGCTCCTGGGTACCAAGTCAGGCCGATGACGCGCTTTGCATCGGGTCCTCGACACTGATGGTGTTGGAGCCCGGCGACGACGGTTCGTCCTTTGTCGAGACAATTGAGGAACTGACCAACGCCGTTGTGACGGGTTTGGCGGATTATTGCCGTAAATCCTCAATCGGCTCCATCGTTCTGGGGCTTTCGGGAGGCATTGATTCTGCGGTCGCCGCTTGTGTCGCCGCGGAAGCGATTGGTCCAGAGAATGTCACCGGGCTAGCCATGCCAAGTCGTCATTCATCACAGCACTCCATTGACGACGCCCTTCACACGGCGCAAGCCCTCGGTATGCAACATCATCTCCATCCGATTGACGAGATGCACACCAGCGTTGAAGCGACCCTTGAGAACGTGCTTGTCACCGGCCATCCGGTCGCCGGGGAGAACTTGCAGGCTCGGTTGCGAGCCATTATCGTCATGGGCTACGCCAACGCCAACGGCAGCATGGCGGTGACGACCGGAAATAAATCGGAAATCGCCCAAGGTTATTGCACGCTATACGGCGACATGGCTGGAGGTTATGCGCCGTTGGGCGATGTCTACAAAATGGAAGTCTATGCCATGGCCGAACGATTCAATCAACGGGCGGCGGAGCAGGGCAAGACCGAACCCGTGTCGTCTTCTACGCTAACCAAACCGCCTTCGGCCGAATTGGCTCCCGACCAGACGGACCAAGACACGCTGCCGCCCTATGAGCGCCTTGATGCCATTCTCCGAGCCCACATTGAGGGCGGAGAAAACGCAGACGATTTAGTAGCGCTTGGCCACGATGCAGACACGGTCATGGACGTGCTGACCCGCCTCGAGCGCAACGAACACAAGCGCTGGCAAATGCCCCCGGCGCCGCGAGTCTCACCACGGGCCTTCGGTCAAGGGTGGCGTCGTCCACTCGCATCCAATCACGATTGGCGTCGCGTTGCTTGACGACGGTGGACTCAAGAAGTGGATTTTCCACGCCGATTTATGTCCGGCTCCATCATGAACATCGCCGGATACCGGTTTGTTGACTTGAATGACCGGGATGAACTCCAGGCGATGCTTCGCAGCCTATGCCTTGATTTAGGCCTCAAAGGCACGGTGTTGCTCGCTCCAGAGGGCATCAATTTCTTCTTGGCAGGAACCTCTGCATCCATTGAGGCCTTCACGCAATCACTGGAGAGAGACGAACGATTCGCCGATATCCCACTGAAGGTCTCCTACACCGAGTATCAACCCTTCAACCGAATGAATGTCCGGAAGAAGAACGAAATCATCTCGGTTGGCCTTGACCATATTCGTCCTGCAGACTTCACCGGTGAGGAAATTGAACCTCAAGCCTTCAAGGCCATGCTCGATGCTGGCGAATTGGTTCACGTGCTCGATACGAGGAACGATTACGAATTACGAGTGGGCACGTTTGAGGACGCCATCGACCTCGACATCCGAACCTTTCGGGCCTTTCCAGATGCGATCAAACAACTCCCTGACGCCATGAAGGATGAACCGGTCGTCATGTTCTGCACCGGCGGCATCCGATGTGAGAAAGCCAGCGCCATCATGATAGAAGCGGGCTTCACCAATGTGAAACAACTCAAAGGCGGTGTCCTCGGCTACTTTGAGGAGGTTGGCGGCGACCATTGGAACGGTGACTGCTTCGTATTTGACCAACGAGTAGCGGTGAACCCCTCATTGAATGAAACCGATGTTGTCGTTTGCTTCGCCTGCCGCGAACCGCTCTCCACCAAAGAGCAAGCCTCACCGGATTACGTCGTGGGTGTTTCTTGCCCCTACTGCATTGACCGAGCGCACTTGGTGCCCCTCAACGATGAATGACAATCCAGTCGTCCGACAGTTCACCATGGCTCCATCGGTGCCATTCGTGGCCATGTTCGCCGTCGTGAGCGATGAACCAAGCTTGGGTAGGTGAAATGACCAATTCCCCGTACATCAGGGCTTGCGATGAGTTTCCGTTTCCACCCCAGGGGTCGTAGGCCAACCGCATCGCCGTGCCTTCAACAGCCCACAGTGCCAGACCCTGCGGGGTGCCGTCGATTGAACCGCTCGAAACGACCAACCATCCATCGCCCACCGGGGCGAAACCTCTGATGTCCGAGGACATCAACCCCGGTGTCAAATCGTGGAGAACATGGCTTCCTTGGGGTGTTGCATCGGTTGTGCAGACCTCCATTCCATGGGTTGGTGTAAGGCAATCGAACAGTAATCGTTCACCGGTGTTGGCCACGCCGACTTGCGCACCGGGTGACTGCAGGACACCGCTCAACTGAAGCGTGATGCCGTTGGCCAGATTGGTGGTCCAGAGCCGTGCTTCGCTACCGGTGGTGACCGCATCGTAGACGAGGTTCTCGCCGATGAGATGCAAGCCCATGCCCTCGCCAAGGTGGGTGTCGCCAGAGGTTGGGGCAATTGAGGTCAGCCATGTGTGAGAGCCGTTGTCGTGCAGGTGAATCACCTGTTTCACGCCGCCTCGAACGCCCACGGCCAGTACGTCGTTGTTCAGGGTGAGGAGGTCGGCGAGTTGGGTGCTCCCAAAGTCGTTCACCGTCCACGAGGTCAATTCGCCGCTTAGGCTCAATCGGTAGGGCTCAACATCACCGTTTTCATCAGCGGCGCTGAACCAAACTGCTTGCTCATCGGTGTGAATCCACGCTTCTCCAATATTGGCCAAGCCAGAGAGGTTGGTTTGGACGGCCTGTGCGACTTCACTGTCCCAAGAGGGGAGTGTCAAACCGCTTTCGAGGCTGCTGCCGTTGGTCCAAACGAGTTGGTTGTTGGTTGAACGAAACAGCAAGCCATTACCCCAAGCCAGAGGCATCCATGCTTCCACCGCTCCCAAGGCTTCCGTGCCTTCGGACGTACCGTCGCTGACCCAGAGTTGCCGGGCCGTTGCCCCGTCGGTCGCATCAAACAGCAGGCGCTCGCCGTCGTCCACCACGGAAAACCCGAGATCTCGACCGGGAAGAGCGTCGCCGCTGGGGTGGAGGTCAACCACCATGGAGGTGGTGTTGGTTTCCGGGTGGTGAACGTGGAGCTCGCAACCGTTGACGCCGTCGTTGGCGGCGAAGAAGAAACTCGCCAGAGCCTCGGACCAAAGAGCCTGGTCGCAGCCCGTCGTCATTGAATCACCTGCGCCGCTAACCACATCACTCACCCGTTCNGAGCGGAGCGGTTCAAAGCAGAAATTCAGCGTTTCACGCACCTCGCCCTGCTCCAGCAAACCGTTGTGGGCTTCTCCATCGGTGGCGCCGTCGTCCACACCAAATCGGACCAAGAAACCATCAGCGCAAATGTAGGTGGGGGCGGCGACCTTGTCCACAAGGGCTCCTGCCCCGGTGGTTCCGTCGGTTCCGTTGGTGCCGTTGAAACCGTGGCCACCCACCAAGCCATTGCACAGCATGGTTTGGTTGACCACTTCTTCGACCTCGAGTTGCTCGTTGAGGTTCAGGTCAAGTCCGCTGTGCATCATGACGCCGCCCTCAGGGCACGTCGTGTTGCCCACAGGTAGAGCGGTGGTCTCCATGCGTTGCGGCACCGCATCAACGCCGCTTTCTCCTGGTTGGCCTTGAGGACCAGAGAGGCCGCGCATCCCGTTGCAGAGCACAACGGTGTCCATGCGCTCTCCGACGTCCAACAAGCCGTTGCCGTCAACGTCGAAGCCGGTGTGGACTCGAGAGCCCCCCTCGTTGCAAGGGGCGAGGGGCTCGAAGGGTTCAGATTCAACCAACCAGGGTGTGGCGAGCGTTTCTTCTGGATTCGCATCAATGAGGGCGTGGTTGTACACTGCAAGGAGCAAGACCGCCACCAAGGTCAGCGTTTGAAGCACTGTTAACCAGCGGCGATGGCGATGGTGTGGGTACTGTTCCTGTTGTTCGTCTGGGTGTTCCTCTGGTTGGGTATCGGGGTGTTGACCCGCTTGGCTTGCAGATGTTTGCATAAGCGGAAAAAAGAGCGTCAATCGTTGTTAATCTACCGCCGTTCATCATCAACTCGTTGAGAGTTGAGGGGTGAGTTCATGAGGCTTCAAGGGCTGGAAAGCCCATGGAGCCTCCCCAGCGCTTGCTGAACCAGTTGGCGGGTGAGGAGGGCAAGACACGCCAAAAGGCGGCGCGACTGGTCATTGATTTGGCAGACACGGCAAAGGCCGAAGGTTATCTTTCGGCGGTCCACGCCCATGTTTCAGGGGTTTCGGTCATCACCGGCGGTCACGGTTTGCGCCGATTCCTCCAGGATTTATCGGCCGATGGCGACGGTGAGGTTGCCATTCCGACCACGCTGAATTCCGCTGGTTGTGACCGAGAGAAGATGGAAGAAATGGACATTGAATGGCCTGATTTTCTGAAGCAACAGTTCGAAATCGTCCACGCCTACGAACGCTTGGGCATTGACGCCACCTTGTCCTGCACCCCGTACGACCGCGGCATTGAGGGTGAGAGCGGTATCGCTTCATGGGCTGAATCCAATGCCGTCTGTTTCTCCAACACCTGGACTTCACTCATCACCAACCGAGAATCTGGGCTCTCCGCTCTTGCAACGGCGTTAACCGGTTTTGCACCTCGTTGGGGTTTGCACCTCGAAGCCAACCGCACCCCCAACCTCAAAGTTCACCTTGACTGTGAGATGAATCACCTCGCTGATTGGTCGGTCTTGGGCGATTGGATTGGAAAACAAGTGCGGCCCGAATGGGACATGCCTTACGGCCCCATGCCCTACATCACCGGTTTACCGTCGTTCATGTCCTTCGCCTCCAAGAAGGCATTGACCGCCGCTGCAGCGAATTATGGCTGCGCCATGTTGTGGGCCGAGGGCCACACGGCCCCGCCCCCGTTGGACCAAGGGGAAGACGGGAACTATGCGCCTCCCTTGGGTGGCTGGCAGGGTGAACTGACGTTTACCGCCGACGACCTTCAACAACGCTACGATGAACTCGCCCCCAAAGGCCAGGTGGACTTGGTGGTCATCGGTTGCCCTCAAGCCAGCCTTGAGGAATTACGCATCACAGCCTCGGCGGTCAGGGCTCACATGGAAATGGGGCGAAAAATCCCCGATCATCGCCTGTGGGTCTTCACCAGCGGTGAGAATTACGACTTGGCTTTGGCGGACGGGACCATCGACCTTCTTGAGGAAGCAGGAGCCTTGCTGCTCAAGGATACTTGCCCTGAAGTAACGCCCTATAACCGCAGCAAATACAATCACCTGTTGACCAATTCGCTCAAGGCTGAACACTACTTGACCAGCGGGCTTAACCGATTACCCACATCGGTCTTGCCTATCGAGGACTGTGTAGCACACGCTATCGACCCCTCGCTCAGTCAGGGCGAAATCCCTGTTCTCAAAGCTAAACCCCAACCTCAGCACGCCTCGGGAAAAACGCATCAAACGGGTGACGCCCTGCTCACAGGTTCCGGTTTGCGCTCACAAAGCGAATTCACCGTCCGTGGCCGAGCGTTGGTCACCGATGTCCCCATTACGTACCTTGGATATGTCAACCGAGACACCGGGGTCATCGAAGAGGCGGGCCACCCTCTGGACGGCGTGGCCATTGAAGACACGGTACTGGTCTACCCGAAGGGTTCCGGTTCCACCGTGGCACCGTACGTGCTGATGGGACTCATCTACACGGGGAAAGGGCCCAAAGCCGTGGTGAATCGGGACATTTGCCCGCTCACTCTCCCTGCCTGTTCCCTGCTCGGGTTGCCGTACGGGCACGGCTTTGATGACGACCCGTGCATGGCGGTCAACACCGGTGATACGGTGGAATTCACTCGCACCGATGCCGGCGTCCAACTCAAGGTCGTGGAGCGTGCACAAGCATGAGCCAGCGGGTGCTCGTCACCGGTGGGGCCGGATTTATTGGTGCCGCTTTGGTTGAGCGCTTACTTGCTGAGGGGCACCATGTTGCCGTCTTGGATAATTTTTGGCGAGGTTCCATGACCAACCTTCGCTCGGTCGCCGACCACGCCCATCTGACGGTTGTAGAAGGCGACGTGACGGTGCCTGATGACCTTGAGCGCTGTAAACAGGCCTTGGGGGGGGTTGATCTCATCCATCATTTGGCGGCGATCAACGGCACGAAATGGTTTGACGAAGCGGCGCTTGACGTCATAGATGTCAACATCAACGGTACCTTGGTGGCGCTTCGTAAGGCCCAGGATTGGGGGGCTCGATTTGTGCTGGCCTCTTCGCCTGAAGCCTTTGGAGAAAACGAAGACATGCCCTTGCGCAACGAAGACATCAGCCAGTTTCCATCAGCATCTCAGCACCAGCGCTTTTCCTATGGTGCGAGCAAGTATCTTGACGAAGTGGCGGTGCAGCACGCTGTTCGAAACGGTTTGGACGCTCGTATCGTGCGCCCCTTCAACGCCTACGGCGCCACCATGCTCGGTGATGCCTACGGTCAAGTCGTTGGCATGTTTTTCAATGCGATTCTTCACCAACAGCCCATACAACTTCATGGGGACGGGAGCCAAACGAGAAGCATGACCTACATCGATGACACCGTTGATGGGTTCTACCTTGCAGGTGCTCTTGACGAGGGCCTTGACGGTGGTGGTCTAGCGGGATGCAGTTTCAACATCGGCTCGACCGAAGAAGTCAGCATGCGCTTTAAATGCTTCCGCAGAAAGTGTAAACAAAACCGTTGGAACGATGGCGGTGGACATGGTGTTGGGTGGCGGCTATCCCGGCGATTCACAACGTCGTCTTCCCGATATTTCCGCGGCCCTCACGTCGCTTGGTTGGTCGCCTCGCATCTCGCTTCAGGACGGCCTGGCCAAGGTTTGGGCTCAACTGCAACGTCAGCCGTAGTGCTTCTCAACTCGCTGTGTCCAACCTTGAGGGGAAGGTGTCATGTCATCCCGGCCGTGTTGACAGAGCACGTCCAAACCGCCAGCTGGCATCGTTTTCGTCGAGAACCACACCGCTTCGACCTTGAGCACCGTCAAGGTGGCAACGGCATCGGGGAGCGCATGTTCTTCAACAAAACTGGCTTCGATGGCCGCCACGGCTTCTTGCAGCAGAAGCGGCTGCTGGGCGACGGTTTCCAGGGGCAGAAGTCGACCTTCGTCCTCTCCACGGGGCAGGGGGGTGGCCGTTTCATCAACGATTGTAGCGCCTCGGGGTGTTGGCGGCATCACATTGAGCATGACGGTTGAGCCGTGGCGGAGGTTGTGGTGGGTGTCCCTGGGGCGTTTGTCCTTGTGGATGGAAAAGGATGCCGTGAGGTAGGGCGGTGTGGTGGAGACCTGCATGACCGATGAGAGCGGAGCAAAGTTTCGCTCACCGTCCTCGTCAAGTGTCCCCGCAACGACGACCGGCCTCGGAGAGAGCACGCTGTTCAACCAACTGCTGCGCTCCACGTGCTCCATGTCCTCCACGCTCAATCGGTGAACGGGCGCTGCTGCTTCATGTGAATCTGTGAACCACTTATCGAGGGTGCCGTTAGCGATTTCCTCAAGGGCGTGTTCATTGAACTCAATGTAGGCTTCCCATTTCGAGATCTCTTCTTCCTCGCCACGTTCCTGCTTCCGTTGAATCGAATCTCGTGCGTAAGCGTTGCACTTCTTCAAAAACGACGCCACGGCGGTTCGCTCGTCGGTCATGTTCTCACCTCTCTACGGGCCTCGTACGCCTCCCTGGTCATGAGGAACTCGGCGGGATTGCCGCCCCAAACTTCGTTGGCTGGGAGGTCTTTGGTCAGCACGGCTCCAGCTGCAAGAACACCCCTCTCTCCGATATTATTGCCGGGGATGACCGTGGCGTTTCCGCCGATAACGGCTCCGTCGCCCACATGAACAGGTTTCCATTTGGCTCGGTTATTCGATGGTGGAAATTTGTCGTTGAGCAGCACAGCAGCGGGGCCGATGAACACGCCATCGCCCAGCACGCACTCATCAGCGATGTAGGCGCTGCCTTGAATTTTGCAGCCTCGGCCGAGGACCACACGTTGACCGATGTGCGCAAGCGCCCCAATGGAGCAATCCGAGCCGATTTTAGCGTTCTTTCCGATGTGGCAAGGCCACCAAGCGATGCCCCCGTGCTCGAGGTCAATACGTTGACCGGAAAGCGGGAGGTCTGCCATGATGCTCCCTCACTCGCCCAGGCCGAGTTCTCGCATTAACATCCCAACGTGACCTTTGGCCTTCACGTTGTATCGACACCACTTGAGGGTGCCATTGGGTTGAATGACGAAGGTAGAGCGGGCGCAACCCATGTACTCGCGACCGTAATTCTTCTTGAGTCGCCACGTACCAAAGGCGTGGTGCAGGGCGAGGTCTTCGTCGACCAGCAGCGGGAAATTGAGTTCTTGCTTTTCGATAAATCGTTGGTGGGATTTGCCTGAATCCTTGGATACTCCGAAGACGATGTGGTCTTCAGTGTTCAATCGGGCCATGTTGTCTCGGAAATCGCAAGCCTGGGTTGTGCAGCCCGGTGTGGAATCTTTGGGGTAGAAGTAAAGGATGACGGTCTTTCCTTCATCGAGGTAGTGTTGCAGGTTGTGTGAATCGCCGTTTTGGTCAAGTGCCTCAAAGGCGGGTGCATCGTCGCCGGGGCTGAGTTGTATCGTTTCGCTCATGATTTTATGCCGGAAGCCCGCCACTAAAGGAATTGCTTTGCAAAATCATACAATTTTGTTTTGAAATCACTCCCTGATGNGNTGCANCNCCTCGTTTATGCAATGTGAATGGAGAAGGAGCCACATTGGGTATTTCAAGGGTTGATGACCGATTCTTTGAATAACTGGCAGAGCACAGGGGAACTTATGGTTGGCACGCGCATGTCTCGCAAAGCGCGTCGCCACTTCAAGAAAATTCAACGCGCAGATACCAAATACGCCCTTCAGGAGATTGCAAGCGCCATTCAAACCGACCTTGACAAGCGCCACCTCAGTTACGATGAGGCGTTGATGCTTGGCAACATGATCCAAAACAGGGCCGACCAAGTTCCAGGCGATGGTATTGTGTACGCCATTTCTGACCGTGATGCCTATCGGCGAACGCTTGAACTCTATCTCCGTGATGCCCTTCTCACGCGCACTGAACAACTTCTCCTTTGGGAAGAACGTCGTCGCTTGGGCATCTCTGATTCCGAACACGACGCTCTTCTCCAACAATTGCTCGCGCAATGGAAGCGACAGGGGAAGTCGGTCACCATCGACCGCTTCACCAAACCGAACCGAGGAGGTGCCGACCCTGTCTAAGGCCATCCTTCCGGTCTCGCTGGTCATGGTCATGCTCATGGCCAGCCTCACGCCGTTGGCGGTTGCAGACCAGGGGCGGTCAACGCCGGATTTCTTGGTCACTTCGTTCACGCTTGATGACGCCGGTTCGATGAACCTCGGCGGGGGCATTGAAGTTGAGGATGCCACCCATGTTGTTCGTGTTCAAGTCCAAAACATCGGATTGAGCGCAGGACAAGCCTCGCTCACGCTGCTTCTTCAAGGAACGTCCTCTTCCGGCGATGTGGTATTGGACAGCACGGACCTTGGGGTTATTGGCGCTGGTCAATCAAGCGCTGTCACCGTGTTTTCATGGGCGGCAACGCTTGGCAACGACCAGATTCTCAAAGCTCGTGTATCTTCATCTTCGGACATTAACACGAATAACAACGAAGACCAACTCATTGTCAATGTCAGCCGCTACCAAGACAGCGATGTCTCAACCCATGACATTCCCACACCGTCTGGCGGGGGCAGCAGCGTCGTTTGGTCGCCAACGGTTCACGACTTCAACGTCGATGTCGTCAATACCGGCGTGAAGAACCAATCCGCCCGATTCTACCTCAATTTTACCGAGGTTGCTAATCCAAGCAACATCTTCTCCGCCCCTTCATCAATTTTGGGGACCGTTCGACCAGGTTCCTTGCACGCTGGCGGTGCGCTACCCGCAACGATCAACATGCAATTTGATGCCACATCGCTATCGGGGCAATACACCGTCATTGGCGAAATGCACGCTGTTGGTCTTGCGTGGTCCAAAACGGTTGAATTCCTCAATCAAACGGTTGTGTTTTCCTCGTTTGATTTTGAACTGACCGCTGCACACGATCGCAGCGTCGAGCCCGGTCAAACTTCCCAACTGACGTATTCGGTCAAAAACACCGGTGTGAGTGTTGACAGTTATTCCATTTCTGTTTCCGATGTGCGTGGTTGGGTCAGTTCTTGGTCCCCTACGACAACAACGCCGACCGCCATGCCAGGGGCCACTCGTTATGTCTCCGTCTATGTTTCCGTTCCTGCCACAGCGCTGCTCACCGAGTCTGAAATTGTGACGTTTACGCTCACGTCTTCAAATGATAATCAAATTTCCAGAACGGTCACCACCTCGGTTGTTACCAGCGAATCGTACAACGTCAGTGTAGAAATGGACGCCGATACAAAGGATTTGACGCCAGGTCAACCTTTCCCACTCCAGGTGAACATCACCAACGAAGGCAATGCTGACACCGTCTTTTTGCTCTCGGGAGGCATTTCATCCAACCCGATCAATTGGGACATCTCCTTTTCAAGCACCTATACCGGTACACTTACTCCCGGAGAATCCGTCAACGTGACGCTCACGGTAACGCCGCCTGTCATCAAGAATCCATTGGTCGAGGCCGAATCCAATGGCCATGGCGATACAGTTTCTGTTTGGGCGCAGGCCGTCTCGGTTGACGGTGGGATACCAAAGGTCGATTCAACCCCCGTTCAAATTCTCCCGGTCATCGTGGTCGACCCCGGCTTGCCCACAACCAATATTGACATGACGGTGGAACAGGTGCTTCTCGCCCAACAAGGGCAAGGCCTGCTGGAAATCTTGGACTTGGATGTAGAGGTTCGCCACAATCTTGTCACCGAACTTACCGAGACCGTTGACACCACGTTGTCACTTGGAACCCCCGCTTTCATTTCCGATTCATCCGGTGGCTTTGACGAAGCCTCGCGATGGGCCATCGGATTGACACCNACCTCGCTACCGGGCATGGAATTGGGTGAGACTGCCCACGCAGTCATGACCGTCCAAGGCCCTGCCGACAATTACTCGGTTGCTGGCTCGTTGAGTGTCCCTCTCACCGCCACACCCAGCCTCAGTGCCGCTCATAGCAGTTCCAATGTCATCCCGACTGCAATCACGCAGACCTTGACCATCAACATCCCACCCGTTTTGGATGCGGTTGGCCACAACGGTACAACCCTGGACGCCATGGTGGGCGAGGAGACGTCCTTTGACATTGATTTGGCCAACACGGGCAACAACATGACCTCCTATCGTCTCATTCTTGACGAGGTGCCAGACGGGTGGGACGTTTCCTTCTCGTCCTCCAGCATCATGCCGTCCACCACCGTCATTGATGTCCCCGCCGATGTGGCGAACTATCCCTCCAATGCCAGCGACCACATCGTCACTTTCCCACTGGTGGTCACCACCGAGGCGGACGCACCCGCAAATAGCATTGAAACCATCACCATCGAGATCCAGGAGATGAGTACGGGTATTTCCATCACAACCTTCGATGTACCAGTGCGCGTGGGTGAGAAGGTCAATGCCTCGCTGTCTCCGTCCAGTCAAACGGTGAACATGTCCATCGGCGACACCATCACCACCAGCGTGGTCATCAGCAACGACGGCAACACACCCGCTCAGTTTGCGGTCTACCTTGACACCTCCAATGCCGGAGAAATTGACTATGTTTTGGAAACGCCCAGTGTCGTTCAAATCGGCGCTGGCTACGAATCAACCGTTCGCGTTCGCCTAACCCCAAGCTCGGATGCATTGGCTGCCGCTAATTACTACGCCACGGTCTGGGTTTCAAACGCCGACTCTGGCCTCAACCTCTCGGCCAACATCTTGGCGAATATCAGCGAACAGCACGGCATCGTGTTGAGCACCCTCGATGAAATTGGTGTGGTCCCCGGTGAAACGCAAAGCGTGGATTATTCCATCATCAACAATGGCAACCTCGTTGAAAACATCGTCATTGAGACAAGCGTTGCCGGTAATTGGAGCCTCACACCGGCTTCAGTTCCACTCACCCTTGGTGTCGGCGAGTCGAGCACCGGTTCCTTTGAGGTCGAAATTCCGGCACTCAGCGACGATGACAGCATGCTCAACGGGGTTCTCCATCAGGTCACCATGCGTGTGCTCAACGCTTCCACACAAGAGGAATTGGAAGTCCATCGATTCAATTTCATCGTCGCTCCGCTATTTATTGTTGAAGTTGAAGATTGGCCGACCACGATGGACTATCACCGGGGCATCAGTCGAACGTGGGATGTAACCCTCATCAACACTGGCAACAAAGATGTCGAGGTCAATGTCTCATACACACTCTTCCAGGCAGGTTTGACCACGCCCAGCACGGACTGGGAAATCGACAACGCTCCTTCCTCTCTCCTGCTTCGTCGAGGCATTCCAGAAGACCTGGTCTTTACGATTCGCGGCGTAAACATGCAACCTCCGCTCACGTTGGCAGCCAACCTCGTGGTCACCCTTGACCCGAAGGAAGAAGCGGTCCAGGGGAGTGCTGAATATTACACTGAACTTCAGATGAACCGATTCTTTGAACAGGGCGATGCCGCTGTAAATGATGGAAAAGACGGGGAACAGGTCTTCCCCATCACGTATTCTCATATCCCGGCCGGACCGGAAAGCGCTGTTGCTTACGAACTGGAACTCTGTCGTGCTGAACGGTTGTTGCCAGAGGATGTGGAAGANATAACCGGCNAGAACGCTTCCTTCTNCGATTGGTCGTTTGCCATTCGGGTTGACGACACCGACTACCCGCTGAACATGTCGGCCTATTGCGGTCCAACCTCACTCGGCCCCGATTCCCGAATCACCTTGCCAAGCCGGCAGCCGTGGGTTACTGCCGACCCCATACAGTTGATCATCAACGCCCCCTCTTCCCCTTGGATTGCGCCCGGGGACGGTTGGGACCTGACCTTCCGGCTGTATCATCCAGATGAAAACAATGGCTATTCAGTCTTTGAGGAAGACACGTTCACGTACAATTTAGCCGTCTTTGCTAATCCTGAAATCATCGCTCAAGGCCCAGTTGACCCTGATGCTTTCCTTGAGGGTGTTGAGACGACCTATTCTGTAACCGTTCGCAACAGCGGTACGGCTCAAGTCTACGGTATAACCGCCGTGTTGGACTGCCACGGTGATGTTAGCATTCTGAGCACGCCAGAAGAACACGACTTACTGAACGCCACACACGAGCACACCTTCACATGGGATGTGATGCCGGCAACCATTGATTGGTGGGAAGTTGACAAGGACATCCTGTGCGATGCTTCCCTCTCGTTCGACTTTGTAGGGTCGGGCAATGACGAAAGCGATGACAATTCTGTTGCTCTGCGAGAATCAGGTCAAGACTTCGGAAAAGAAACTGTCCAGTCTTGGTCGCCCGACCTCTCTGTGGCGTTCATCGCCTGTGCTGTAGCAGCCCTCCTCTCTTTCATCTTCACTCGACTGGCCAGCCAGTCAGAGAAATGGCAACTTGGTGGTATTTACGCAGGCGTCATCGCCTTTGGATTCGCCTTCCACCTCTTCACCGTCATGTATTGGGGCCCCGTCGTATTGGCGCTGTGTGCGTTGTGGATTTGGCGCATGACCTGGAAGAGCAGCGATGAATTCCGTTTNATTCACGAAGACTATCAGCGTGCTCGAAAAGGAATATCCACCGTTTATTCCGACCACTTTGAGGCGCTCAAAGACAGCCGCCGACAGCTCACCATCATCCTCTCCATCCCCGTATTGGGTATGCTGGCCATCGTCCTTGGGTTGCCACCTCAATTGTCTGCAGACACCGATAACCTCGTGGTCATGGCGTCGTATTTCCTTCTCATCATGGTCGGCGTCTGGTATCTTTTGAAGCGCTCGGACAAGATGTACGGTAACCTGTACGGCCGCATGACGGACGCTGAGATCAAGTCCATTCGTATTGAGCGCGACCTCAGCGACCCAGCCCGTCTCTTGAACGACCTCGCTGATGACGGTCTTGATTTCAGCGCCATTTTAGGCGAAGAAGAACCCGAGCCAGAAGAGGAATCAAGCGAGGATCCCTCCTCAAACATCCTCATTTCAACAACATCGGAGGTGGAAAGCGATGCCTGACGATGGAATGGATGTTCCTGAAGACGTAATGCGAGAAGAGCGAGCATTGCGGGAGCAAGGTATTCGCGAAGCCTCCCAAACTCTCGAGCGCATAGCCAGGCAGGCAGCGAAGCGAGAGAATCCTTCCTTGGCCGAGACCGATATGGATTTGGGTGAGGTCAAGGTCCACTTGAGTTTGCATCAACTCGGTAAGGCCAAGAAGACGCTGAAGCGAGCCGAACGTACGCTTGAGGAACTGGAGGAAGATGTTCTCCATCTTCGTCGAAGCATCGCCATGCTCCATCGCCTCTTGGTTCACAAACACATTTCTCTTGAGGAAGCAGAGCGCATTCTCTACAAACTCCGCGAAGCCACTGCAGCAGCCGAAATCGGCGACATCCGTGCTTCAACCGAAGAGGTTGAAGATTTGCTTGAGGACATGATCGGTGGCAACACCTCGACGCTCAATCCCTTCCTCTTCCGTCATTTCTGGATGGGCGTGGACACTCGCTGGCCAGCCGGTGGCGAGACGGGAGTTTTGCTGGTTCGCATCATCAACGACGGCCCGATTCCAATGCCGATGTTGCGACTAAAGCCACCTGTCCCCGAGGGCTGGACGGCGAGTCCACCGAACGTGGATTTGCCCATCATCGCCCCGGGAGGAAACATCCCTCTTCGCTTTGACATTCAGCCAGATTACCGTCTCTCATCCGAGGACATACCGCTCACTCGAAAACTCTCGGTGGCGACGGCCTACGAGATGCGCTCGGGCGAAATCACGGTGACCATGCGTGTTCAAAATCGGGCCATGGAGCCGCTTTCCGAAGTGCTGCTCACGCCTTGGATTCCGTCTGGATTTTCCACAGATGAAGTGCCGTTCATCCGTAACCTCGCTCCCGACGAAGTGGCCGTCATTCGCATGCCACTTCGCATCAACCTCGGTCAAGGAGGTGCTCTTTGACCGCATCCTGTTCCACCCGCAGAGGCGGGGGAAAAAAACAAAAAAAATGGTGAAAAACATGAAAAACGAAAGAACGAACGAAAACCGCGATGAACTTGCGGCTATCGGTATTGGTGCAATGATTGTCTTCATTGCTCTGATTCTTGTAGCTGCGGTTGCTGCAGCCGTCATTATTCAGACGGCTGAAAAACTGCAACAAAATGCACAGAGCACTGGTGAGGACACAACAGACATGATGGCAGGTAAAATCTTCATCAACTCTATTGTGATTACGAATGCTGGTGCAAATCTGTACATGACCTTTGAACTTGCACCTGGATCTGATCCATTAGCTGCAACAGCTATTGAATACAATATCATTTGCGAAGGAACTGGTGGTGGTAATGGATTGACACAAAGTGGTAACTTTGGATCAACAGCCGCTCCGGCTGCTACCATCACTGCAACTGTAGCTTCGCAACTCGGAACTGCTGGTGCTGCCGCAACCATCAACCCAGGTAATACCTACACTGTACAAATCGCCCCAACCGGTAACTGTGCACCAGCCTCACTTGCTTCTGACACCCTTGTCATTCAAGCAGGCGCTGGTGGATTCACATATGAAGTACTCAAGTACGGTGCAACAGTCAACGCAGGAGATGTGGTCGTATGAAGTCCAACACTCAAACTCAAACCAATCTTGAAGAAGACAAGTTTGCCGCTATCGGTATCGGTGCTATGATCGTGTTTATCGCGCTCATCCTCGTTGCCGCAGTAGCAGCAGCAGTCATTATTCAAACTGCAGAAAAGCTACAACAAAATGCTCAGTCAACCGGTGAAGATACCGCTGATTCAATGAATGGAAAACTCATGATCAGTCAAATCTACGCTGGAACAACTGCGGCGACAGATTACGAAGTTTATGCTCGTTTGTCTCCAGGTAGTGACGCTATTGCCTCCACTACAATTTTCTTCCAACTGATCTGCCCAGCAAATGCCGCCCCAATCGAAGGCGGTGGTGCAGGTGCAGCAGCAGTTGTTGTTGACGAAATGGACCAAACCAATGCCGCTATCGCTACCATTCAGCCAAACATGCCAGTGATGATTACCATCCCTGGTGGCGCATGCGCTCCAAATGCTGGTGGTAACGCTAACCTCGACGTGCAACTTTACTTGCACGTTGGCGGTGGTGGAACGACATTTGAGACAATGAACATCCCTGCTACTGTGAACCAAGGTACTCCACTGATCTGATGTTTGGTTCGAGTTTACTCGAACCAATATGGAGGAATAAGAATGGCATGGCCATTTAGTGGAAACTCGGGTGGAAACAAAAGCGCAGACCAAAACTTGAGCGAAGAGCGCCTGAAAATCTTGGCCAACGTGGCCATCGAACAGGTGCCGTTCCCCGAACAGGGGATGCTCACAGAAGAGGATGCGTGGACCATTTCCCCCGGACCAACACGAGCCCGGATCAACAGCCAACAAAGCGTCCCGAACGTTGCAGCCACGCTTGCACCTGCCCAACCGCCGGTGCCAGCAGCCCCTGCGACCGTGGACACCTCTGGCCTTGAGCGACTCATCAGCAGCCGTCTTGACATGGTTGAAGATGTTCTGCGCATGGTGGAACACCGCCTTGATGAGGGCGTTTCTGTCAACACAGAAACCGATGCTGACGGCGAAGGTATCGACGCCGATGAATCCGATGACGACACTGACGGCGCTACCGGCGACCGCATCATCACCGCCAGCGGTGAAGTGGTGGAAGTCGGTGGTTCATCTCGCATGATGGAAGACGACCAGGGTCAACTGGTTGAGTTGTACGAGGCGCAAGCCTTGGCAGCCAACCCGTTCCTCGTCGCCCCTCGTTCAAGCGGGTCCGGCAACCAGTCCAGCACGGGTGCGCCCACGGTCGCTGCTCTGCTCCTTGATCACATGTCCGGCATGGCCGCCGTGAGTTTCACGCAGAAGGCCATGGAATCCGGTATGCTCACTCAGGAGGAGGGCGACGAAGTTCTTGCCATCGTTCAGTTGGCGGAACCCGGCGACCCGGAAACAGCGCTTGAGGACCACTTGCCACATCGACAATTGTTGGTGTTCTCGGCATTGGTCTCGTCGTGGCGACAGCTTCACATGCTTCGAGGTGAAGAGTGACATGGGTGCTTCGGTCGGTGTAGGGGGGCTCATTATCGGCATTTCGATGCTGGTGGTGTTCTCCATGGCCTATCAGGCCATCTCGTTGCAAATTGAATCCGGTGTTGATCGGATTGAAGATGCAGACGAACCCATACCGACCTTCAGCATTGACGATGCGGTAATCTTCACCGGCGCAATGGTTGATGTCACCATCGTTGACGGCGGCGCAGGCTACAGCAGCGGAGGCACGATTGAAGCCTCCAGCGGAAACGGCGGATTTTCTGCGACCTACACGACAAATGTAACGGGAGCCATCACCTCCGTGGTGGTCACCAGCCACGGAAATTATTCCTCGCTCCCGACCTTGGTCGTCAACGGTGGCGGAACGCCGACTTCAACAGCCAGCCTGACCGCAGTACGCGGCAATGTGCTCTACGCCAACCTAACCAACACGGGCTCCACCACCATCGCCCACGATGATGTTTGGATGTTCCTTGACGGTCAGAATGCGACTCAGTTTTCGAGCGTCTACAATCCACCTCGGACCAATTTGTGGTTCTCGGGGGAAACGTTGTTCCTGAACTGGTTTGACACCGGATTGCCGGGCGACGAACGAATGACACTGACGGTAGGCCCAACCACCGTTGGAACAGGATTGTGGTGATGGTATGGCAGATGGAGGTGCTTCTTCGATGATCATGCTCATCACGGCGTTGCTGATTTCAGGCGGAGCCAGTGCGGTGCTTATCTCCGAATGGAGCAATGCAGTTCGGGTTGTACAAACCAACGAGCGTGCATCGGCCGATAGGGACGATGTTAGCGTTGCCCTGGCGGGGGACCCCGCCATGGTGGCCTACAACAACTCTGGAAACACCATCACGCTGTACTTCCTCAACACCGGTGCCTACGATTTGGACACCACGACGTACGAGGTTTTGGTCAACGGCGACGCCCCGACTTCCAGTTCTGAAAGCGTGCTTCCCAGCGGAACCGAATGGAACCCAGGCGACCTGCTTCAGGTGGTGCTCACCAATGCTTCGTGGACATTTTTGGACGGCGAGGACATCTCGGTGTACTTTGTTGGTTTATCTGAGAGCGTGGCAGGTTACACCCACTCAGCATCGACCAGTGCGGAGGTGAGGTTGAATGTCGTTTGATGACAACCCGTTTATTACGGCCCACAAGCCGGTGGAAGACGGTTTCCCCTTTGAAGTGGAAACGGATTCGCTTGCGGACTCCATGGGACTACGTTTACCAAACCGTTCGTTGTATTTGCTTCAAGGAAAGGTCGGTGCGGGGAAATCCCTCATCGCCCAACGCCTCATTCACGGCATGGTTCACAACGGCGTCAAAGTCTTGGTCATCACGACAGAGTTGACCACACGCGGTTGGGTTGAACAGATGGAGAGCATCGGCTACGGCATGACCGAAGCGATGCGCAAGGGCCAAGTGATGGTCCTCAGCAGGTACGGTACGATTGCAGATTCCCGGCAAGACGTGAGTCTTCAGGAGGTTTTGAGCAGTCCAGCCATCCCTGCAGCCGACGTCATCGTCTTGGATTCAGCCAGTTCGTTAATGCCCGAGGAAGGCACGAAGGCCGACCATTTTGCTTTGATTCAACAACTCCGAAAAATCGCTTCTGACGGTCGTTCATTCATGCTTTGTGCAGACCCTCAAGAAATGGACCACACGCTTCTGCATACCCTGCGTGCGTCAGCAGAAGTCGTCTTGGACTTGGAAAATGCCATGATCGGTGGGGAACTCAAGCGCAACATCATCATCACCCGCTTCCTTCGGGCAGCAGGACCCATTCAGACATCCGTTGGATGGCGAGTCGAGCCAGGCATGGGCTTCATCGTGGACATCACCGCTGTGAGCTGAGGAGAGGAGAAGCATGAGCGACGAACCTCGATTTGCCAAGGGCGACCTCAACGGCGTCATGGCTGCCTACCCCCACGTAGGGGAGTGGGTTCGAGATTTCGAGATGCGCTACGGTTCACGTCCAATCTACTACGGACCTCTTGACCGAGACGCCAAGAAACAGCGACCTCTNAATTTGATTTACGTCACCCGCGAGCCAATTTTCGTTCACATTTACGAGCCCCCTGCGGACGATGATGGCGGTGGAACCATTCTCTGGTTCGGGTTGGAGCCTCAACTCACCGAAGAGGAAGAGAACATTCGCCGAGAACTTGTTGAAACGCTGCTTCAGGAAGCCCCCACGGCACCTTCGTTCACCACGGATAGCGAGTTTGAAAACATCCTTCAGCAGATGATTGAGCGGTACACGATTCTTGATTCCGAAGCCAACAACCTCGTTCGTCGGCAAGGGCGTTTGTGGGAGATGGTCGGTATGGACGACAAGCGTTTGACGGTCACACAGGCTCAACGAGAACGCCTCAACTACGTCGTCATTCGTGACCTCATTCGAAACGGACCGCTTGAACCGCTGCTTTCCGACGAGATGTTGGAAGATATTCACTCGGTGGGGCTCAAACACATCCACATGGATCACAAGGTGTTTGGCATGGTCACTTCCAATATTCGGTTCCGTGAGCGGGAACTTCTCTCTCGTTATCTGCGCGCCATGTCCGAGCGTATCGGCCGTCCAGTTTCGGACAACAAACCCATCATTGACGGGGTGCTTCTTGACGGCTCCCGTATCAACATCATTTTCTCCGACGACGTTTCCATGCTCGGGCCGTCGTTCACCATTCGTAAGTTCGCTGAAGAGACCATCTCGGTGATTCAACTCATCAAATGGGGCACCATGTCGGCCCAACAAGCCGCCTACATCTGGATTTGTCTCGAATACGGCATGTCCGTTCTGGTGTCCGGGGAAACGGCTTCCGGTAAGACCACCACGCTCAATGCGATTTTGCCATTCATTGACCACAACGTGAAGATTTACTCTGCGGAAGACACGCCTGAAGTGAAGGTGCGCCACAAGATTTGGCAACGCTTGGTCACTCGTGATGCCAAGAACGAGGATTCTCGTGTTGAGATGTTTGACCTGTTGAAGGCCGCTCTGCGAAGCCGGCCTCGCTACATCATCATCGGTGAGATTCGTGGTGTTGAGGGCGCAACTGCTTTCCAAGCCATGCAGACGGGGCACCCGGTCATTGCAACGTTCCACGCATCGTCAATTGTCAAGATGATTCAACGATTCACGGGCGACCCAATCAATGTCCCCATTCGGTTCTTTGACAACCTGAACTTCGCCATTTTCCAAGAGGTCGTCGAAGCACCAGGCGGGGGTATCGCCCGTCGTATCACAGGGATTGACGAGGTCATCGGCTACAATAAGCACAGCGACGGTGTGCTGACACGTGGTATGTTCGAATGGGATCCTGTCAAGGACAAGCACTACTTCCGAGGTATGTTCCAGTCACACCTGCTCGAGAACAAAATCGCCGCCATGGCCGGGTTTTCGAACAAGCGGGACATCTACGATGAAATGCTGCGCCGGGCCGATGCCATTCAACGCATGGCCGACCGTGACTTGACCCATTACGACGACGTGTTTGACCTCCTTGGCCTGTACTATTCCAACGGTTGGGATCACTTTAGCCGGGCCATTGACACATGGGTTGGCATCAACCACAACTGAGGATGATGAGACATGGAGCGCATGCCGATTTGGCAAATCGCCCTTCGTCGGCTGGAAATGCCTGTTCCCCGCTTTCTGACCCTCTATGTCGCACCCCTCGTCGTAGCGACCTTTTTCATCGCCATCATCATCGTTTTTCTGACCGGTGGTCTGGCTGAAGGTGCGCTTTTTGCTGGTTTCACGGGGTTCCTCTTTGTTCTCCTGCTCACGGCCATGTCAGCCCTTGCCGCCGTGGCTTTTCCTCTGCTTGAAGTCCAGCGTTCAGCCACGCTGATTGAAGAGGAAATGCACATGTTCATCACGCGCATGGGCATTTTATCGATTGGAGAAGTGGGCGCTCAGTCTATTTTTGACATCCTCAAGCAAATGCGAGATTACGGTGAATTGGCTTCAGAGGTCAAGCGAATTGAGACGCTTGTCGATAAATGGCACACCTCGTTGCCTGAAGCGGCTCGTATCGTCGCTCACCAGAGCCCCAGCCCGTTGTGGTCAGATTTCCTTGACCGAATGGCGTTCTCCATTGAAGCGGGTCAGCCCATTGACGAGTTCATGCGCTCGGAACAAGAGACCATTGCCGAGCAGTACAACACGCTCTACGACACGCGTTTGGAATCGGTTGACACCCTCAAGGANATTTATGTCTCGTTGACCACAGCCGGTCTTTTCGGTTTGGTTATTGCTGGCATTCACCTCGTTCTGTTTGAAGTGGGTGGCGCAAACGACACGCCGATTGAAGTCGCCAGTCGTCTCCGCTTCTTACTCCTCTCTTCCCTGGTGTTTTTGTTCATTCAAGTCGCCGCCGTCTTCGCTTTCCGCGCAACCATTCCCAAGGATGCAACCTTTGCTCGTGACGAAATGGATACGCCGTTCCGCATCAATTTCCGCCGCTCGTTATTGCTTTCGGGGGCTATTTCCCTCGGATTGGTTGTGTTGGCCATCTTCACGCTCATTTGGACATGGGAGGTCATCACCTCGCAATGGGATAAATACGGCCTGCTGTTCATCGCCTTGCCATTTTCGCCCTTGCTCATTCCTGCGTTGATGGTGCGACGAGAAGAAAATCAAATTCAACGACGTGATGAGACCTATCCTGATTTCATTCGGGCGTTGGGTGGAACTGCACAAGCACGTTCAGCCGAACCTTCGGCCACCATCAAGGCGTTGCGAGGCATTGATTTTGGTATGCTCGACAATTCCATTGACCGCTTGGAAAAGCGTCTCTCCACTCGCATTGATTCCGACCGAGCATGGGATTACTTCACCGCCGATACCAACTCCGCCGTGATCTCTCGTTATACTCGTATCTACATCGAAGGGTCCCAATCCTCGGGCCAGCCTGCTGGAACCGCTGAAATGGTTTCCAGAAGCGTCGGTAACCTCCTTTCGTTGCGAAACCGCCGTTCTCTTTCCGCCAACACCATGTGGGGCGTGGCCCTTGGTCTGCTGATATCCAGCGTCGCATCGCTGAACGTCACCACTGCCATCGTTCTCCAACTGGGTGAAGCCATCGCCGGTGTCGCCAGTGGTTTGGTCGATACCGATGTGGGCGCTCTCTCGGAATTTTCAGCAGGCATCGCACTTCCGGTGATGGAAGACGCATCTTCGGTTGACGACAATATTCGGATGTTCAAAATCATCATTTCGTTGTTGATTCTCATGCAGGTGGTAGCCGTTTCTTCAATTGCGACACGATTGCGAGGCGGAACACGCACGAGTGCCATCGGGCAGATGATTCAACTGACATGGGTCGCAGGTCTTGCCTCGCTTTTCACCGCCATCGTGCTCGAACAAGCAAGCAGCATCTTCAGCGTTTGAAGAAATGGGAACATTCATACTCCTTTTCTTTCAAGTTTACCTCATGCAAGCCCCCATGCCACCCCCACAAGCAGCAGCCTCTCCATACCAACCCCCAGCAGCCAGCATGGTCAAAGGGAGCATGTACTCCTTCCAAAAGTGGTTGATGATCGGTGCAGCGCTCTTGGTGTTCGCCACCGTCTTTGCCCAATTTCCACTTTCCTCTTCAGAGCCCGATATGTCCGATTATGACATGTTCGACGAAAAAGAAGAACAGCAATACAACGATGCCGCTGACAGTTTCGAAGGTCAAGTGGCCCTCTTTGGCGCCATGGCGACCATCCTGCAAGTCAGTGCTTTGACCATGCTTGGCTACGCATTTTTCAGAGAAGCTCAGGAAGATGACGGGCAACACGTCGCCGTGCGTATCACGATGATTCTTGCTGGAATCGTCTTGGTGACCAGCATTGTGGGTCGAAGTTTCTCGCTCTTCTGACCTCAGCGCTTCATCTCTTCACGAATTCGCTTTTTCGTTGCCGCCCATGAACAAATGGGGCAGGTGGTCAAATCGTGGAAACGGGCCGGGCAATATTCTCGTCCGAAGAAGATGATTTGCAAGTGGAGGTCGTTCCACTTTTCACGAGGGAAAACGGCCTTGAGGTCCTTTTCTGTCTTTTCAACCGTCGTGCCGTTCGAAAGGCCCCACCGTGCTGCAAGTCGGTGGATATGGGTGTCCACCGGGAAGGCGGGGATATCAAAGGCTTGAGCCATGACCACAGAAGCGGTCTTATGGCCGACGCCAGGAAGCGCCTCAAGCGCCTCAAAGGAGGCAGGGACTTCCCCCTCGTGGTGTTCAACCAGCATTTCTGAGAGTCGCTTGATGTTTTTCGCCTTGGTTGGGGCGAGACCCACTTGACGGATGTCGGCAAGAATGGTGTCCACATCCAAAGCCGCCATCGCTTCGGCTGAACTGGCTTTGGCGAAGAGGGCAGGCGTGACCTGATTCACCTTGAGGTCCGTCGTTTGGGCGCTCATGAGGACGGCGACCAGCAGTTCAAACGCATTGGTGTGGTCGAGGGGAATGGGAATTTCGGGATAGAGCGTTTCCAGTTGCTCTGCGATGATGTCGGCCTTGTCTTGGCGCTTCACAACACCACTCATCCTTCGTAGGTTGCGCTGTACTCTTCACCGGTTTGCCAACCGAAATAGAGGCCTAAGCCGATGGAGAGCAGGGGGATGCCGTTGCAAATCAACGTTTCAAGGGGTTCGCTCTCCGGGCGACCGGCAATGTACCAAATCAGCAAACCGAGAACGAGTCCTGGAATGACCATCATGCTGCCCATGATGATGGTTCGTAGGGTGCGCATGTTTCTCCCATCCTCCGGTGCGTCAAGAAGGTGTGCTTTGCTCTCAACGAACCAAGCGCCCCGCAAGGTCCGCTCCCGACAAGGCGTTCAAGGTGTCAGCAGGCTCAATCCAACCTTTGCGTGCCGTCATGACGCCGTAGGCGATATCGCTGAGTCCTCGTATCGAGTGTGCGTCCGGATTGATGGCAACAGGCACGCCGAGTCCCTTGGCGTGTTTGCAAAGGCGCCAATCCAAATCCAGTCGGTACGGGCTGGCGTTGAGTTCGACCGCTTTAAGTCGCCCTTCCTCGTTGTGTTCGGCCATGTGTTCAAGGACGGCAAACAAATCCACTTCGTAGCCTTCTCGCCCTTGCAAAATACGACCGGTGGGGTGGCCGAGGACGGTGGTGGCGGGGTGGTCAATGACTTTGAGCAACTCTTCGGTGTTCTCGTGTTCGTCTCGTCCTCGCCATTTGGTCATGGCGTGGACGCTGGCAACCACATAGTCCAGCTCGGCGAGCACATCGTCGGGGTGGTCCAACTTCCCGCCTTCAAGAATGTCTGATTCCACGCCGTGGAATAAGCGGAAATCAACGTCCTGTTCAGCCCATTCAGCGTTGTATCGCTGAATGGTCCTTCCTTGTTCTAGCAGGTCCTCAGCACTCGCACCGTTGGCGATTTTGAGCGTGGGGGAATGGTCGGCGATGCCCAACCAGTTCCATCCCATTTTGCGAGCCGTGTCAGCCATGACCTCCAGGCTGGCTTCGCCGTCAGAGAGCGTGGTGTGGTTGTGGAGTGAGCCTTTGATGTGGCTGGTTTGGATGAGGTTCGGTAGCCCACCGATTTCCGCCGCTTGCACTTCGCCCATGTCTTCGCGCAACTCCGGTGGGACATAGGCCAGGTCCAGATGAGCGTAGATGGCAGCCTCGTCAGCGGCCGTGAGCGAGTGAACTGCCGCAGCCATTCCTTTCAGGTCACCCGCTTTTGCTTCAGGAATAAGACCGAATTCGTTCAGCCGCAACCCGCGGTCAATGGCCCGCTGACGCATGGCGATGTTGTGCTCTTTACTGCCGGTAAAGTAGGCCAAAGTGAAGGGTTCGACATGCGTTGGCACCAATCTCACCTGAGCGTCAATGGTGCCGCCGGCCTCCAATTGTTCGTAGTCGTCGCCCCCTATGGCGTCCAGCACGTTGGGGTCAATGTGGCCGACGGTGAAGGATTCATCGAAGATGGTGGTGTCGAGGATGAGGCTAATTTTTGAATCGCCGGCGCCTTTGACATCGGCGATGCCCGAGAGGTTCAGGATGGCGTTGGCCACCGTCTCGTGGTCGTCCTCATCCACGGCCACAACAACGTCAAGATCGCCGATGGTGTCTTTTCGTCGCCGTGCACTACCGGCNAGCGTTGCGCGATGGACGCCGTCAATGGCCGCAATTTTACGTTGAAACGCTTCGCCGTAGCGAAGGCCAATGTCGAGGCGTCGCCGGGCGCGGAACCGAGAGAGCAACTCNATACCGTCCAACATGCGCTGTTGGGATTTGGCGCCAAAGCCTTTCATGGGCGCGATTTGGTTATTGAGCGCAGCCTCCTTTAGACTTGCAACAGAATCCACACCCAATTCATCCGCCATGAGTTTGATTCGTTTTGGACCGAGGCCTGGGATGCCCAGCATTTCAATCAGGCCGGGGGGTGTCGTCGTATGAAGGTCAATCCAATCATCGGGCCAACGTCCTTCGGAGACCGCTTGTGTCAGGGCACTTCCAAGGCCCTTGCCGATGCCCTTCATATCGTAGATTTCTCCACTGGCGACCAATTCGCCGAGATCTTCGCTCAGGCTACCCAAGAGGCGGCTGGCGTTTTGATAGGAGCGAACACGGAAGACGTTTGCACCTTGAAGCTCAAGCAGTACGGCGACCTGATGGAGGACATTGGCCACTTGGTTGCGAGAGAAATAGGGTGGCCCGGATGGCCGTGCTTTGGGTAATACGAACGAGCCGCCTGCCATACGGGGAAGAGGCTGACGACCCTACACAAAGGTTCGCTCTGGCCCCCATGTTCAAGAACGCAGGGCGAGTGGACACTGCATGGTGGATGCGAAACTCGTCGAGGTCGTCGCCGAGGTGTTGTGTGCCTCTTCGGCCATCTTGTTCACGTTCATCGCCACGTTCTCTCGTTCACCCACCGCCGAGAACATCGTCCAGAACATCATTTTCGTGTTGTTAATTGCCGCTGCTGGCGTCCTCTGGTGGCTGCCGAGTCTGGGTGGTGAATTGTGGGGCTCGGATTATTTGCCCCGCCCCCTCGCCCTCTTTTGTGTGATTTTGGCCATCTCGGCGCGAATGAACATCAAAGGAGAGAACGTCTCCTTTGGTGCAAACCCTCACAGCATCAAGCGTGAATCCGAAGAATAATCCGGAAAAACCGCCTAGATTCAAAGAATTCAACGACTTTTGCTCTTGAAGGTGGAATCTTTATGCGTGTGGTTGTCAAGCGTCGACCATGACAGATGTGGGTCCCATTCTTCCGTACTATTGGGACAAATTCATGCAAATCAACTTCCAAACGGGCGATACATTGGGCTTGACATACATCATTTGCTTTCTCTCAATATTGACGCTGATTGTCCTCTGTTTCTTGGCCGCATTGATTCTCAAAGCGCGCAGCCACGCTCCAGAAAACCGTTTCATGGCGATTCTTCTGCTCGCTGAAGGCTATCGTGTCATGGCTTCATGGTACAATACATACCCGTTTAGTGCAGAGATGTTACCAGCAATGGAATATTATCGTGTAGGATGGTATTTCTGCTCACTCTTGTGTTTGTTCATGTACCTGTCCACCGTTTCATTTTATCCTCCAAAGCGATTGGATTTCATGGCTCACGAGAAGATTCGAAACAACCTCTGGTGGGCTCTCCCGGTCCTAACCGGCGTGATTATTGCGGCATTGATTGCTTCGAGTGGAAGCGTCGTGAATGCCTTTGGAGGAAACTACCACATTGAGTGCACCGCACTCGATGAAGAGGTGGTACTTACGGCCACACCCGGCTCACCTCCCATCGAAGCAGGTTGTGTTGAAACAGAGGAGACGTTCCCCTATTCGTGGTTTGTACCCGGAAGTTCTCCTGTAGCAAAATTGCTGCTTCTCGCACCACCACTCTCAGCCATTATCGCTGCCGTTTTCATGCACAGGGCATGGCATCGTTTCGACGAAGAAGAGGGCATGGAGGACCAATCAAATGAAGCCCGCTCGCTGTTCATTGGATTCACAGGGAAAGCGACCATCAAGGGATTGCTTGTCCTGTCGATCGTCTACATGACCGCACGATTTGGTGACTTCAATTTGGCGGACCTGGCTTCGATTGAGGGCGATTTATTGCCCATCTATCTCTACTGCCTGTATGGGTTTATGTTCAGCATTTTGCTCACTGGTATGTTCGAGGGCTTCATGTTCAGTTATGCCATCCTCAAAAATGACATCCTTGGAATTGATGAACAATTACGACGAAGCATGTCATGGGGTGTCTTTGTTTTCTCTGGTGCCATTTGTATTTTGGTCGTAGCAGAGTTGCTAGAAGGTATCATTCCCTACGGTGGCGTTGCCAGCGCATTGGTGGTCGGTGTTCCATTAACCGTGATGCGCAAACCGATTTACAATTCGATTAACCACCTTGTCATCATCTTGATGCCTGAAGCGTTCACCAAGGCAGAACAGAGCTACCTCGAAGCCTACTCTGCCGTTATGGACGATGGTGTGCTTACTGAAAATGAGCGCAAGTTACTCGTCCTTCAAGCCAAGAACCTCGGTTTGGACGAGGTACGAGTTGCATCCTTAGAGGAATGGTACGACAATCAACGCTTAGGCGAAGAAGAGTGAAGCATTTTCACTTGCTTTTGAGATTCATTTCCATCCGCCATGACTCACAACGCAGGCGGAACCTCTATTCATGGCCAAGATGAGCCCTCTTCATGGCAGATGTCGGTCCAATCGTTCCGTATTATCTGCGCACGATTCGAACCATTGACCTTTCCACTGGCAATGTTCTGGGTGTGAATTACATCTACGGTTTGTTGTCCATCATCACCTTCATCTTTCTGCTTAGTCTTGCTTTTCTCATCATCAAAGCGAGGCCCAAAAATCCTGAAAACAGGTTCATGTTTGTCCTTTTACTGGCTGAAGCATACAGGGTGATTTCCAATTGGTACAATGCTTACCCGTTTGATGGTTCGGAAGGATTCCTTGAATGGATGTCGTACTACAGAGTTGGGTGGTATTTTTGTTCCATCATGTGCATCATGATGTACATTTCAACCGTCTCCTTCTATCCACCAAAGAAATTAGAATTCATGGCTGACCCTCGAATTCGAAACAACTTGTGGTGGTTCCTCCCCCTTGTCGCAGGCATCATTATCACAGCACTTGTTTCGGCCAACGGTATCGTCGGCACCGTCGGTGGAGCGTACTACGTGGAATGCGAAGAAGGTTCGGAAGGTGGGCCGGCGAGAATTATTTCGTACGCTGACTCGGAACCAATAACCGCTTCATGCGGCGAGGCCGATGAAACCAGTTACGTCCCTTACTCCTTCTTTATTCCCGGTTCATCGGCCATCGGGAAGTTACTGCTGATTACACCGGTGTTCTCGGCCATTATCGCCATGCTCTTTATGCGGGCAGGATGGAAGCGATTGAATGGAGAACCAGGCCGTGAAAATGAAGCCATAGAAGCACGGTCATTGTTCCTTGGTTTTGCTGGTAAAGCAATCATCAAGGGAACGATGGTGTTTTGCATTGTCTTTATGGTCATCCGATTTGGTGATTTCAACCTCGCTGATGTAACCACTATCATCGACACAGAAGGAGAACGCGTTGTGTTCATGTATCTGTTGTTGTTCTACGGATTTTTGTTTAGCATTCTTTTCACCGGGATGCTGGAAGGTTTCATGTTCACCTACGCAATTCTCAAGAACGAAATTCTTGGTATTGACGAACAATTACGACAGACCTTCAGCACGGCTATTTTTGCTACCATCGGCGGTATCGCCCTGGTCATCACTTCCGAACTGCTCGAGAGCGTTATTCCTGGTGGTGGCCTCATGGCGGGCTTCATTGTGGGCGTGCCGCTCGTTATTCTTCGCAAACCAATTTTCGGAGCCATCCAGAATTTTTCATCGGTCCTCATGCCAGAAGCGTTTACAGCTTCTGAAAAAAGTTATCTCGAGGCGTATGAAATTGCCATGGAAGATCATATCATCACGGCTGAGGAACGGAAGTTCCTTGTTCTTCAGGCCAAGACGCTGGGGCTTGACCAAGCGAGAATCGACCACCTGGAAGGATGGTACGACAGTCAACTCCCTCGAGAAGAAGAGTGATCAAACGATTTCGCCCTGAGGCTCACCGTCATCATCGGTGGCGTTAGCGCTTTCTTCGGCTTCTTTAGCCATCTTTTGGTCGATGAAGGTCCGCATGTATTCAGGAAGTTCACCGTTGACGAAGATAACATCGTTGACGTAGTCCAACTTCTTGAGCGAGTAGTAAATTTGCATCGCCGTCATGGGTGTGGACGAACAACCGTTGCATCCACCGTCCAGCGAGAGCATGATGTTCCCCTCGGCGGTGTCGATGACGTTGACTACGCCATCGTGCTCGTCAAGAATTTCTTGGACGGGTCCGATCTCAGCGAGGATTTCCTCCGCTGTGATGCTCATGGCTTGTCCACAGGTTCCTCCTCTTTCAACGATTGCCTTCTGTTCTCTTCGGTTTTGGCCCGGTTTCACTCGTGCCGTGGCAAAACCTCAACAGTGGGCCGTTTTCGGTGGGAACGGCTTATGAAGGGTTCTCAAGTGGCCGGGGCAACAGGTGTTTATTGATGATGGAAAACATTGCATTGATTTCGGCAGCCGCAGGTGCCCTTGGTTTGGCAATTGCGTTCATGCTCTACCAGCAAGTGAACAAAGTGAAAATCGACAACGAAACGGTTGCCGATATTACCGATGAAATTCAGAGAGGTGCCATGGCGTTCCTTTTTGCAGAATACCGCGTCCTCGCTGTGTTCTGTGTTGCCGTTGGTGCCTTGTTGGCGTTCATCAACGACACCAACACGGCCATCGCCTTCTTCGCTGGTGCAGTAGCGTCGGTGTTGGCTGGCTTCTCCGGTATGCGAGCTGCTACTTCAGCCAACGGCCGAACGGCCATGGCTGCCAAGTCTGATGGCCGAGCCGGTGCTTTGGCTGTATCCTACAATGGCGGCGCCGTGATGGGCCTGTCCGTTGGTGGTCTCGGCCTCCTCGGTATTTCCCTTGTCGCTCTCTGGCTTGGTGCTGACGGCACCAGCCCTGACCTGTCTGCTGCAGCAGGCTTCGGTATGGGTGCATCATCCATTGCCCTCTTTGCTCGTGTCGGTGGCGGCATTTACACCAAGGCCGCAGACGTCGGTGCCGACTTGGTCGGTAAAGTCGAAGCCGGTATTCCCGAAGACGACCCTCGAAATCCCGGTGTTATCGCTGACAACGTTGGCGACAACGTTGGCGACGTGGCCGGTATGGGCGCTGACATCTTCGAATCATTCGTCGGCTCCATCATCGCCGCCATGATCATCGCCAGTTCTGACAGTTTCACCACCGACTACATCATGATGCCAATTCTTCTCGGTTTCATCGGCTACATCGCTTCCATCATTGGCGTGTTCTCCATGGCCTTCTTGAAGAACGGTAAGGACCCCGCTGTGGCCTTGCGAAACACCACCTTCATCGGCGCTGGCTTGTTTTGGTTGGGTGGCTATGCAGCCATCAACCAGGGCCTCATCGATGTTGAAATGGGCGTCATGCACTCTGTGGTGCTCGGCAGCATCGTCGGCATCGCCATCGGTTTGGTGACCGAATACTACACGGGCATTGAACCCGTCATGGGCGTGAAGACCAAGGCCATTCCTCACATCGGTGAGATGTCCAAGACCGGCCCTGCCACGAACGCCATCGCCGGCCTCTCTGTGGGAATGATGTCCACGTTTGTTCCTGTTGTGCTCATCGCTTTGGGCATCCTCGGCGCCAACCAATTGGGTGGCGAAACCTACGGTCTCTACTGCATCGCCATGGCTGCAATGGGTATGCTTGCTACGGTGGGTGTCACCATGACGGTCGACGCTTATGGCCCGGTGGCTGACAACGCTGGTGGTATTGCAGAGATGAGCGGACTTGGCGACGATGTCCGTGCCATCACGGACGAACTCGATTCCATCGGCAACACCACCGCTGCTGTCGGCAAGGGCTTCGCTATTGGCTCAGCCGCCTTGACGGCCCTCGCCCTCTTCGCTGCCTATACCTCGGCCATCGGTGCCAACGGTGATACCCTTGACCTCGGCCTCACGAACCCCATGGTCGTCATCGGTCTCCTTATCGGTGGCGGTCTGCCCTTTGTTGTAGCGGCCATGACCATGACCTCTGTGGGCAAGGCTGCTGGCGACATGGTGGTTGAAATCCGCCGCCAATTCAAGGAAATCCCCGGTCTTCTCGAAGGCAAGGAAGGCGTGAAACCCGATTCCCAAACCTGTGTTGACATCTCCACCAAGGCTGCTCTTCGTGAGATGGTTGGCCCCGGTGTGGTGGCCGTTGTTGCTCCGGTCCTTGTCGGCTACGGGCTTGGCTACGATGCGCTTGGTGGTCTACTCGCCGGGTCCCTCGTGACCGGTGTGCTGATGGCGCTCTTCATGGCCAACGCTGGCGGTGCTTGGGACAACGCCAAGAAAGCCATCGAGCAAGACCACATTCCCGGTGCCAAGAAGGGTGACGAGGCTCACGATGCTGCCGTTATCGGCGACACCATCGGCGACCCGTTCAAGGACACCTCTGGTCCATCGTTGAACATTCTCATCAAGCTCATGTCCATCGTGGCCGTCGTTCTCGCCGGCGCCGACGTGATGACGCAGAACGGGCTTCTTTGAGTCCATCGGATGAAGTGCTTCTTCACCCCAAGGGTGCGTTAGCCTTTCAAAAGAGGTCCAACAGGACCGACCATGCGTGCTTACGTGTTGTCCCTGTTGATGATGACCGTGAGCCTTGCTGGCTGCTTGGGTGAGGGGGGCGTTTCATCCTCGGATATCGGGAACACGACCGAAGACGAATTGGCTCTTCCAGATTGGCAAATAGGCGATCAGTGGCTTTACACCTTCATTACGCCGCAGTTTGGAGAAGACAGTGCTCGCCTTGTTGTTGCGGATGTTCGAACAGACGACGGCTTGTTCATGCTTGGCATCTCGTCGGAGGGCGAGGCTCAACGCCATGCGGTCATCAACCACAATCCATTCTTGGGCAGGGTCACCATGGACGGCTTGTCGGTCTACGAAAACGGTGAGCCACAGCCTGTTTTCAATTTCCCTTGGTCTGTTGGCAACACATGGCAATTCAGACTTCTTGGACAAGAGTGGACGGCGTCCACAGATAACATCTACAACGGGGAGGTCACCGTTTCTGCAAGTTCTGCTGAGGACCATTCGCTTCGCTATGTTTTCAGCGGGCGTGAAGGGTTCATCAAGAGCCTTCTATGGACGGACAATGAGGGAATTAACCACTTGGAGATGAACCTCAATCAAAAGAAAACGGGATACACAGGCGATGTATTCTTCTATCGTGCAGGTGATATTCACGATAACTTGTATGAGGAAAACGACCAAGAGATTTACGATTCCTTCCTCGATGAAGGCTATTCGCCCAACGAGGCTTGGGACACCTTGGTGTGGTACCTTGACGTTGAAATCAGTCAGCAGGGTGGTTCAGGTTCACTGAGCATCAAAGATCACCAAGGAGCTTCTCCCCTCACCCGTGCGTGGGGTGCAGGAGCAACTGAAAAAGGCTCATTTGGTACCATCCCTGCCAATTCTGGAGACCATTCCATAACGGTAACTTTGCGAGGCCAAGATTCCTTTGTTCATCTCAAGGTTGCAGGAGCTCTTGTTCGCTCTTGGACACTCTGAGGTGTTGTCAACTTGCCCACGCTCATCATGATGCACGGGATGACCGGCGACGCATCGATGATGCGTCCCTTCGCCGAAAAAGTCCTTCCAGAAGGCTGGACCTTGCTGGTTCCTGAGGCTCGTTTTCGACATCCCAACAGAGGGTTCACGTGGTGGCGATACGAGGATTTTGAGGCCGATGTCACCCGAAGGCGCACGCTTTCTCGCCGAGAATTGATGGACGTGGATTCAAGCCTTTCACAACTTGAGAAGTTGATCGCTGAGGAAGCACCGCTCGGCCCCTTGGTGGTGGGTGGATTTTCCCAAGGCGGCGCCATGGCCCAAGAATTGCTCCAATTGCCAATAGCCGACCGCATTGTCGGTGTTGTTTGCATGGGCACGCGTTTGGTGCGTCCCATGGAACTTCGTCTCAGGCTCAGCGAGTTGGAAAATAAGCGGATGTTTTGGATGCACGGCGAAAAAGACGTCAGGGTCCCTCTTGAGGATGGTTGGGCGGTGGCACACACCTTTGAGTCGGCCGGATGGTCGGTGGAACTCATCGAACACCGCAAGGGTCACATGATTCCAGTTGAACACCACGACGCCCTGAAAGAGTGGCTCACGACGTTTTCTTGAGATAACGATTGGTTTCATCAAAGCCGCCGATGAAGAGCGTTTGTTCGCCTCGCAAGTCAAACACGACGGGAACTGTGCGATGACCGGTCGCTTGAACCACGGCCTGACGCATGCCGTCATGGTGGTCAAAGTTGTATTCGGTATAACTCAACTCCTTTCCTTCAAGCAGGTTCTTCAGCGCACGACAATAGCCGCAGAAATCGCCGGTGTAAATCAAAAAGTCCGTGTCCGTCAAGGCTGCGTGCTCAAGAATCATGGCCTCGGACATGCATCAAAACACTGACTTGTCCCCTATAACGCCTTGTCCTTACTTGCCCAGAGCACAGCGTTTCCTAGGCTTGGATAAGTTCAACTAGCGCCCTCAATGTTCGCTTTGTATGCCTCGGATGGTCTGCATCGATTGCGGGGCAGTTGAGTACGAAGCACCCACGCTTCACGCCATGCTGGTGAAGATGATGCCTCACTATCTCGCCAAGCACCATGATGTCATCGCCGGTGAGGTTTCACAGCCAAGAGAGACCTGGATGGCAAGGTTCACCAACGCTTATCGAGAAGCGGAAGCCGAGGAAGCCCGGGCTTGATGGTCACCGCTGTGAAACTGGCAATCATAAAGTGGGCCACCTGTTGGGTAGGGCATGGCGAGCCTCGTCTTTATCCACGCTTCGGATGGAAACAACGCTGCCTTAGCCAAAGAAGTCGAGGCCCGTGCGACGGCCATGGGTCACGAAGTGGAACACGTGTCGCTCAACGCTTACGATTTCCCGGTCTACACCGTGGCTCGGGAGAAAGCAACACCGGTGCTCGAAGGGTTGGAAGAACTCAAGGCCGTGCTTGACCGAGGCGATGCATGGTTCGTTTTCGCTCCGGAATACAACGGCTCCTACCCGCCCGTGCTCAACAACGCCATCGCCTGGCTCAGCCGGGACGGTGATGATTTTCGTCGCTTGTTCCGAGACCGAACGGTGGCCCTTGGCACCCATTCTGGGGGAGGAGGCCAACATGTTATCATGGCCATGCGGATGCAATTTTCCTTCCTCGGCTGTGTGGTCATTGGGCGTTCACTGCTCACCAACAAGAAGAAGGCCGCCAATCCCGAAACCATCGATGCGATGCTCAAGGCCATGACCCGGAGATGAAGACGTGAACAGGACATTGCATTCCATCGTACCAACTCACACCGTTCTCGAAGGTGGGGGCTTCAAAGTTCGCCGTCCTGCTGCTATGGGTCGGTTGATGAGTCCTTTTCTCCTGCTCGATGAAATGGGTCCCGTGGATTACGCTCCTGGCGAAGCCGTCGGTGCCCCCGACCATCCGCATCGCGGCTTTGAGACGGTCACTTACTTGCTGGCCGGTGGCATGAAGCACGCCGATTCAGCTGGCAATAGCGGGGACCTCAACCCCGGAGACGTGCAGTGGATGACCGCTGGACGAGGTGTCATTCATTCTGAACTCCCGCAAGACCACATGATGGAGAACGGCGGGCGAATGCACGGCTTCCAAATTTGGGTGAACCTCCCTGCCAAGGACAAAATGATGGCGCCCCGCTACCAAGACATCCCCTCACACGACATCCCAGAAGCAACAAACGAAGACGGCACCGTGTGGGCGAAGGTCATCGCAGGGGAGGCGCTGGGCATTCAAGCCGTCATCGATACGGTCATCCCCATCACCTACATTCACCTCAAGATGCAACCTGGTGCAACCTACACGCACACGTGCGAGAACAACCACAACGTCATGATCTACGCCTTTGGTGGTTCAATGGACATCGAAGGACGCTCACTTCACGACGGGGGCTTAGGTCTCCTGTCCGAAGGTGACGCCGTCACCTTGGTCGCCGAAGAAGACGGGGCTGAACTGCTCATTCTCGGCGGTCCAGAACTCGGTGAACCCATCGCACGCTACGGTCCGTTCGTCATGAACACCCGGCAGGAAATCTACCAGGCTGTTGAGGATTACAACAACGGAACCTTGGCTTGAGTGGCCAAGCGTCCTTGTTTGCTGCTTTGTCCGAATCAAAGACCAGCCGCGGTGGAAACAACCTCGGCATAATCCGGTTCAACACCGGGGTTTTCTGCAACCCACCGGTACTGAACGGTTCCTGATTTATCGATGATGACGACCACTCGGTTGGCACTGACGTAGCCGTCAATGCCACCAAGGCCGACAAACGCAGCGTCGTAAGCGTTGACTGCTTCACGGTCAAGGTCGGAAAGGAGTTCAAACTCAAGGTTGTACTTTCGGGTAAATTCGGCGTTGGCCCAAGGTGAATCCACACTGATGCCCAAAACGACCGCATCGGCCTCGTTCAAAGCCGCCATGTTGTCCTGGATGGCGCACATTTCTTTGTCGCACACGCCGGTGAAAGCACCGGGGTAGAAGGCCAAAATGACGGTTTTTCCGGCGTAGTCCGAAAGCGAGACCTCTCGCTTATCGGTGGCTCGAAGGGTAAAGGCAGGGGCGGCGTCTCCAATGTTGACCATGTGATTTCCTCGGGCATGAGGCATCTAAAGTTTCTCGCCCAATTGGTTGCGCGTGAATCTCCAACACCCCCCTCCAAACTTGCCTCTTTTTTTGAGGATAATTCAGCCGCGCAGTAGTGCGTTTGAGGATAAATGCTCGCGCCGGGATTCGAACCCGGGTCGACGGGATGAAAACCCGTAATGATGGACCTGACTACACCACGCGAGCGGTGTTTGCCCCACTTGCGCCCTGTTCATAACCGTTCCCGTGCCCAACGGTCGGGAAGCCTCACGCCTCGCTTACAGGAGGTTGCTGTCCGAGGTTGTTCCACCACTTGTAGGCGAACCAAGCTGCGATAACAGCGAGGATCAAGAGCACAGCGAGAAGCACTTCGTTGTCAAGGAACCACATCATGGCTTCCAAGGCACGGTCGCCATAGAGGCCAATGAGGACGGCTTCAAGGCCGAAACGCAACCCTCGTCCCGCCAATCCCGCAACGATGAACGGGCGCTTGGCCATATCACCCATGCCTGCCATCCATCCGAATACCTTGTAGGGGATGGGGGAAAAGGCAGCGATGAAAATCCCGAACGTGCCGTATTTGGCCGTCAAGTACTCTAGTTTAGTAAGGTGTTTTTCTTGCCCGAATCGCTTCATCAGCGTCGTGCCCCATCGCTGACCAAGCCAGTACCCAACCAGTGCACCCAGCACGGAGGCAACGGTGACCGTCAACCACAACCACACGACCAAGGGGAGGTTTCCCATGGCGTTGACCAACATGGGGATGTAGAGAAGGTCCGGCGGTATCGGTTGGACAATGGCTTCGGTAAACGAAAGGACGAACAGGCTGGCAGGACCGAAGACGTCGAACGCCTCAAGGATGGTGTCCTTCCAACTCATGCCACGCCCTGTGCTCGCTCTTTCAAGAAGATAGGGGTGAGCGGTGCCTTCATGGTGTGCGTTGTGCTGTTCAACCCATGGAGCGGGTCTTGGACACGGCAGCCCTTCTCCACTGGCCACCGGACCGTCTTGCGGGTGGCGTGTGTGCAACGTCGCAACGTACCGAGCTTGAGCGTTTGAGCACGGCGCGAGCCATGCTCATTGAAACCGCCGACATCCAATGGCGGGCGCCGGGGCCTCGTTCCCTCAGCGACGCCAAGTCTGCCGCCAGTGCGTCGGGAGACTTGGCCCGTCTTTCTGATGTTGACCTCGATGTGTTGGCACTGGCGTTGGCCCACCGGGCCGTGTTGGTCACGGACGACTATCGCCTCCAGAACACCTACCGTCATGCCGGGGGTACGGTTGAACCGGTGGTCAACAGGGCCGCAAAACAGGTGTGGGTGTGGGAGCAGCGGTGCAAGGGTTGCGGTGCAACATCCTCCCTTGAGACCGAGGTTGCTCGCTCGAAACAAGGCAGCACCGGTGAATGTCGAATCTGCGGTTCACCGCTGGAAATCAAGCGCCGCAGAGGCTGATTCACTCGCTCTCGTTGTTCAGAGCTTCAAGGGCAGCGACTTTCTTCTCCAATTCCTCGATGGGCATGCCAGCGGGATCAATGCCAACGGCTTTGGCTCGGTCGATGAGCACTTGGTCGGGCGTCCGTCCACCGGCTTCAAGGTCGGCAACGGTTCGAGCGGAATCGCCGATGGCCGTGGCTTCGTTGAGGCCCTTGTGGAATTCGCCTTTGGAACGGCCGAGCGCGTTGGCCAGTTCAGGTAGGCGCTGTGCGCCGAACAGAACGAAGAACAACAGGAGCAGGATGCTCAATTCAAGGGGGCCCAATCCGCCAACCATGGTGCTTCCTCATCTTGCCCTGGCGCTCCCCGTTGTTGAAGCCTTTCCTCCCAAGGCATCCTCCGCGGAGGTTAACCACCGCTGACAGGGGGGAGGAGCGCGACTTCTCCACCTTTGCTGAGGGGCGTGTCCATCGCACATCGCTCGCCGTTGAGCGCTACGGACAGACCAAACGCAATCCATTCTTCCAAGCCGAGGTCGAGAACGAGTTCTCGTACAGTGCACCCCTCGGGGACCGTTTGCTCATGGTGCCGCCCGCCGAGTTGTTCTCCAATCTGGCCAAAGGCGATGACGGAGACGGTGATGACGGAATCCTCGGCGTCCATGCAACGCCTACGGGCAGGGATTTATGAATGCAATTCCGCATCGTCCATCATGCCACCGGC
>FUFK010042089.1_pt1 | contig 44193 bp, 40 predicted proteins | sample 1021851 | NCBI WGS metagenome assembly FUFK01 (sample SAMEA51879418, study PRJEB19060) | metagenome
ACCCCGGTGTGGAAGCATCGCTGATGGCAGCCCCAATACCGGCCTTGCTCGATTTCGAGCCTGTCGGCCAGAGGTGAGGGGGCTCGCAATCGCCCCCCTCTTGTCCGAGAGTGTGCTCGGCCACGGTCTATTCAGAGAAACATCGTCTCAACGGTAGCGAATGTCGCTTTCTCGAAGGAACGCAACAAAGTGTCGCATGTGGGGCGCATGCCTGCGTCGGAACCTCTGTGAGATCACCAACACAGTATGTGCTCCCGTAGCATCATCGTACCCACGAGGCTCTTGTCGGAGGAGTTCCAACAACCGCTGATTCTTCAACGCCAGTGCCGTGCCTTCACACGTGCAATGACGGAAGGTTCGCACCTTAACCTCGGGAACGAATCCTCTGGAGGGGTGGTTTTTGCGTTCTTCTTGGCGAGCCATCTCAGGAGTGAGTTGCTCATCATTCTCCGTATCGGCCTTTTTGGGGGAGTTCGCTTCAGGACGCTTGTTGCGCTCGTTGAAGTTCTCCATTTTACCCGTGCGTCGATTGAACCGACGTTGCTTATTTGGTCCGATGTTTCCTCTTTTCTTTTTCCAATTACCCATAATTCTTCACCTGCTTTTTGCCTTTTATCTGCGCAGAAACGCTCGCTAAACGGACACATGTCCGCCGGCGCTTCCGCAATTAGGCAGGTTCTATTCACAGCAGGTGGGTTGGGTATTGGGGGGCATCTGAGGTTCCTCCAGAGTTATACATACGTTGCCACCCGATATAAAGGGCGCAGTTGGAAGTCCCAAAAATGGGCCTCAATCGTTCATTTCTTCTCGCAGAGCGTCAAGCGCACTGCTGGCAGCGGGAAGGGGTGGAAGGGCAAGCGGTGTCCCGTCAGGGGACAACAAGGGTGGCAATTCTTTCCCATCAGGGCCGATGAGAACAGGAAGCGTTGGTTGTTCAGGCTGGGAAGGTCCCACCGATTCAAATCCAACATCCAACGGGAGGCGTAACTTCAGAATGCGACCCTCGTCGATGCGGACAAAGGTTGCACCGTAGACATGACCGGGCTCCGGATGTTCTGGCTCAACCAACACCGTATGGCCGTGGCCTGGTGTTTGAAGGAGAGACACGAGGTCTTCGCCCGAGGCGTGTTCTTCCCACATTCGAGCGGTGGATGCACGAATATCAGCCATCTGACCCATGCGGCGGCGCTTGATGCGTTCTCGAATCGCCTCGTGTCGTTCCCTTCGGTCTCGCACCGTCAACTCGATATCAGCATCCTCAACGGATTCCGGACTGACGTCAACGACATATTCATCGGCGACGTGAACATCTTCGACCTCAACCTCAACCACGACCTCTGCTTGGCTTTCCTCATCATCCATTGCCTCGGCTTCGGCGGCCTGTGCAGCAGCCTCTGCCGCAGCGATTTTCGCCAGTTTTCGCTCTCGCAGGGTCGCACCGTCAAGCGATTCAGCCTTGACAGGTTCGGGAAGGTCGTCAACCTCTTCATCAACCTCAGGAGATTCAATTTCAACTTCAGCAACCTCCGGTCGGGGTGCTCGTTGTCGGGGTTTGGAAGCGGGTTGGACTTGGCCTCCAAGATTGATCCAAAGGAAGGCGAGAACGCCCATGGCGCCCACAAAGCCCCACTTGGCCTCATCGGTCAGTTGTCCGACGGTGGCGAGGTAGAACACCAAAACGGAAAGGAATAACACACCAACGGCGGTCCTTGCGAATCCCATGTCCCTCGCCCGACCCAATCGTTGATTCTTTATGACGGTGATGGAGGTCTTGGTTATTCATTTCCGTCGGGAAGCGGAAGTTGGTTCAACAAATCCTCCAAAGCACGACGACGATGACTGAACTGATGCTTGGTGTAGGGCCCCACCACACCGAAGGTCTGACCGTGTGTACTGACCGTCCCCAATGTACCTGGGCTGAGAGGTTCTCCGGATTCGTTCAAGTCCGACGGTATGAAGATGGGGTCGAAGCCAAATCCTGCCTCACCCTGAACTTCAGTGGCGATGGCCCCCTCACAAACCCCTTTTCCAATCAAGACCTTCTCACCATCCCAAAGTGCTGCAACGGCTTGAAAGGAAGCAGACCGGAGATTTTTGATGCGAACGGGGTCATCGTCAATGAGATGCGAAAGCAAGCGGAGAATCCCATGATTTCCAATGGTCGAAAAGGCGTGAGAGGAATAGACACCGGGAAACCCATCCAAGGCGTCGACGAATAAACCGGCGTCCTCAACCATCACCATGGCATCGCTCTCAGGTAGGTGGCCAATGGCTTGGTCAATCTTCGAGCGTGCCACCGTTTCCAAATCATCAGCTTGTGGTTCAACCACCGCTGTTCCGGGTAAATCCAAGCCTTTGACCTCAATACCGAGTTGTTGAAAGTGATGCTGAGCTTCCTCCAATTTTCCAGCATTGGAGGTGAGAAACCAAACGGTTGCGCTCATGTCCGGCCCTTGGGCCGGCGGCCTATGACCATGTTCATTGGACGGACATGAGCCCAAATGAGAAGGAGATTCTTTAGCGAACAACCGGGTGTGATGGTCATGCTCTCCCATTGGTTCTTGGTTGCAATGGGTGGGGCTGTTGGCGCGGTTCTACGATTCTATCTCAGCGAAACGCTGCCCTCTGAGGCCTTTCCCTGGGCCACGCTCAGTGTGAACCTCGTCGGTTCGTTTCTGCTCGGCATCGTGATGGCCGCCACCTTGGTCGACGCGCTTGGCGAGACCGAGGCGCTTCTGCTTGGCGTGGGTTTGTTGGGCGCCTTCACAACGATGTCAACGTTCTCGGTTGAGACCATGATGATGATGGAGGATGGACGATGGCGACTGGCCAGTCTCTATGTGGTGGTATCGGCCGTGGTTGGTCCATTGCTGGCGTGGTTCGGATGGAAAGGCGGTCAAACCTGGTTCACTTGAATCACTTCAGGATGGCCAACATACGGTTCAGCGCCAAGAGCGAGCCAGCTTGCACGTCTTTTGGCACAACGATTTGATTGGGAACTTCGCCGTCGACCAGCCGTTCCAAGACATCCATGAGGTAGGCGGGATGAATCATGTACATGGTGGAACAAGGACAGATCTCTTCGTCCAAGCACTCAATGTGCTTGTCCGGGTGCTCTGCGGCTAGACGGGCCACCATGTTGATTTCGGTACCGATAGCGATGCTCGAGCCGGCAGGTTGGTCCTTGACGAAATTGCGAATGTATTGCGTTGAGCCATAGGCATCAGCGAGGTCGACAGTCTCACGAGGGCATTCGGGGTGAACGACCACGATACCATCTGGATGTTCGGCTCGGAAATCGTGAATTTGTTGAGGTGTGAAGCGCTTGTGCACCGAACAGAAGCCGTGCCAAAGGACAATGCGAGCACCCTTGAGTTCACCCATGGCACCGATTCCTGGCGTCCAAGTTGGCATTCGTTCGGCCGAGATGCCCATCGCAAGTCCGGTGTTGCGACCAAGGTGCTGGTCGGGGAAAAAGAGCACTGCACCCTTCGGCCCTGCTCGCTCAAAAGCCCAATTCAGCACGCCTTGAGCGTTGGAGGATGTGCACACCACGCCGCCGTGGCGTCCAACGAAATCTTTCAGGTCAGCGCTTGAGTTCATGTAGGTGACCGGTACGAGGTAGGCTTCGTCTTCTTCAACAACCTGGCCGGGGTCTGGACGGCTGATGGGGTCGCTGAGTCCGGACGCTTTGAGAATTTCATCCCAAGCGACCTCAACATCGCTCAAAGTCGCCATATCCGCCATCGAACAACCGGCTCGAAGATTTGGAAGAATGACATTTTGCTCGTCGGATGTGAGAATATCCGCTGATTCAGCCATGAAGTGAACCCCGCAGAAGACGATGTGCTTCGCCTTTGAATCGGCCGCTTTTTGGCTGAGCATGAAGGAGTCGCCGAGGAAATCAGCGTGCATGACGATGCTATCCCGCTGATAGTGATGGCCAAGGATGAGCAAATCCTCACCCAGTTCTGCCTTGAGTTCCGCAATCCGGTCGGCAACAGCTTGTTCTTCAACGGACAGCGTTGTGTCCATGAAGTTGACAGAGCACATGGGTAGGCTAACGGTCATGGGGCTCATGTAACCCAAGCAGCGACCCTTTTTCAAGGAACGGATGGGCATGAATGTTCAAAAAGAGGGCCTTGGTGAGCGAGGCATGGCCTTCACGCCAACACAGCGTTTGCACTTGGGTGCAGAGGCCGAGGTNTGGAAGGGCGAATGGTTTGGCAAACCTGCGGTTCGAAAGCAACGACGTCCTCGCTCCTGGCGTCATCCAAACCTCGACCATCGGCTGGGCGTTCGCCGAATGATCAGCGAGGCACGCCTGTTGATTCGCACCCGAAAAGCCGGTCTTTCGGTGCCCTCCGTTTGGGATTTGGACTACGAAGGAGGCCAACTCATCATCGAGCACCTCCAAGGCCAACCACTCATCGACGTGCTCAATGACAAAACAACCACGCAAGAGGAAGCCAAAGCCACCCTCCAACGTGTGGGCCACTCGGTTCGTCGGCTTCACCGTGAGGCCACCACACACGGCGATTTGTCCACCAACAACATTCTCATCGATGGCGAGCATGTTCACCTCATCGACTTCGGCCTGGCCTCCATCGAATACGATGTGGAGCGTTTCGGTATCGATTTGCACGTGCTTGACGAAATTCTTGGTGCCTCGCATCCACAGTGGGAAGGCGCCATCGATTGGGTGATTGAAGGCTACCTTGCAGCAGAGGAAGAACTCGGCCCCGCACCGGCCTTGCAAGGCGGCAGCGTCCCTTCTGCCAAAGAAGTCCAAACCCGACTTGAGGACATTCGCACACGGGTTCGGTATCACGGTTGACGGGAAACGCGACGCTCACTTTGTCGCTGCCACATGTTCCACATCACGACCACGAAGGCCAACAGCACACCGGCTTGCAACACGATGCTGGAGTACAAACGAAGTTCAGGCTCCCACGTATGGACCCGCATTGACCTCGTGTCGTCGTCCAGTTCAAAGTAGACAAGTTGGTGCTCAAGAACCAAAGGACCCCATTGGTCCTTGGTATCTGAAGTCAACACAAAGGAGGTGTTGGTGGCGAGTTCGGTGAAGTAAATCTCTCGGTCAAGGTACTTTTCTTGCGGCATCAGCGGGTTGAGATGGTCCCGAACCGACCATGCCAAAATACCGTGGTCAAGGGAGATGTCCGAAACGTGGTACTTTGGATTGCTGGCCAACCACTGCTCAGCCGTGCTTCGGTTGTAGAGCACCAACCGGTCAGTAGCCGAGACGTTCACTGTAACAGCAAGGTATTCCCTGTCAAAAGCCATGCTCTGAATGGTGGCGTTGGTCATGTCGACCGGCGTCCCCCACCCAGCTAGGATTTCATCTTCCTCGGCTGGAGCCGTGGCGTTGATGGTGTACCCCACCTCACCGCGAACGCCCAATTGCAAGACGGTGACCTCCATTGGTCGGTCGCTGGTGACGAAAGCAATTTCAGAACCCGCACAGGTGATGCGCTCAATATCACGATGAACGTCTTCGGACTGAAGGACGGGCGCACCCTCAAGGTCGGTGATTTCCAACACCCCGTCAACGGTGTAAACGAGAACCGAGCTGGCAGCTCGTTCACACAATAAGAGGTGCTCGGGTTGCTCAAATTGCAACGTGTTGATGGCTTGTTCTGGTTGATGAACATCGTACATCAACAGTGCGGACCCGTTCGCCACCACGAGCAGGTCGTTTTGCAGTGCGTGCGTGGAGTTGAGGCTAAGGCCCGGAACATTAACCCTGACCGCCTCCGAATCCGCTGCNGACAAATTTTCGAGCAGCAAAGAAACGCCTTCGGTTTGGTTGTCTAGGGTGGCCAGCCATTCGTCAGAGACGGATGCGGATTGAGGCGCCTCAACACCACCAGCCGGGAGCGAACGGTGGGTCAAATCCCACGTGATGACGGCGGCGACCAAAACGAGGATAACGACGGCAATGTGGCCCGTTTCCCTGCTGGTCGGTTGGCGATATTGCTCAAACGCTCGACCAATTCGGGAGCGAATCCACGCCCAAGCCTGCCATGGTCGGGTCAGGACCGTGACGATACGAGCGTTCATCGTTCGCTCATCAAAGAATTTCCACCAACCATTGGAGGTCCGATCGGCCATCGAGACGGCTGCTCCCGCAATCAGCATCCCACCAATGATGTCGACAAACCAGTGTATGCCGAGGTAGATGATTGTAAATGCCGTCAACAGCGTGTAAGTAAAGACCGTGTATCGATAACGGTTCCAGCGCCGGTCATCATCAAACCGTGTTAGGCAGAGCCAAACAGCAAACGGGATGCCGATATGGAGCGAAGGCATACCGTTGGTGAAGGGGTCAATGCGACGGAACCAATCGGCAATTTCAGGCGTCAGCGTGTAGGCGAGCGTTTCCATTTCCGGAATGGTATCGCCGGTAACTCGGACGTTGAAGAAGAGGTAAAACGGCACGGCCAGAATGTAAACCCAAGCNATGGAAAGNGTGACCCGGTCGGCGAGCCAACGATCATCAAAATAAGCAAAATAGAACACAGAAACATAGCAGATGAACATGAAACCGGCGACGTAGAAATGCGTCAACGCTGTGGTCAACCACGCCGCCTCGAAGGTTTGTTGCACCCAGAGTACCAAATTGCCCTCAATGGCCCAAATGTATGGCGTCATGTCAAGGCCGGTGCTCGCCATCAAGAGTCGGTCGATTTGGTCGAGCGTATCCTTGGCATTGTAGATGGCAAAGACGATGAGGATGTGCACCCAATACCTTCGAAAGAAATCGACAAAAGGTGGAAGCGACAACTTGGCCCACGGCGGTTTGAACACCGGAAGGAGGATGACACCCAGAGCCAAGGCGCTGATCATCCAAGTCAGATAGACGCTCTGCACAGGGGGCTCACTCCAAGTTGTGGGTCATGGCATTCCTTCATGAAAGCGTCGTCAACGAAGGTCCCAGTCAGGCGTTTTCTACCAGGCGCCGTGGACGTAGGGCTTGCCACGGTCAGGATCGCGCCTATTCGCGAGGTCGTAAATTCGCTCAAAACGGTAAATGCCACTGGAGCAACCTTGTTGCCAATCAAAAGCGAGGGCGTATTTTCCCACCGTGCGAACCGACGGTTTTTCGGCGGGCAGCGCCTCAATCTGGCGGCGAAGGGTACGGCTCGTCTCGTCTTCGTTTCGCATCGGCGAGCATTTGGCGCAAGGGCAAGCATGACGCAAGTCATCGTAGGTGACTGTGAATTCCGATTCATCTTCGTAGGTGAGCACCATGTCTTGGGGGCGCCGTTCCAACTTCTTGAGGGTCGGGAGAATTTCGCTCATGGCGCCACCTCAGATGATTTCAAGCCCGCCATCTGCCCCATCAGATAGCTGGTCTTGGATGGCCGCCACGACGTTGGCAAATGCAATGGCGGAGGGACCTTCTGGCTCGGAAACAATGCGATGAACACCGTCGTCGCCACCTCGCACGAAACCGGGGTCAAAGGGAAGCGCTCCGAGGAAGGGAACTCCGAATTCCTCGGCCGTGTCCTTGCCTCCACCTTCTTTGAAAATGTCCAGCGTCACGGAAAACTTGCCTTCGTTGTCGGCCGTGGCGGCAAGCGTTTTGCCTCCGGGAGCAGCGATGTTGACCTCGGCACCTGGCGACGTCGTGCCGTTCACCGTGAAACCGCTCATGTTCTCAACGATGCCGAGCACGGGCACCTTGAGGGATTCGGAGAAGGTGATGGATTTTCGACTGTCGAGCAGGGCAACTTGCTGTGGTGTGGTGACGATGACCATGCCGTCGATGTCGGGAAGGGATTGCGCCACGGTCAACGGTTCATCGGAGGTGCCGGGCGGGAAATCGATGACGAGGTAGTCCAATTCGCCCCACTCAACATCACCGATGAACTGCTGAATGGCCCCGAGTTTGATGGGACCTCGCCAAACGACCGGCGTATCTTCGTCTTCCAAAAGGAACGCCATGCTGATGACTTTGACACCGAGGTGCCCTTGGGCAGGGTGGATGCGCTTGTTCTCAACGTGAAGACGACGNCCGTCCAATCCCATCATCTTGGGAACGTTCGGACCGGTGATATCAATGTCGAGAATGCCAACGGTGTGGCCTTGTTGGGCCAAGGAAAGAGCGAGTCCGGTTGACACGGTGGATTTCCCAACACCACCTTTGCCTGAAAGGACCATNATTTTGTGTTTGATTTTGCGACCGATTTCCTCCATCGCCATCTTTCGCTTCATCTGAGCGTACGCCTGTTCCATTTGCTTCTGCTCTTGGGGCGATGGGCCAGCAGGTGCTTCGTTTGAGGCACCGGGCGTGTTGATGGAGACCGGGGAATCCGCCATGCTCAAACCACCGAACTGGCCTACTTCAACCCACCCACGAAAGGCCGATGCTTGGATTCATCACCGAATCGCTAGTTGGCGGTCAAGCGCACCGTGGAAAAGAAGGGTGAGCCCCACAACCATTCCGACCGCCGATAGCGACCATGCCATATCGCCGTAGGCCCATGCCAACCCGAAGGAGAGGGGGAGCGCCACGAGAAAACTCACTCGGTTGGTTTGCCGTCGTTGCGTTCGNGNGTTTGCACCTTCAAGCACGACGGTCAGCGGCCCAAACATCATCACCTGGAGGCTGATCAACACGGCAACGAAGGAGAAGAGCAGGTCCATTCCTTGTGCAGCGAAGACGATGTGGAGAACAAAGAGAAGGCCGAACCCTGCGAGGTTCATCAGCAGTGCACGCCTCATGATGACCCTACACCTTGCCCCTATGTGAAGCCATCAACAACCTATGGAGAGAGATTTGAAAGCAGGTGAGGCGTTAGAGCGGGACATGAAACTCCTCTTTGTCTGTGTCGGGAACACCTGTCGCTCTCAAATGGCTGAAGGCTTGGCAAAATCGATGGGTTTTGAGGCTGCATCAGCTGGCACCCATCCGGGACCCGAAGTGGCGAAGCATGCGGTCAAACTGCTCAACGGCAAGGGAATTTCCACCGATGGCATGGTCCCAAAAGGTCTGGATGGAATTGACCCCAGCGCGTTTGACATGGTCATTTCCATGGGGTGCGGCGTTCATTGTCCAGCGATCAAAATTGACGAAGATTGGGCGCTTGAAGACCCCGTGGGCCAGGATTACGAAGTGTATGAGCAAACGGCCGCTGAAATTGAGCGCCGTCTGCAACTCCTTGTCGGTCATTCCTCTTGAGAAATTGGCACGTCTCCAACGCCTTCGAGGTCAATGCGCAAGACGCTGACGGTTCGCATACCGTTTTCACCTTCGACTTGTTCTGACTCGCACGAAAGGTGCTGAATATTCACCGTTTCAGGCAGGCCCTGAGCGATGTGGCCGTTTCGGCGACGGCACACTTCGGCAACGTCCACCGCACGCGAGATGGTGGCTCCTCTTGCCACCAATTGCAATTCTCTATCGCCGTCTTCCATCGCTTTGACCACCGCTCGGACATAGGCGTGAAGAGGTTTTTTTCCAACGAAGATGATGCGACGGTCGGCCATGGTTACCGATTGTCCTTGAACTCGGCCACCCCATAAACATTGACCGGAAAAAGAGGAAGAAATGGCTCGCAGTGGTGCGAGCGCCGGGACTCGAACCCGGGTTCAGGCGTTGGCAACGCCCGGTGATAACCACTACACTACGCTCGCTTGCGCCCTTCCCATCTTGCAGGGGTTTAAACGGTTGTCGGCGGAGATTCACGGCCGTTGATTCGGGGCCAAAACATGAACGTCACTGCATCCCAAATCGGTCGCCCCCACCCTCGCCACCGCGACGGGCGAGCAAGGTCAAAACAACCACTGCGCCGACCAAGACCAACAGCCCAAGACCACCGAGCACCGCCGTACTCAATCCGTCGGTTCCGTTGGTTGAATCATCGGTTTCCTTGAGCGTAATGACATCTGAAGCCATGTTCAATTCGCCGTAGGTGTCGTACGCCCGTAGGGATATTTCATGCGTGCCCAAGGGCGTGCCTTCTCGCACGGACAGGACCACGGTGTAAACGCCATCGCCAGCGACTTCATCCCCACCGTTGACACCATCATCGTGCATCATCGCCCATGTTTGGCCTCCGATCGGCGTGAAGACACCGAGGTTGATTTGAACCCGCTCAACGCCATCGGGATCGCTCACTTCAACAGTGTAGACAACGGTAACATCCGGATCCTTCTCCACTGAACTTGGTGAGGTGACCAACACCGGCCGGTCGTTGAGAATGTGAACTTCAATCGGCATGCTTACGCTCTGGCCGACATGGTGCGGACCGAACACAGCATCCCCCACACCGTTGGGTGCAGGCGTGTAGATACGTTGCTGAGAAACGGCTCCCTGCTCGTCTTCGGCGACGACCAAGAGGGATTGGTGCCCCGGCGTCATGCCGGGTGGCATTTCAATCATGGCTGCCCAAGGCGCGCTCCCTCCCTCTGAGGTCAGGTTGACCACTTCGCCACCGTAGGCTCGCAGGTCGATGTGGACGGAACGAACGCCGTGGCCGTCGTAAGCCTCAACGTTCACCACGATGGATTGACCTCGTTCAAGAGAGGTTGGAGCGATTTCGACCGCCAGTAAGCGAGGAGGTTGATTCGACACTTCGAGCAGTTCCTCGCCGCTGGCCGTGGCGCCAAAGCTATCGGTCGCCGACACGTTGACCGCAAACGAACCGAGTTCGAGACCGGTGATGATAGCCGACGCTGTGTAGACATCATCGCCCACAGCGAGGTCTCCATCGAGCCCACGGTCGTTCAATTCAACCGTACCAAGGCCAAAGACGCTGAGGTCAGCCTGCACGCTCATGACGTTCCACTCTGCATCCTCAACCGTGGCTTGGAGGTGGGCAACCCCGCCACCTTCTCCAATGGCAAGCCCTTCGCGCCATCCAATCTCGGAGACCATCGGAGGGTTGTTGTCGTCTGCGCTGACGATTTCAGGAGAAAGGACCCGTTCGAGAAGCTGCGTTTCCTGCAGCACCACCGTCTCGTTGTCATCCCCAAAGGGAAGACTGAGTGAGCGTTCAACCGAAGACAGGAGGCCTTTGAGCGGCCCTCCCACGACGACAGCACCGGAAGCCGTTCCTGCCTCCCCACTTCCTTCGTAAACACCTGTCCAATCGATGACACTGAGGTTGTGGCCATCTCGAACATCTGTGCGAGTCTCGCCGACATCAACCGTCAACGTGAGCCCTTCTTGGCCGTTCAAACGCAGACGGTCGTTGGGGTTGAGTGGGATGGGCATCCACCCAGTCTCTCGGCCCACTGTGAGGTCACCGAGGCTTTCTTCAGCCACCGGGGCGGTGGCGTTTTGCTGGATGGGGCTACGTTCGGGGAACTCTTCGCCCTCGGAAGCATCGGGCCCGGTTTCGCGCCAAACCAAGCGCACCGTACGGTTATCCCAGTCGGATTGAACCGTTTGATAGTCCCATGTTTGGTTGTGGGTTGCGCCAACCCCTGCACCGTCGAAGAAGTTGCCACCGTTCACGCCCGTGATGTTGAACCATGATTCTTGGAAGATGACGTTCACCAGGAATTCTTGGCCGGTGGCGTTGGCTTGCATGCCCGTTGTCTCAATGCCTCGCACCACACCAAAGGTGCCCTGAACATCGCCCGTCAGGGTGCCATCGACGTGGAGGTCATCGATGAGTGTCGTGCCGTTTTCCAATTTTGTGTGCAAGTCGAGAATGGTGCCGTTCACTTGGAGGGAGGCGTTTTCGTCCTGGTCGACAAAACCAAAGGTTCCATCACCGTAAAGTTCCTCCAAGTGCTGTGTTCGAACACCGTTTTCCCATCGTTGGACCGACGAGAAACCGTCCAGAGAAACATCGAGTCGNGTGCCTTCCTCGATGAGCATGAAATCGGCCATGGCTTCGAATTGTGTGTGCTGAAGCACGCGTTCCCCGTCCACATCCACATATTCAAAGAAAAACACGGCCAATTCCCCGTCGATATCAAGGGAATTGTTCTCACCGTCATCCTCNGAGACATTGAGTGAACCCGTGGCTTCCANAGACAAGCGTTCCCCAACCACGCCGTCGATGATTGAACGGTTGAGGAGGGCGTGAGAAACATCAGCGTTGACGACGGTGGTGGTCTCACCGTCAATCAATTCGGTTCTCAAGTCCCCAAAGCCTTGCGCATCGAAGACTTGACTGGTCAGCACACCAGCGACGACGGTTTCGTTTTTCCACAACTGCGTCAAAACCAAATCCAGTTCTGTGACCCCGTCCGCCGTGCTTTCAACGGTGGCAAAGGTTCCGTTTCCAAGTTCCCAGGACGAGAGGGTGTCGCCCACTCGTTCCTGCCAGCCTTGACCGGTGAAACTCAGGCTGAAATTCTGGTCACCAGCCTCGGTTGCGTAAGCCTGGTCAAGTCCCCAGGTCGTTGAGAGAAGAACCTCATGGTCGTCCATGGGTTGGTTCCAACGGCCGACCACGAAACTTCGAACCGTCTCAAGGTCAAGATCGCTGACATCGTTGTGGTCGGTGATGGTGATGCCAAGTTCAATTTCATCGCTCCATGAGAGGGAGGTGTTGAATTCGAGCAACGCCGTGCGGAAACCATCCTCGCTGCCCCAGGTGATGCTGTGGCTGGTCGCCAGTTGACTGCCGTTATGGGTGTGGTGCATGTCAACCTCAAAACCGTAGGAACCGTTGTCGGAAAAGGTGAGCATGTAAGCGTGAGCAACATCGGTCGTGCCTTGACCAACCCAGTGCGTATTGATGCTGACCGAAGGCGCAGTGTCTGCCTGAACATGAAGGGGAAGAACCGTAGCGACCAACAACGCCATCATGAACAGCGACGGGAGGCTTCGCCGGTGGGTCATGGGTGGAATGTAGGCCGGCTCCCCTTCAAGACTTTGGGTCATTCGCCTCACTCAAAGGTCAAGAACATAACCGAAGAGAAGGGGAAGGACGATGGTGGCATCGCTGTGCACGTTGAATTTTGGCGTATCCACGCCGAGTTTGCCCCAGGTAATTTTCTCATTGGGCGGGGCTCCGGAGTAGCCGCCGTAGGAGGCCGTGGCGTCTGAAATTTGGCAAAACCACGACCATAGCGGTACGTTTTCCTCCCCCAGATCTTGGTGGAGCAGAGGGACCACACAGATTGGGAAATCCCCGGCAATACCTCCACCCGACTGAAGGAAGGCCAAGGGAGAGGTGCATGAGCGGTAAAACTCCATCAAGTCGGTCATGTAGTGCGTCCCGCTCAACACGACATTGGGGTGAAGTTGCCCTTCAGAACAACGAGCTGCGAAGATGTTACCCAGCGTTGAATCCTCCCATCCAGGGACATAGAGAGGAAGGTTGGCTTCTGCAGCGGCCAATAACCAAGAATTGTTGGGGTCGCCTTGGTAGCTGTCGGAGAGCACGCTTGAGCGCAGTAGTCGGTAGAGATGTTCGTGAGGCAGCAGCGATTCGCTGGCCTCTTGAGCAGAACGCCACACACCCATCAAGTGATGTTCGATGGCTCGGATGGCTTGCTCTTCAGGTATGCACACATCGGTTACGCGGTTGAGACGACGCTCAAGCAGCGCAACCTCGTCATCAGGAGAGAGGTCTTCGTGGTCGGGTACCTTAACGTAGGCATCGTGGGCTACGAGATTGAACACATCCTCCTCGAGGTTGGCACCCGTGCATGAGATGGCAGCGATGTGCCCGGCACGGATCATTTCAGCCAAACTGCGTCCGATTTCTGCCGTGCTCATCGCACCGGCCAATGTGAGAAAAAGGCGACCGCCCTGCTCCAAATGCTCGACGAGCGACACTGCAGCACGGCGAAGTGTTCCTGCGTTGAAGTGGTGATAGTGTTCGTCCACAAAGGTCCGAATCGACATGGTCAGGCCTCCGAGATAAATCGTTCAACTCGTTGTCGGCGTATGCATTCCAAATCGGGCATTCGCTCCATGAGTTGCTCGTGAAGATAGGTTGCGATGCTGTCNGGGTCGGTCTCGCCGCAGGTGAAACAATCGATGGCTAACAGCCCACGGTCTGCATAACAATGCGCTGAGATGTGACTCTCATCGATGAGCACCACAGCGGCAAATCCTGGCGGTGATGTACTGCCGTCAAAAGGCGCAAGATGGGCGTGAACCTCTTTGGCCGGACTCCGTTCAACGGCCTCTCGCATCAGCGAAAAAAGCCAGGTGTAGGCGGCTTCATCCTCGAAAACAGCGTTGGTGTAATCAAGAAACACATGGGCGCCTTTGCTCGCCTTCTCCGTCATGTCTTCACCTGCTACCTGCCTCATCGCGCTCTTTTTCAATTTGATGAAAAAGCCTCTCCGTCAAATTCTGTGAAAAACGCTGCATTAAACGGTGCTTCTTGCTTGGATGCCATGGGGTTCCAGCGCCCTTCTTGACGTGCAAGAACGTGGCTGGCGACGACCTTCGTGGCCAACAATGCCGCTGTAAATTGGGTCAACACCCCGTCTCGTTGAGCGACGATTTCGTTCACATCGGCGCTGATGACGATCACATTTGGGTTGCCGAAGAGGGTTTCAATCGTCTCGACAGCCTGCCAAAAACTCAGCCCACCGGGGACCGGCGTGCCCGTGGCGGGGACCAAAGCACCGTCAAGGCCGTCGATGTCGAGGGTGAAATGAACCGGGCCGGAGAGCGAACGGAGTTGCTCAATCCATGCTTTCCACGCCTCGCCTCCGGTATGAGGGTGCTGCGTTTGTTTTGCAAACGAGGTCGTGATGCGTTCATCGGTGTTGATGCGGACGAGTTCCTCTTCGCTGTAGGCACGAACACCGGCTTGAAGCAGGCGACCAGCACCGACATCAAGGCTTCGTGAGGCGGCGCAAGCATGGGAAAATATCTCGCCGTCCAGCGAAGAGCGAAGGTCGGCGTGCGCATCGAGTTGAACGATGGTTAGGTTTGCCAAATCACCGTGAACGGCCGGGTGCTGCCTCGCTGCGTGAATCAGCGGCGGGAGGATGCCGTGCTCTCCCCCCAAAAACAACGGGAAAAGATTCCCGGAGTAAAACGACCGAGCGTGTGCCGCCATCTCATCGAGTTGGCCACGCAAGGTTGGTGCTTCACTCTCCCAAACCGGTTCGGTGCTGATGACGTGGCCCGCAGGGAGGTCCTTGCCAAGCCGGTCGTCAAAGAGTTCCACTTGAGCACTGGCGTCCAGACAGGCTTGGGGACCATCACAGGCTCCTGTACCGTAGGATGTTGTCAACTCATAAGCAAGGGGTACGACGGCGATATCGGTGGGTCCGCTGACCTTTGGAAGGCCAAGAAACGCCCCTTCCTCAAAGTCCGCTGACATGCATTTTGCGGGTTGGCGCCCCCTTCATCATCCTACCGATGAACATCAAACCCCGATTTCGTACTCCAAAGTGCCGGTTTCAAGAAAAAGCATGGAACACTTAATATGGGTCGGTGACCAATAAAATATAGCAACGGGGACCGAAAACAGCCGGTTCCCGCCTGCACGGAGGGGAAAAAGATGGGAATGACACTCGCAGAATTGACCAAGGCGATTCAGCAACACATTGACTTGGACATGGATGCCGAAGTCGCACAAGGCATGGCAGAACATGCGCTGGGTTTCTTTGGTTTCTACAACCGCATCATCGATAACGCACTTGAACCAACCGACCGCAACCTGTTTTACATGTTCCAAGATTACGACCTTCTCACCACCGAGTCGGAAGAGACCACGCTTTGGGACGGTCGAGAATGGCGCATCCACTACTGGAAGTTCAAGCCCGACCTCCGAGAACGCGTGGAAGCCTACATGCAGCGCAACCTGCAAGAGGAAGAGATCGACCCCTTCGCCGACATTTACGCCACCGACGGGCCCAGCATCTGGACCCGAGAAGGTGAGAAAGTCGCCAACCCCAACGCCTTCACCTCCGACTGGTAAAGCGTCGCCAATGCAAGCGTTTTTGATTCGCATCCACGAGGGGAGGCCATGCGCGTAGCGGTTGGGTTGGTCCTCTGCATGCTGATGGCGTGCATTCCAGCAGCTTCGGCTCAATTTGACCCCGAACAGCTCTACGCTTGGCCCGGCGACCCTGTTGACAGTCACGTCCACATGACGTGGGCAGCCCTGACCATGGAGGTCAACGAATGGGCCGATGATTATCCCGAAATCGTGGACTTGACCAGCGCCGGGGAATCCGAACTTGGCAGGTCGCTGTGGGTTGTTCGGCTGTCAGACTGGTCCATGGATACCAAACCAAACGGTTCAGCCAAGGAAATCATCTACATCGACGGCGGTCATCACGGTAACGAATACTTAGGCACAGCCCTCGCTTGGCTGTCGGCAAAGTGGTACATCAACGGCTGGGTCGAGGGCAACGAAGAGGCCATCACCGTCTTGCAGAACACCGAACTCCACATCCTCATCATGCTCAACCCGGACGGCAACGATTTCGACACTCGATGGAACATCAATCAGGTTGACTTGAATCGAAACTACGATCACTACTGGAACACCTGCCCCACCACCCAACCCGGAAGCAGCGCATTTAGCGAAGCAGAAACGGCGGCCAACGCAGCCTACATCAATGCACACGTCACCGATGCGGACCTCTACGTCACCATGCACACCGGCGTGTGGATTATTCTCTATCCATGGGGGAAGTGGCCCGAACAGCCCCCCGACTGGGAGTTGTTTTGGCGCATCCGAGACGATGTGCAAGCCAATATTTCCGAAATTCCCATTCAAAACGCCAACCAAGGCCTGTACCCGAACTGCGGCACCAGCCGAGACTACGGCTACGGCCAGATGGGTTTCCCCACCTTCACCTTCGAGACCGATGACGAACAATTTGTCCCCGGTAGTTTTGAGAACATCAACGACCGACTCGCCGAGGAGATGGATGTCATGCGCTTCCTCATTGACAACGTGTGGTATTGGCGCGCCCGATTGGACGTGCAGTCCATCACCGTGAGCGATGACGACGTGACTCTTGATGTCGTCAACCACGGGTTGGCGTCCACGGCCAACGCCAGTCTGGAATACCACAGTCCCACGGGTGAAGTGCTCTGGTCCTCCCCGTACTTTACCGCCAACGCCTCCAACCTAACATCGGTTTCATTCCAAGTGGACGATGATGTCTTCAAGGCCGATGGAATGTGGAACCTCAACTACCAGAAACGCGTCATCGATGCAGCAACGTGGGTCAACGAATCCGTGGACAGCAACCTGACGGTTTTCCTTGACGACGAGGACGACCGATTCCTCACAGGTGTTGGTCTCTTCAACCCCGTCGCCGTCATGCTGAGCATCATCGGTGTTGGCGTTCTTGTTCGAAACGAAGATGAAGACTGAGAAGATATCGAGCCGCAGTCTTGACCGTTTTCACTCCCATCAAACGTGTGTGCGAAAGGCGCCAGCCTGACGACAAACCCGTCCGATTTAGGAAAGAATGGGCTGGGAGGGTTGAAGTGGGAGAATTCATTCGCCGAGTTTGGTGAAAGCATGCAAGTGACCATCAGTTCAGGAAACAACATCAACGGAACCCTCGTCCTCCCGCTCTTTGAAGGCGAAGAAGCCCTACCAGAAATTGTCGAAGGCATCCCTTCAACCCTGAAAAGCCAAATCAATCGCGTGCTGGCTGATGGCGATTTCAAGGCCAAGGCCAACGCCACGATGACCCTGATGGGAACCGAAGGTGGCAAAGCCATGCTCGTCGGTTTGGGCAAAGAAGGCAAAGCCGATGTCCACGCTTACCGGNAAGCCGGTGCCACGGTGGTCGCCTCTTGCAAGAAGATCCATGGTGATGAATTGACCGTGGTGTTCCACGGCGCCGATATGGACTGCATGACCTCGTTCGCAGAGGGCATGATGCTGCGTGATTATTCCTATGACCTCTACAAGAAGAAAGACGACGAAGAGGAGGACACCAACCTCTCTGCTCGAATCAACTGCGACGAAGGCGACGCAACGGCCTTGTCCGCTGCCATCGACCGCGCTGCCTCCATTGTGAGCGGCGTTCACCTTTCACGGGATCTTGGCAACTGCCCACCCAACGACATGTACCCGATGGCCTTCGCTGAAAAGGCTGAACTCTGGGCCAAGCAATACGACAATGTCAAGGTCGAAATCATCGACTACGAAGCGGCCAAGCGCCACGGCATGGGCGGGCTCGTCGCTGTCGGAATGGGTTCCTCGCGCAAACCTTGCATGGTCATCTTCACCCTCAACGGTGACCAGAAGGGCCAACACCCCATGCTGGTCGGAAAGGGCATCACCTTTGACACGGGCGGTATCTCGCTCAAACCCGGTGCCAACATGGACGAGATGAAGTACGACATGGGCGGTTCTGCCACCGTCTTTGGAACCATGGAAGCCCTCGCCTCCAGCGGTTACCCGGGCAAGGTTGTCGCCATCACCTGCATGGCAGAGAACATGCCTGCTGCCAACGCCCAGCGACCGGGTGATGTCATCACCACCCTCTCTGGTAAGACCATCGAAGTGCTCAACACCGACGCTGAAGGTCGTCTCGTTCTCTCCGACGGATTGTGGAAAGCCGGTACCGACTACGACCCCGAATATATCGTGGACTTCGCCACCTTGACCGGTGCTTGCGTGGTCGCTTTGGGCCACGAAGCCACTGGATTGTGGTCCAACGACGACGATTTCCGCACTCGCATTCACGAAGCTGGAAACGATGTGGGCGAACTCGCCTGGCCCATGCCGCTCTTGCCCGCCTTTGAGAAGGAAATGACCGACTCAAAGATTGCCGACACCCGAAACCTCGGTGCCGGTCGCTGGGGTGGCGCCAACACCGCCGCCGCTTTCCTCAAGCAATTCGTCCCCAACCGAGGAGAAGGCGATGATGCCGAGCAAATTACCTGGGCTCACATGGACATCGCCGGAACCTACTGGGGTGCCAAGACCAACAAGATGGTCGGCCACGGCGCCACGGGCATTCACGTCCGAACCATGGTTCGACTGATCACCGGCGAGTGAATCAAGACCGCNANCAAAGGACGGTTTTGACCCGTTCNCGACTGNTTTTGCCNTCAAATGCGTTGGTTNCGCAAGGTCATTTGGCTCANCCCATCCAACTTAGCACANCGATTTCATTAGATTTATATGGGGTNGCACCTTGGCAACTACATAACCGATGGTTTAGTAGTGGTGTGAGCGATGACCGACGACTGGGAAGAAGACCTGCTGGACAAGTTGGAAGAGATGCTCCGAAACATGGGCATGCCCATCAATCGAGAACAGCTCAAGGGCTTCATGAACCAGTTCAAAGACCAATTCGATGCCCTCGGCATCAACCCCGAAAAAATCGCCAACGGTGAGGTGAATTTCAACTTCGATATCTCTGATATTTCAAAGATGTTTAACGCTGGCACCTCCGTGGAAGACCTGTTCAAGAATTTGGGCATGGACATCCGCGTTGACGCTGCACCGGTTGAAATNGACCCCTCTGCGCTTGAATCCAACGATAACAAAACTGTCAAACTCCCNGCAGAGGATGTTTACCTTGACGGTTGGAACATGTCGGTCACCCTTGACTTTGCTCTCAAAGGCGACATTGAATCCGAGCACCTCGAAATTGAACTCATCAAGAACGGGTCGCAAATCGAAATCATGCGCACCACCCAACCAAAGCCGCTGGCTTTGGTGGAACTCCCCCATCCCTGCGATGACGTGGTGGATTGGACACTGAACAACGGCATTCTCGACATCACCCTGAAACTGACGCCCCAAGGAAAGGCGTTGGAATCGGATGATGACGACACCCTCCCTGCCCCGGGGGAGGTGAGCATCGACCTCGGCGACGATGACGATGACGAAGACGACGGTGGCATCCCCATCTTTTGAAGGACGTGAAAACAATGAGCAAAGTGATTGGAATTGACCTAGGAACGACGAACAGCTGCGTAGCCACCATCGAAAACGGTGAGCCCGTGGTGATCCCGAACGCAGAAGGCGCCCGAACCACCCCCTCGGTGGTGGCGTTCGCCAAAGACGGCGGTGAGCGACTCATCGGCGTGACCGCCAAGCGACAAGCGGTGACCAACGCAGACCGAACCATGATTTCCGTAAAGCGACACATGGGAACGAAGTGGTCCACCGATGTGGACGACACCACCTACACTCCGCAGGAAGTCTCAGCCTTCATTCTCCAGAAGTTGAAAGCGGACGCTGAAGCCTACCTCGGCCACGAAGTGAAGCAAGCGGTCATCACCTGCCCTGCTTACTTCACCGATGCTCAACGAAAAGCAACCAAAGACGCCGGCCGTATCGCCGGACTTGAGGTTCTGCGCATCATCAACGAGCCCACGGCCGCCGCTTTGGCTTACGGCGTGGACAAAACTCAGGACCAGACCATCTTGGTCTACGACTTGGGCGGTGGAACCTTTGACATCTCCGTGCTCGAAATCTACGAAGTGGACGGCCAACCTCAGATTGAGGTGAAAGCGACGGCTGGAAATAACAAGCTTGGTGGAGACGACTTTGATGAGAAGGTCATCAAGTGGATGGTCGCCGAATTCAAGAAGGAAACCGGCATTGACCTGTCCAAAGACAAGCAGGCGATGTCACGCTTGAAGGAAGCCGCTGAGAAGGCGAAGATCGAACTCTCTGGTACTCAGCAAACTCAAGTCAACCTGCCCTTCATCTCGATGGCCGACGGTCAACCTGTTCACATGGACCTCTCGCTCTCCCGAGCCAAATTTGAGGACCTCATCGCCAAACTCATCGAGAAGACGATGGTGCCAACCCGGCAAGCCATGAAGGACGCAGGCCTGAAGAAGGGCGATGTCGACAAGGTCATCCTGGTCGGTGGTTCCACCCGTGTTCCTGCCGTTCAAGACGCCGTTGAGAAGGAAGCGGGCAAGCCGCCCTACAAGGGCATCAACCCCGACGAAGCGGTGGCCATGGGTGCTGCACTCCAAGCCGGTATCATCGCTGGCGACGAGGGCGTTTCAGATATCTTGCTCCTCGACGTCACCCCCCTGACGCTGGGCATCGAGACCCTCGGTGGCGTGATGACCACGATGATCGAGCGAAACACCACCATTCCCGCACGACGTTCCGAAGTTTACTCCACAGCCTCGGATAACCAACCGGCGGTTGAAATCCACGTCTTGCAAGGTGAGCGCGAATTTGCGAAGGACAACGTCACGCTGGGTCAATTCCAACTCGTTGGTATTCCACCCGCTCCTCGTGGCGTGCCTCAAATCGAGGTCACCTTCGACATTGACGCAAACGGTATCGTGAACGTGAGCGCCAAGGACATGGGCACCGGCAAAGAACAATCCATCAAGATTGAGTCCGCCACCTCCTTGACCGAAGATGAAATTCAGGACAAAATCGCTGAAGCAGAGAAGTTCGCTGAAGAGGACCAGCGCCGTAAGGCCAAGGTCGAGCTTCGCAACATGGCTGACCAAGTGGTCTACCAAACCCGCCGAACCCTTGAGGAATCGGCCGACAAACTGGACGACGGCGATGTTGACCCGGTGAAAGCTCACCTGGACGAACTCGAAAAGATGGTGCAAGACGACGATGGTAAACCCATTGACATCGACGCCATGGACGATGCGGTCATTCAGGCCAAGGTCAAGGAAATTGAAGAGGCCATGCACGCTGTTTCCACCAAACTCTACGAAGCCGCTGCGGCTGAAATGGCGGAGCAAGAAAGCGGCGAAGACGGCGACATCAGCGTTGACGACGGCGTGGTTGATGCCGACTTTGAAGTGGTTGAAGACGAGGACTGATGAAACCCGCAACAACCCAGAGCGCTTGGCTTATGGGGAAGCGGTCGGTGGATGAGTCATGAGCGAAGTCCCCATTCTCAAGGAGACGACGCGCTCTACGGGTCGTGAAGCCCTGCGAAACAACATCACGGCCGCCATGGCACTGGCTGGAGCAGTCCGCAGCACGCTTGGCCCCTTGGGCCAGGACAAACTGCTCATCGATGATGAGGGCCGAACCATGGTCACCAACGACGGTGTCACTGTCCTTGAATCAGCCAAGGTGGAACACCCCGTTGCCAACATGCTGATCAACGCCTCCACCACCCAAGACCGGATTGCCCGAGACGGCACCACGAGCGCTGTCCTGCTCGCTGCTGAATTGCTTCAAAACGCATGGGAATTGGTGCTCCAAGGCGTTCACCCCTCAGCGATTGCACGCGGCTACCGATACGCCGAAGAAGCCTGTCGCGACCACTTTGAGAACCTCGTTATCAACGCCACCGACGACCACATGCTGGCTGCGGCCACCACTTCCCTTTCAGGTAAAATTCACCAGGCCATGCAACACCACTTGGCGGCATTGGCTATCCAAGCGGCCAAGGCCGTGGTTGAACAACGCCCGTCCGGCCCCTTTGCCGACCCAACCCGTGTGAAGATTTTGACCCAAACGGGCGGCAGCATGACCGATTCGGCACTGGTCACTGGATTGGTGCTGGCCAAGAAGCGAGTATCTGACCGAATGCCGAAGCAACTTCCTTCCGGCAAGATCGCCCTCGTCGACGGTGGGCTGGAACGCAAAGAGCTGATGAGCAACGTCAAACTGAACGTTTCCAGTACCGGTGTCCTCGAAAGTTTTCGACAAAAGGAAAAATCCGTGTTGCTTGAACAAATCGACCATCTGGTTGACCTCGGCGTGACCCTTTTGGCGTGTAAAGAGGGCATTGACGACGATATCCATGCTGCGTTGACCGATGCCGGCATCCAAGCCTATCGCCGGGTCTCCCGGGCGGACCTCGACCTGCTCGCTCGTGGCACAGACGCGACCCTCAACAACGATGTGAAGGGCTTGACCGCCTCCGATGTGGGTGTCTTCATCAAGAGCAGCAACGAACGTTGGAACGGCGTCATGCACTGGATTGTTGAAACCGAAGAAGGTGGAGCGACCTTCATCGCTAAAGGTTCAACCAACGAAGCGGTTGGTGAAGTGGAACGTTGCTTTGCCGACGCCTTGGGCGTGGCCTGTCAACTGCTCGAGGAGCCCGCACTCTTGCCAGGTGGCGGTGCCACCCAAATAGCCCTCGCTCGTCATCTGCGAAGGTTCGCTGAAGGCTTTGCCGGCCGGGAACAATTGGCCGTTGAGGCCTTTGCTGACGCCCTTGAAATCATCCCCAGAACCCTGGCCCAAAACGCTGGCTTGGACCCGCTCGACACCCTGCTTCAAACCGTGGCCAGACAAACCACCGATGGAAGCCCCAACGCCCACTTCATCGGGCTAAACGTTGAGAAGAAACATCCGGCAAACATGGTTGAAGACGGGGTGGTTGAACCTCTACGAATCACCCGCCAGGTACTCGCCGGTGCGACCGAAGCCGCCCTGTCCGTTCTGCGAATTGACGATGTGTTGTGGGCAAAGCAAGACCCAACGGCTCCTGAACTTCCTGAGGAATATTGAATGAAGTACCTTGATTGAAACCAGTTCTTCAAATAGCCTACGCCCGAGGGCCGCTGGTGTCCGGTGCTCTTGAGACCCCTGTCGGCATAGACGACATCGCCATTCATTTCCCCCGTCTCTACATGGACATGAAGGACTTTGCCGACCTTCGGGGAGCCGATTACGGTAAACTCAGCAAAGGGCTTGGACTTGAAGCCATGGCCATTCCAGACGTCCATGAAGACACGGCGACCATGGGTGCCATGGCCGTCATGCAGTTGATCGACAGAAACGGGTTGGACCCGAAAACCATCGGACGCATGTACCTGGGAACAGAGTCCGCCCTCGACGGCGCCAAACCAACAGCGACCTACATCGTTGACATGCTCACTCAACGCTACGCAGAGCGGTTTGGCGAGGATTGCTTCCAAACGTGCGATGTCGTTGACATGACCTTCGCCTGCATCGGGGCGGTTGACGCCCTCCATACCACGCTTGACTGGGTTGCTCGCTCCAATGAAAACGATGAGCGCTTGGGCATCGTCATCTTCTCTGACAACGCCAAATACGCCCTTGAGTCGTCGGGTGAATACACCCAAGGTGCCGGAGGTGGCGCCCTTCTCATCCGCCGAAATCCACGACTGTTGGAGATTCCAGACTGCATCGGCGTTTCAACCACGCCGGTTCACGATTTCTTCAAGCCCCGCCGAGAAGTTTCCATCCGCTCGGTCATCTCCAACGTGATGCAGTTGGCTCAGGAAGCCGGTCAAACAGTCAAGAAAGGCATCATTGAACGCATGATTCGCCACCTTCCAAAATCAACCGTTCGGAAACTCGGCATCTTTGCCCACGGTGAAGAAAAGGTCAGTGTGCACCGGGACGATCCTGTTTTTGACGGCCAATTTTCCAACCTTTGCTACCAAAATGCGGTGCGACAAGCCTTCTACGATTTCAGTCAAAAGGCAGAGCGCGGTGGTCGAATCAACCCTGAAACCGATGAACCGTTCACTCAACAATGGTCTCGCATCATCATGCACTTGCCCTACGCTTACCAAGCCAAGCGCATGTTCCCCGATGTGTTCCGGCACGACCGCGAAAACACACCCATGTGGGACGACGTCATCGCCACCATCGGACCCATGCCCGAGCAGCCAAAGTCAAAGAGCAAAGACGCCCTTGAGGCTTGGGAAAAAGAGAAGGATGCGTACCGCCGACAAATCTCCAAGACCCCGCAATACGCCGAATTCCATGCTGACCGTATCGAAAAAGGTCAACGAGCGAGCAGTCTCATTGGAAACCAATACACCGGTTCAATTTTCCTCGCCTTGATGTCGACCTTTGAATCCGACCTCGAGGACAACAGCAACCTCGACAACGTCCTCTTTGGCATGTGCGGCTACGGCTCGGGTGCCAAAGCCAAGGTGTTTGAAGGGAAGGTCAACCCACGATGGCGAGAAGTGGTCGCCACCTGGCGGTTGTTTGAGCGCCTCGCTGGACGCATGGCCATTGACCACGTGACCTATGAGAATCTCCACAAGGGCACTCAAGACAACAGCGTCATCGAACCAAGGGGCGAATTTGCTCTGGTTGACATCGGCGAAGAAGGCGTGGAAGAAGGTGCTCGACGCTATCGTTGGATCAAGGCTTGAGGGTCAAAAGTCGAGTACGACCTTCCCGCAATCACCTGTCAGCGCCAACTGGACGGCGTCCTCAAATGCTTCAATGCCCATGCGATGGGTCAAGACCTTGTCCACATCGATGGCACCACGAGCAAGCAAATCGTGCATGGTGTCCCACGTGGACCACATCTTGCGCCCGTTGATGCCTTTGAGGTGGAGGTAACGGAAGACCACTTCGTTCATCGGAACCTCTGACATGGATTGTCCGTAGACGGATAGGATGTTGACGTAGCCGCCCATTCGGGTCGAGTGGATGGCGTTTGACAGGGCCGAAGCGGCGCCTGAAAATTCGCAGCTGTTGTCCACGCCCCTTCCTTCCGTCGCCTTGAGAATCGCAGCGACCACATCGTCGTCTTTCCCCAAGACCAAATCAGCACCCAGTTCCTTGGCGAGGTTCATGCGGTAGGTGTTGTCCCAATCCACCGCAATAACGGTGCTTGCACCCATGGCTTTGGCAGCGTTGACGGCGAAGAGACCGATGGGGCCCAAGCCGTGTATGGCTACGGTAGCCCCGTCAATGGGACCACCGGTGAGCGTGTGGATGGCGTTACCGAGTGGGTCCTGAATGGAGGCGTGGCCGGGGTCAAGACCCTCGGGAACGTGTCGGGCGTTGATGGCTGGAATGACAAAATAAGGCGCAAATGCCCCGTGTCCGTGAACGCCAAAGATGGACCCGTTTTCACAGACGTGGGCGTTTCCCTCATCGCAACGAGGGCAATCCCAACATGCCAAATGGCACTCGATGGCGACATGGTCGCCGATGGCATGGCTCGAGACGCCTTCGCCCAAAGCCACGATTCGCCCGCTGGTTTCGTGACCTGTCACGGTTCCAAGGGGGACGTTTTCCCGACTCCAATCGTCCCACTTCCAGATGTGAAGGTCGGTGCCACATACCGAGGTGGATTGCGTTTGGACGAGGACTTCGCCCGGGCCAGGATTTGGAACGGCGTGCTCTTCAAGGGAGAACCCACCAACCTCCGGACGCGTTTTTGTCCACGCCATCATGGTCACTGGAATGCTGCCCATCCTTCGCCCTCGGTTTGGTCTTGCTTGGGCACCTTTTCATCCTTCGGTCATCGCGACTTGCTGGCGATTTACCGAGGTTATTCGGTATGTTGATTAGGGAGGCGCGACAGCCTAAAATCCCGTTGATGTGGTAATGAAGTACGTCGTCGTCAGCGGGGGAGTCCTCTCAGGGCTCGGAAAAGGAGTCACTGCGAGTAGCATTGGCGTCTTGCTCAAAAGCGCTGGCCTGCGAGTGACNTCCATCAAAATNGACCCCTACCTCAACAGCGATGCNGGNACCATGTCACCGTTTGAACACGGCGAGGTGTTCGTACTTGACGACGGTGGAGAAGTTGACCTTGACTTGGGGAACTACGAACGCTTCCTCGACATCAACCTGTCCAAAGACAACAACTTGACGACCGGAAAAATCTACTCCAAGGTCATTGAAGCCGAGCGTCGNGGCGANTACCTCGGCAAAACCGTCCAAGTNATTCCACACATAACGGATGCGATTCAGGACTGGATTGAAGACGTCGCCAAGCGTCCTGCAGACGGTAGCGAAGAAGCGCCCGACGCCTGCATTATCGAGTTGGGTGGCACCGTCGGCGACATTGAATCCTCGCCCTATGTTGAAGCACTCCGCCAGTTCCAATTCCGTGTCGGTCGTGAAAACGTCACCTTTGTCCATGTCTCACTCGTGCCTGTGCTTGGACCGGTCGGAGAACAAAAGACGAAACCGACTCAGCACACCGTGAAGGAATTACGCGGCTTGGGCATCTCCCCCGACATCCTCGTTTGCAGGTCCTCTGCACCGCTCAACGAAGAGACGAGGAATAAATTGGCGGCGTTTTGCCACGTCAAACCCGAAGCGGTCATGTCCACGCACGATGTACCGAACATCTACCACGTGCCGTTGATGCTCCAAGAACAAGGTCTGTGCGATATTTTGAACGTTGATTGTTCCACAACCACCCTGCTTCGTGACTGGAAGGAGATGGCCCATCACCTCGATACCCTCGCCGAAGAGGTCCACATCGCCATGGTTGGCAAGTACACCGACCTTTCCGATGCTTATCTCTCGGTCATCAAAAGCCTGCAACATGCAGCCATGGCGGTCGACCGTAAACTCGTTATCGACTGGATTGAAGCCAGCCACCTCGAGGAGGGCTGGGAGAAGAAACAGCACGATGAAGCATGGAAGCATCTGCGAGATGCAGACGGTGTTTTGGTTCCCGGAGGTTTTGGCGACCGAGGCATCGAGGGCAAAATCCTCGCCGCCCATTACGCCCGCACCAACAGCGTCCCCTACCTGGGCATTTGCCTTGGTCTGCAAATCGCCACCATTGAATTCTGTCGCAACGTGCTGGGCATGACCGGCGCGAACTCCACAGAATTTGAGGACAACCCAGAGCACGCAGCGGTCGTCTTCATGCCGGAAATTTCCAAAACGCATCTCGGCGGCACCATGCGACTGGGAAGCAGGCCAACTCTTTGGCAACACGAAGGCTCAACCATTCGCACCCTGTACGGGCCCGGGGAATCGGTGGACGAGCGCCACCGCCACCGGTACGAGGTCAACCCCGACCTCATCGAACGCATCGAGGAGGCGGGCTTGGTNTTTGTCGGCAAAGACGAATCCGGTCAGCGTTGTGAAATCTTTGAACTCAACGACCATCCGTACTACGTCGGTGTCCAGTTCCATCCTGAATTCAAGTCTCGCCCCGGAAGGCCGAGTCCCCCCTTCCTGGGTCTGCTCAAAGCCGCCTCCGGCCAGATTTGATACCAAGATCAACAGAGGCTGCCAAAGCCTTGGATGAAGAAAAATAGCGGGTGAAATTTGAAGGGGATGACGCATTCTCTTGGAGCATGGCCCTGAGGGAACGAGTCGGAACTGGCGTGTTCGTACTTGTGGCCATCGGGTGGTATTTGATTGCGCCACAATCACCCGACTGCACCGACATGCAAACCGGTGAAACGCTCGAAGGTTGCCAAGATTTTTTCTCACCGCTCATGACCTATTTTTGCGCTCTCCCACCGCTCGTTCTGGCTGTGCTTATGCACACACTCACCAAAGGAGGCGAACACAAACCCTCCCTGCAACACATCCGGCTTGATGTGGAGGGAAGTGTTCTCATTTCAGAAGAAAAAAAGACCGTTTCACAGCAAGAACAAGTTGAGTTCTTCTTGCGGATTGGCATGAATTTAGGCGGTCTGGCGTTTGTTGGCGCCTATGCCCTCATTTTCATCGTCGGGTTACTCGCCATCCCTCAGATGGTCTTGTGCGGGATGATGGGGTCCAATTGCAGCGATAGCGATTTTCTNTGGGTCGAAAACAGCATCGCTTTTGGCTACACGGTCATGAAAATTGGATTTTGGGTATTCTTCCCATCAGCTGTGGGTACCTTTGTTCTTCGAAATGTAGTCACAGACACCCCTTCGCTTTCCTCGCCCTCCAAGAAAGAGGAACAACAGAAGGTTGTGGTTCCGTGCCCGTCTTGTGAAAAGAAGTTGAAGTTCCCTGCAGATTACACCGGTGACGTTCAATGCCCCAGTTGCACGCACATCTTCACAGTCAGCAAAGATTGAGGCGCTTTCAAGCGTCCTCGACCAACCATTCATCGACCAGTTGAGGCAGAAGTTCACCCGCTTTCCCGAGGTGAACTTCATCAAAGGCTCCGATGTTCATCGGCGCCTCAGCGTTGACCAAAACGGTGCGCGCCCCGTTGGCGTGAGCGATGTGGACCAGGTCGGCTGCAGGATAGACATGCCCGGAACTACCGACGACGAGGAAGACATCACAGGCGTCCACTGCGGCGTAAATCTCCTGCATGAACATCGGTTGTTCACCAAACCACACGATGTCGGGACGCAAACGCTGAGGCTCTGCACAACAGCTGCAAGTCAGGAATTCATCGGTCATATCAGAGACGTCCATCCGATGTTCGCTCCGNCCGCTGNTCTCGCAACGCANNGTCACCAGTTGACCGTGCATGTGGACGACATCTTTGCTGCCGCCCCGCTCGTGCAAATCATCCACATTTTGTGTGATGAGCAGCATGTGTTCCAGACCCTCCTCAAGCGAGGCGAGGGCCGCATGAGCCGGGTTCGGCTCAACCTCGGGGAGTTGGCGACGACGGGCTTGGTAGAAGCCCCAAACCAAGGCAGGGTTCGCTCGCCATCCTTGGGGCGTGGCGACGTCTTCGATGCGATGTTCTTCCCAAAGGCCATCGTTATCCCTAAACGTTCGAATCCCGGATTCTGCAGAAATGCCTGCGCCCGTTAACACCACCACTCGTTTTCCTTGCATATCATCACGAGACCTTGAGATTATATGAACCAAACATGAGCCTTTCTTGTCCCCGTTTTTTCACAAAATCGGTTGGGTGGTTGACGCCTTTACCATCAAACATCAGCGACTCGGATGAGCCTCGTCGTTCGGAAACCCTGAAGAATTTTGATGAAGCGTTTGGCTTGGAATTCAGCATCGAGGTCGTCATCGCCGGTGTCGATGCGAACCGCTTCAAGCCCAATGAGTTTCGAAGGGGTAGCAACACCGAGAATATTGCCGTGCCCGATGAGCCGAAGAACGGCTGGTGAGAGCTGCAAGTTACCGCGCCCGATGAGGAAGCCCTGCCCCCCCATGGGAGAGAGAAGAAGGAGAAGAGGACGCTGCCCGTTATCGTCGGTGTGGGCGCTGATGACCTCCAAAAGGCCGTGTTCGTTGAGATCCTTGTGAACGGTATCTCCGTGTTGTACGTCAATGCCCAGTAGGGTCAATTCTTGATTCAAATGCTCACCCATACGACGCAGTGTGCCGCCACTTCCCCACACCACCATGAGGTCGGGCTCGTCCGCAAGCAGGGTGGCGACATGATGGGCCAAGCCCTCAATGGTGTCTTCCTCGCTGACCCGCTCGACCTGTTCCTTTGCCCCTTGCATGAAGCGAGGAGAGGACGGTGTCCAGGCTTCGCCGTACATCCGAACCTTCCATTCGCCTTTGGCGTACACCGTTTCATCCAAATCCATCACCTCGGTAATGGCGGTGCGCAAATCACCCAAGGCAAAGGAAAGGATGACTTCCGCAGCGGCTTTTGGCGTGGTTGCAAAACAGCCGGAGTGCATTTTCACGCCACCGGGAACGCCGATAAGTGCCGTCTTTTGTGCATCTTCACCCATCGCCTCCAAGGCCTTGACGATGTCTCGGGTGGTTCCGTCACCGCCGGCGTAGACCAGAGCATCAGCACCGGCCTTGACGAGTTCTTCAACGAGTTTGGTTGTGTCTTCTGGGGAGGTGGCGTCGGGTGTGGTGCCCAACACCTCCACCGTGAGCGGTGCGTCATCGGTCAGCGGTGGAAGCCATGTTGCACCCATGCGACCTTCCCAAACGAGCAACTCCAAGGTCACGCCACTTCGATTGAGGGAAGAGGTAACCAAACCCATGAGATGGTTCAAACATTGATGCATACGAGGGCCTGCTCGGTCTTCAGCACCTGCTGCACGGGCTTCCTCGGCCCGGCCATCACTGCCCTTGAAGCCCAATTTACCGCCCAAACCAGCGTCGGGGTTGACCACGATGCCCAGGCGCATGGACAGGCGTGGTGTCGCTCCCTCAAATAGACCTGCATCCAAGAAATTCACGTTCTCGGCAGTCAAACCACCCGAGCCTTCTTGTGGTGGAGGTGGAATGGAACACCATGAAAAGGGCCCCATCGGACACGCCGAACCTCGACGATGTACTCGCTCGTGATTTTGCAGAACTCAAGGTAGGCGAAGCGAACCTCGAGGCGGCACCCGAAGCACCGGCCTCTGAAGCGCCAGCCTCTGAAAGCGAGCAAGGGGGCTCGACCATGCCCAAAGTCTACAATCAGCGTATCAACGCGGTTGAGGACCGAGAAGCGTTCTCGGTCAAGGCGCCGAAAACCAAAGCGAGTGAGGAGGAAGGAGAAACGGCCGAGAAGCCTGTGCCGACGGTTCTCAAAGCCCCCTCATCGCAACCCGGCGACGATTTTGATGTGGACTGGTAGAACGGCCTGATGGGCTAAGGACAAGGCGCGGGATTCATAGCGAGGGGTCAACCCCATAGGGGTTGAGGGAGACTCGAATACCATGAGCATGATTCACATCACGCTTCCAGACGGGACAGTTAACGAATACGCAGCGGGCATCACCTGCGCCGAAGTCATCACGGACGCCATGGGCAAAAAACACGGTTGCTTGGCCGCCAAGGTGAACGGTGCAGAATGCGATTTGTCAAAGGTGCTCGACATCAATTGTTCCGTTGAGGGCATCCCTGCTGATTCGGAAGAAGGCATCCACATCCTGCGCCACTCCGCCGCTCACCTGCTGGCGCAAGCCGTCATGGAGCTCTATCCCGGCGCCCTCCCGACCATTGGGCCCGCCATCGACCGCGGATTCTACTATGATTTTGCGATGGAACCCATCACCCAAGGCGACCTCAAAGCGATTGAGAAGAAGATGCATGAACTCGCTCGTCGTAATTTGAATGTCGAGCGGATTGAACTTGACCAATCCTCGCTCCGGGAGCACTTTGAGAGCAACCCGTACAAGTTGGAAATNATTGACGACAAGCTCGAAGCGGGCGATGGCTCTACCATCTACAAACAGGGCGAATGGTACGACCTTTGTCTTGGTCCACACGTTCCCAGCACCGCGAAACTCATGTTCGTGCGATTGACATCGGTTTCAACGGCGTACTGGCGAGGCGACCAAGAGCGAGAACAACTGGTCCGAATTTACGGCTTGGTCGAACCTTCAAAACAAGCGCTAAAAGCCACCTTAACTCGGATTGAGGAGGCCAAAAAGCGAGACCATCGCAAACTCGGAAAGGACTTGCAACTCTTCCACATCGATGAAGAAGTGGGCCAAGGGCTCATTCTCTGGACGCCTCGTGGTGCGGTCGTTCGACAGGAATTGCAGGATTTTATCTCGCACCACCTTCGTCGCCAAGGCTACTCACAGGTGTTTACGCCGCACATTGGAAAATTGGATTTGTACAGAACCTCTGGCCATTTCCCGTACTACCAAGAATCGCAATATCCCCCGCTTGTGGAGCGCGAGTTGATGAAAAAACTGGCCGATGAGGGCTGCACCTGCGGCGACCTTTCGAACATGATGAAGTCCGGTGAAATAGACGGTTACATGCTCAAGCCGATGAATTGTCCTCACCACGTGAAAATCTACGCCAGCCAACCGCGTTCCTATCGCAATCTCCCCCTGCGCCTGGCTGAATTCGGAACCGTCTACCGGTGGGAACAATCCGGTGAAATCTCCGGTATGACCCGTGTTCGAGGCTTCACCCAAGACGACGCTCACCTGTTCGTGACCGAAGAGCAACTCGCTGAAGAGGTGCTGGGCTGCATTGAACTCGTGCAGATCATCTTCGACAAACTCGGCATGGAAGATTACCGTGTCCGAGTCGGCTTGCGCGACCCTGATTCCACCAAGTATGTCGGCGATCCTCAAGCGTTGGGACAAGGCGGAGGAAGCCTGCCGAGCAGCGGCAGAATCCCTCGGTGTTCCGTGGTCGGAAGAAGAAGGTGAAGCGGCCTTTTACGGGCCCAAAATCGACTTTGTTGTGAAGGACGTCATCGGTCGAGAATGGCAGCTTGGAACCGTTCAGGTCGATTACAATCTTCCCGAGCGGTTTGATTTAACCTACAAGGGCAACGACGGTGAACTCCACCGACCCGTCATGATTCATCGCGCCCCGTTCGGGTCGATGGAACGGTTCTGTGGCGTGCTCATCGAACACTTTGCCGGCCGCTTCCCGACTTGGCTCACGCCGACCCAATGCCATATCATCACGATTCGGGAAGAGCACGCCGCTTACGCCGCTAAGGTCGCCGACGCCCTGCGAGCAGAAGGCGTGCGCGTTGAAGTGGACGATTCTGGCAATAACATCATGAAGAAAATCCGCAATCATCGCAAACTTCAGCCCGCCTATCTCATCATCCTCGGCGATGAGGAAATGAGCAACGAAACCGTNAGTTTGCGCGCCCGCAACGGCGACCAAATCGCAGGGATTCCCCTCAACACCTTTGTAGCCGACNTCANGANTGAAATTACCGAAAAGGTCACCCAGCCCTCCCTGGTGCCACCTCCAACCGAGTGATCCACAATGAGTTCACCCGCCATCATCCAAGGGTTCTCTTTGGACATGGTCGGCCCGCTTCTGTTGGCGTTTTTGACTGCGTGGTTCTTTTGGAGAAACGTGGTGCCGCGCCAACTCAAGGGTTTGCAGGTCGCCTTTCCCACGGCNGAGAAGACCTACGAAGTCCACAAGGTCACCTCCACGGTAGAGGATGTGCGCTTACTGCTTGCCCGGAGAGGTACACGGCTCGGCGTCGTCTCCTATCTGATGGCGTTGATGGGAAGCTTGGTTCTGCTCTTTGAGTTCTTTAACTATCGCGGCGGAGGCTCAGACGGCTACCACGCACCATCCGTGGCCTTTGCCCTCATCCTCATCGTGGTCCCCGCCATCGTTTCGAGTGGCACATCGCTGGGCGCCCAAGTCATCAAACCGCTAGGTGTGAGNCGCGCNACACTGCAGAGTAACTCCAGCACACGAAACGCGTCCTATGTCGCCCTCACGGTGGCCTGGCTGATGTTGGCGTTGGCCGTCGGCGAGGTGCTCAAGGGCATGGGCGCATCCAAAACTACGCACTACAGCATGATGGCAATGGTCGCGTTCAGCCCTGCCGTTCTGGCCTATGGTCGCATCTTGGGGTCCTCATGGCACGCCCTCAAACAGTCGTCTGAACAAATCGCTCGAGGTGGCGCATCCCCCTTCCACAACCACAAACCCAACGCTCGNCAGCAGTTCATCGCCCAAGTGGTTCATCTGAACTTGGTCGCCATGCCGTTCGTGGCCGTGAACACCCTGATTTCGCTGATCTTGCTGCTCTACAACCCCGATATGTTCGTCCATTCCGACCGCGTGTTGGAACTCCCCGAGTACCGAATACAATCCACCTACATGGAAGAAGGAGGGCTGCTTGGCTTTGGCCTCATCGAGTTGTTCTCCCATATCCCTCAAGCCGGCATTCGTGTACCCATCGTCACCACGCTCCTGCTCTTCCTCTTGTTGAACGTCGCCGCCATCGGCTTCTTGTTCGTTTACGAAGTGGCTCGAATTCTCTTCCTCGATATACAAGACGTCTCCGGCTGGGGTGGCATTCGCCTTGCAGACAGTCGCCTGTTGCGCGCTGAACCCATTCAACAAGCCAACGTGCTGAACTTTTGCTTCACGGGATTTGCCGGCCAATCCATGCTGCTCCTNGCCCTTGCCATGGTGACGTTCTGGGATTCCACTTTTTTGCCGCAAGGCGAGGCTTGCGGTGCATGGAAAGGGAGTGTCTGTGGCGTGTTGGAAAAGGACATGCTCGAACAATTGACGTGGATGCTGGCATCGGGCGGTCAAGTGGCTTTTTTGGTGGTTTGGGCGGTGTCGAGGCGACGCTCCACGAAGCTCAGTGAAATCGTCTTTGATGCGTCCATGGACGAAGACCGCACCCGGCTNCGAGGCATGAGCGACATGATTTACCTCAAACAACGCCCCACCAATGAACTGCTGGGCAAGGACGATTGGAACACCGCCATTGAACGATTTGATGACGCCACGATGAANCGGGAAGCGACCTTGGTGGGCTTGGACATGATTCGCCATACGCAGGCAAAAATGCTGCTCTATTGTGGCCTTGGCCGCTGGGATGAAGCCGAAGAATTGGCGGTTGACCTGCTTGCCCTCCAGGGCGGGAGAGACGCACAAATCCCCCGACTGGTCTTGTGTGCCACAAGCCTTGCTCAACGGGACTACAAAGAAGCGATACCACGCCTTGAACTGCTGGATAACGACGATGTGGAAGCGGTGCGAATCCGTTGGGCTGCAAGCCTGTTGAGTGGCCAAAAGCATCTGAGCAAGCAAGGAACCTCAATGCTGAGTGTCGACCCGCTTCGCAAGGACAACATCCGGATGTTAGAAGCCTTCGAGCAAGGTGAAGTATCCTTGCGCACGACACCCCCCCGTCAACCGGCTCAACGAGCGATGTACCTTTCCGAACTGGCTCGACTGCGCATGAACGGGGAAAGCGAACGCGCCCTCAATCATCTTGAACGAACCCTCGCCAATATGGAAGGCGAGACGTGGGCGCACGGCGAATTGGTGGCGGCTCTGCTCAACCACGACAGTGGCAGGAAACTCTCTGCGGTCAACGCCCTCAAATCCCTCTCGAAGCAGTACCCACGCCACCCCCATATTCGGGCCGTGATGCATCAATTCGCCCGNCTTGGCCGTGCCGAACGTCCCCCCTCCGAGCCCACAAAAATTCAGTGGGTCGTGGAAAACGAGGCGGATTGGAAAGGTTCCTGGAAACTTCACAATGTGGCGATTCCACCCCTCATGGACAGCATCCACCTCAAGCGGCATGCAGTGAAAGCCAATGCCTGGTCGTTGATGCTGGGCGGCGATGTATCCGAGCACGCCAAAAAGAACGCTCACAAATCACTGCAAGACGATGTGCCCCTTGGCCTCTTCACCCATCTTCAGGGCATCACCATCACCATCGGTGGCATGCCGGTTGACCTTGGTCTTCCTGCTGGAATCAACCTCAAAACCGCACGGAAGAACGGTCTGCTCGATGGTTGATCAAATCCTTCGACGTAGACGTTCCATGGCCGCATCGGCTTCACCGAGCGCCGCTAATGCCGCCTCGATGCGCCCACCTTCGAGTGCGGTTTCAGCCTCTGCCACCGCTTCTTCACAGGCTCGACGGTCCTCATCCACCGCCTTGATGCTCGCTGCCTCGCACTGATTTCTGAGGACCTTCCACTGGTCGATGACGAAATCGTAGAGTTCCCTTGCTTCATCGGAGGCATGTCCTTCCTTGTCCAAGGCCGTTGTCATGCGTTCAAGCAACATGCCCGCATGCGACCACAGGCGTTGGTCAGCAGCATCGATGACCTCCTGAAGCATGCCGTCCCACGTATCTCGGTCGTCTCGAGTTTGGTAGCGCTTGGTGAGTTGTTTCTTTTGTTTGAGTGCCCGGAGGACATCATCCATCGCCGCTCGCTCTCGCTCGACCGTTCGTACCACGCCATCAGCCAAACCGATGGCTTGGCTGGCGTTTCCTGCTTCAAGCGCCTGCTCGGCTTGCGCCAAGCGTTCCTCGAATTCCTGTGTATCCAATCCATCACTTTGGTCAACAGTTCGCCTCGCCTCGACAACCGATGTTTTTGCTCGGTCAAGCGCACCTTCATCCGCTTCCAATTGAGGAAGGATGGCGCTGGCAAATTCGTAGGCTTCCATGGGTTGTTCCTGTGCAAGCCTGGCTTTGGCATCCCCCAGCATTTCTCGAAGATGGGCCACACCAGCTCCCTGTTTTCCATCGAGGGCGCGCGTGGCCTCGAGGATGGTCGCTTCGGCTTTTGACCACCAAGCGATGATGTCAGTAGCTCGCTTCTTCGCTTGACGATAGAGTTGCTCACCTTCTCTGAGCGAGCCGAGTTTTACNTCTCGCTCTCCCATATCATAGGCTTTTCGAGGACGCTTGGCGGTGGGTGCAATATCTTCTGCTGCGACCACGGCGTCAAGAGCATCCTTGCGTATGATTTCCACATCGTCAGCAAGAGAAAGGGCACGTTCCATGTCCTCCTCACTTTCGTCCAGCAAGCGCATGCCGTACTCCGGGTCCAAATGACCTTCTTCCATTGCCGTGGTCAGCAAACTTGCGGCCTGTGCCACAGCGGCACCTTGGGCCTTGAGTTCCAAAAGACGCGTTTCCAAACCGTCAAGTCGCTTCTTGAAGCGCTTTCGTTCGGCTTTTTGGTCATCGCCCACCGTCCAAGTGTANACGGTATCGAGGACGGCGAAGACGGATACAAGGCCCGCCGTTCCTCCCGAAAGGGACACGAGACTTGCGCTTTGGGTCAAGGTCAAGGCCACAGCCGAAGCAGAACCGATGCCGGTCAAGACGGCACGGTAGCGAAGCACGCCGAAATTTCCACGCATCGTTTTGTTGGAGAGGTGCCGGCACATGAGACCGGCAAATAAAATCAAGGCGCTGCCCGCCAATTGGTATCGGTTGCCTTCAAGGCCCAACGCACCCAAACAGAGCAGAATCGGCCACGCGATGCTGGTGGCCGAAGCGACGCGAGACCTTGCTACGGCGTCGTCGAGGGTCAAATCCTGAACGAAGATACCCCATATCAGCAGAACCAAGGGTGGCCCAAAACTGGTCAGGACGACGCCATCGCCTTCCATCAACCCCTTGATGGAGGGCCATGCAAGCCAAATTGCGCACACCAAGAGCGAAAGGGCCGTGAACAAGGTGGCGTTTTCAACCCGCTTCACCCGTTGGGTACGCTCGGCTTCAACGGCGGCGTCTGCATCCGCCCAAGTGACCATGGCATGGCCTCACCACTATTCCCCATAATCACTCCGATTATTTGGACTGGAGCCACGCATGAGAGTGAACCAATTCAGCGGCAATGTTCAAGGGTGTTATCGGGGTGTGAAGACTTACGAGGGAANACCATGCCGGGACTCATCACCATGGATGATTTATCCAACGAAGAAATACTGAGTATCTTGGACGACGCACAACGTCTGCTTCCCGTCGCTGAGGGTAAGACCTACCTCCCGCTGCTCCAAGGCAAAATATTGGGGAATCTCTTCTTTGAACCAAGCACACGAACTCGCATGTCGTTTGAAACCGCCATGAAACGACTTGGTGGCGATGTGGTCAACCTCGGCGACGTGAAGACCTCTTCGGTGGTCAAAGGCGAGACGCTGTTTGACACCATCCAAATGGTGGACGGTTACACCGACATCATCGCCATGCGACACCCTCGTCAAGGGGCGGCGCAATACGCCCAAGATGCAGCGGGGGTGCCCATCCTCAACGGAGGAGATGGCGCTGGACACCATCCAACGCAAACCATGCTCGACCTCTTCACCATTCAGCAAGCCCACGGCCGATTGGACGGCCTGAAAGTCATCCTTGCGGGCGACCTTCGCTACGGCCGCACGGTTCACTCGCTCAGCCATGCCCTCACACGGTTTGGATGCGAACTTATCCTGGCCAGTCCCAGTCTGTTGAAAATGCCTCCAGAAATCGTTGCCGACCTCAACGCTCACGGAGCGAACGTCACCGAAACGGAGGATTTGCTCGGCTCAATTGAAACGGCCGATGTCGTGTACATGACCCGAATTCAGAAGGAACGCTTTGCCGATGAAGANGAGTATGCAAAAGTCGCCGGCGCCTACAAGCTCCACGCNTCCAACCTTGACGGAGTCAAAGAGGACATGATCATCATGCACCCACTGCCCCGTGTGGACGAGATTGATCCCTCGGTTGATCAAACGCGACACGCTCGTTATTTTGAGCAAGCCTTCAACGGGGTTGTTGCCCGCATGGCATTGCTTTGCCGTCTGCTGGATGTTGAGGTCCCCGCAGATATTGGAGGTGGTGCTTGATGTCGCAAGAACACAACATGAGAAGAGTCACTGCGATTCGAAACGGGACCGTCATCGACCACATTCCCGCCGGCCACGGCATGCGTGTCCTCGAGATGCTCGGCATCAACAAGCGTTCCTCCGTGCCTGTTTCCATGGTCATGAATGTCCCCTCCAAGAAAATGGGCACCAAGGACATCATCAAGGTGGAAGACCGTGAATTGACGCAAGACGAATTGAACCGCCTTGCACTCGTCGCTCCCGACGCCCATGTCGCCATCATTCGGGCCTACAGTGTCGCTGAAAAATTAACCATCGAACTCGGTGATGAAATCGTGAACGTCGTGCGCTGCACGTTCTCAAACTGCATCACGACCAACCCTCGTGAACCGCTCGCTCACCGCCTGAAGATTGTCTCAAGGGTGCCCCTTGAATTACGGTGCCATTATTGTGGNCGCCCACAGGACCTCGACGAACTGGTCAACAACGTGCTCTAATCCTGTTCAACACCGAGCAAATCACGCATGTCACAGGCTTTGCACTGCGACCCCGAACTCGGGCTACCACAACGTGGGCACGGTGAGGGCGGCGCCGGTCGTTGGTCTTGACCACCAAGCGCCACAACTTGGTCCCGCAGTTTCTTGATTTGGTCCGCCATACGAACCAGGCCGTGGCGTGTTCCTGGGACATCGGCTTCCATTTGAGCGACCATCTCACGATGGCGCCATCGTAAAGCTCCACGAGCATTCGGGCATTCTTCGTGATGGAGCGGCAGGTTTCGATGCAATGCGTAGAGATGGACTTCCTGTTCGGGTACCCAACGCAACGGCACGATACGAGGCGAGAGGCCGTCGACGGGCGTGGCCGTGTGAGGGGCCAAACGCAACGTGCGTTCGATGTCGGCGTTGGCCATATTCATCAGCACCGTTTGCGCCATATCATCGAGATTGTGTCCAAGGGCGATGACATCCGCTCCAAGACGCTGGGCCAAGTGGTTGATGCCTTGGCGCCGGAACACTCCGCAATACGAACACGCCATTCGTGGAGCATCGTTATCTTTCTCAATCACCATTGGCAAGCGTTGAACGACTTCATCCATTTCAATAAAGGAGAGTTCAGGATAGGTTACAACGTGATGCTCCACGCCCAAACGCTCGCACAGTGAGGCAGCGCATTCAATGGAAGGGGGGCGGTAGCCTTCGATACCTTCGTCCACGGTTCCAGCGACGATGGTGACATCTTGGCGCTTACCGATGAGGTCAACCAACGCATCGAGAAGAACGGCGGAGTCTTTACCGCCAGAGACAGCGACTAACACCGTGGTGTGTTCGCCTTTCTTGAGCGGCAATTGCTGACGCAATTCCTTGCTGATCTTCTTTCGAACCGACTTTGCAAGGTGTTTTCCACAAAGGATGCGTCCAGAATAGGCTTGTTCAACCAAAGCAGGCTTGTCACAGGCGTCGCACGAGGGGACGGTGAACAACCCCTTCGAAGATGCGCCTGCCATGGTGAGGGCTCAACGGGCGTATGGTTTCAAATCAACGGCCCTGCGAGGGGTGGGTTTTTTCCGGACATTCAGCAAGAATATTCAATTGGAAATTCAAATTTTCAATTGCAAATTTTAAACAGCCTTTTGGCTTTGACTTTGCACAAGAAAGGCCATAATTCACTGCATTTCAACGGACTGAAAACGATTCATGACCCTTTCAGTGACCCTCTGGAAACTTATTTTCCAGTTGGAAAAAAGCGAAAGGTGTCCAAACCGCCATATTTGCTCGGCTGAGCGCAAAACTTCTTGAAGGCTACAGCGCTGTCAATCAGGTTGAGCAGGCATGTTGCAACGTCTTCTGGGAGAGTTTCTCAAGATTGATGGCGTTGAGCAAGCGATGATGATGGACGACCGCGGGAAGTTGCTCTCCAGCGTCGGCCCAGAAGGTCAACTCCCTCCCATTGAGCAAGCGGTGGAGTTGGCGGTCGCAGCCTTGGATGCGGTTCAGTACCACGACCAAGGCGACTTGCATGAACTCTGGATCGAAGGCGATGACCAAGTGCTCATCGACGTATTGACGCCGTACAGAATCGTGATGTTAAGCGGTTCAAGCGGCAACATCGCGAGGTGGAGGCACTCCATGGACCACCTCCGCCCCCAACTGGCAACAACCCAAGAAATGTAGGTGAACAAAAATGTTTGAACTACCAACAGGAAAACCCGTCAATCAAACCATCTCNCTCGAGGAAGGGGTATTGCAGCCCTTTGCTCATGGCGCCATTTCCACCTACCTCGGCCGTAGAAAAACACCGGTGGGCCACCGGATCGTACGAGGTGGACGAGTGGTCGGTTATCTGGTCGATGCCGAGGAGAAAAACACCTTGCTGGGCGGCGTAGAAGCCAAGCTCCGACTTGAACAACTCGAGGCGGAGAAAAAGTCCCGGCTTCTCGCCTCGTCATACACCATCGCTGAACTCGGAAGCCTTGCAGAACTCGTGCCTGAAGCTTTTGTCCACCAAGCCGATCGGCAAGGCCTGAAATCCTCAAGCAATGCCGTGGAGCGTTTGCTTTCTCGCGACCTCTCAACCGTCATTCGAACCCTCGAAGCCAACGCAACGGTTCGTGGAGCGATGGCCATCGACAGCGGGATGCTCATCGACCACGTTGGCGACCTTCCCGGCTTGGGCGAAGAAGAGCGTTTGGCCAGTGAACTTCACCAGATAATGGCCTCCATGGGCGGACAAAAACTACACAGTGAATGGGGCATGAAAGGCCAAAGCCACTGGACATTGCACACAGAGAACGGTGCTCTGTTGTTGGCACAGAGCGGCGAAATTTCACTGGCGGTGTGGACGGAAAAAGACGCCAACCATGCTCGCCTTCTCTCTTCCGCATCCATCGCCTTGGACGGGGATGTCGTAGCGGCCGGTGCTCATGGCTCAAAGATGCCCGAAGGATTCGCCCTTCGAGACGGGCGAGGCGGCCCTGATGCGGTTATTTCCATGCTGAAAGCCGGTGTGGAAGAGGAAGTGACCGGGCATATCCAATCCGGTTCCTCCAGCAAGGCCGTTTCATTGGTGCTTTCACGCGGCGTACCCGTTGCTTTGTGGGCGCCCGCCTTTGATGATGAAAAGGAAGCGATGATGGCACTGACCGAGGCAAAAAGAAAAGTCAAACTCATTCGGTTCCCTTCTGGAACCATCGTTTCCTCCTCCTCGGGAACCGTGGACACGTTCACGCTGTCCGGATTCATTGAATCACTCGCCACCGTTCGGACACGTTCCGAAGCTCGCCAAGCCTCCCTCAAGAGCCTCCTTGACGACATGATGGGATTCCACGCTGGGCTCGAGTCCTTGCAGAAGCAGCGTGCGAAGATGGCGTTCAAATCCGATGGGGCAGATGTTGCAGAACCGCTGCCTGTCATGCGGGATGAGGCGGTATCAGCAGTGGATGCAGGCCTTCGGCGAAAACTGGAGAAAGCCGAGCAGACCATCGACGAACTCAACCGCGGCAAAGCGGTCTTGGAAGGGCAGCTGAAGGCGCTCGAGAAGAAGAAGGACGCTGCGCAAATCGTTGCCAGAGAAGCGACGGAATCTCGCCAAGAAAACAGCACGGCCTTGGAAGAAGCTCATGCGCAACTCAACACCATGCAGGTTGACCTCGCACAAGCACGAGGGCAATCCGAGGAAGCGGAATCGCGGGCCGAGCGTTTGGTTCGCCGTGTCAACGAATTGGAGCATCAAGTCAGCGAACGAGCGGCTGAACTCGCCAAGGCCATTGGTGATGCAGAGAGCAGTGCTGAATTGAAAGAGGCCATTGAGAGCCTATCGCTCAAGGAGGCCGAGCTGCAAGCCAGTCTTGCAGAAGGAAGTGAACGCCTCAACACCATTCGAAAACAAAGCGAGGATGAGGAACGCCGGTTGCGGGTCTTGAGCGAACAGGTCAACACCAGTCGTGAGCGACATGCACGGGTCCAATCGGATTTACTCACAGCACAAGAGCAAGTGCATGTGAGCAACCTGGAACTCGAGGCCATCCGGACCGAAGAAAAGCACGCTCGCCAACGAACAGAAGACGACCGTGTACGACGAGCGGAAGAAGAATCACGCCGCTCGAACATTCAGGCTGAACTCCGAGAACTCATGGACGAACGCCGCCAAGTGCTTCGAGAACTGGGCGATTTGGGTGCCCGTCGCGGACACGCAGAAGCGGAACTTGCCACACTCGTGGACAAAGCCACCTCGTTGGCTGAAGCGCACGAAGAAGCCCTCGCTGACATCCAAGAAGCCGAGCGCTTGCGGGCACGTCTTGCCGAAGAACCGCTTGCACAAGCTTTGCTGGACGACAACAACACCTTCCAAGGCCTCGGGCCTGTTCTTGAGCGCCTTGAGCACGCACGAGGCCTCGGGTATTCGGTCACCATGCTCGACCGGGCTGTTGAGCGTGCTCTCCAAGTCATTCAGGGCACAGTGGACCACGTCGCGGCAACCCCTCGCCACCTCTTGTCCTCAGAGGTCATGACGCTCCTTGAGCGTCAGGTACCGCAAACAGCGGGTGCCGTACGAGGCCTGGCTCGCTGGTCGGTTCAGCAACGCCTTGAGCAGCAATTGGGTGAAACCGTCAACCATGTCGTGGTTGACTTGGAGCACTTACTGGAAGATTTCGACCGATCCATTACGATGCTACGACGAATTCGCAACGTTCTCGAGCAGGTGGAACGGCTTGGCGCCCCCTCCCACGAGGTTCACGCTCTGCTCGCCAACTGCCAGCGGCCTGAAGCGCTTCCAAGCCTGGCTCAAGGCACGAGGAAACTCATCCAGGTGGCTCTTGATGACATCTACCTTGAGGCCGACCAACGTGACGCAGGTGAAGCCATCGGTTTGGAAGAAACTGCACGGGTGCTCGAAGAACTCATCACCCAACTCGACGCTTCTGGCTTGACCGACGGCCGGCCACGCGGCATGATGTGGGATTTCCAGCGCGATGGCTTGCTGCCNTTTGAGCGAGAGTCCATCCCGGCCGAGCACCGGATACCGGTGAACGAAGCCATGCTCAACGACCTTGAACCGCACTTGGTCCATGCAGAGGAGGCCTCGGTAGTGGAGACAACCAACGAACCGGTGGACGATGAGGGATGGTCGCCACTTCCACCGCCAGCAGACGATGCAGAGGCAGTACGTGACGAGGTGTCATCGACCTCTGTCGTGTCACCGTCCGCTGATTTGGACGATGAACGCGCCCTGTTGGAGGCTGAACTTGCTCGTCTTGATGCCGAACGAACCCATCGAACCGCCCACGACCCAGTCGCCACACCAGCAAAGGATACGGCGTTGGCCGATTTGGAATCCAGACTTTCCGACCTTGACTTTTGAAGATCGACATGTCTGAAGAAACCACCACACTCATGGGGCGTGAAGAAGCGCTTGGAAAGCCGTACCCGCTGTGGATGGAACGCTTGTTTCTGCTGGGGGCGGTGCTGATCTTTGTGTACTCACATTCCAGTGTGAACAAAGCGATGAGCCATGATGTGTTGGGCCCTCTTGTGGCCTACGTCGTTTACCCGCTTACGCTGCTGGCTGCAGTTGAAGTGGCTGGACGCTTGCTTCAGCGTAGCAGAACCTCATAGTTGGGTGAAATCCTTTGACTCCGGCTCGGGCGGGAGGCGGTTGGTGCGAGATTGGATGAAACCGATGACGCGCTGCCATGGAATGA
>FUFK010047030.1_pt1 | contig 44190 bp, 35 predicted proteins | sample 1021851 | NCBI WGS metagenome assembly FUFK01 (sample SAMEA51879418, study PRJEB19060) | metagenome
GGGGAGTTCCAAATGAAGAGGACTTAAAGCAATATTGCTGGAATAGATTAGAAAGTGGTAGAGTTATACCGGGTTACGGTCATGCGGTATTGAGGTGTGCTGATCCTAGGTTCTCTGCCTTTATCAAATTTGGGCAAAAAAATATTAATCATGACGATGTTTTTGGAATTGTAGATTTACTTTATAAAGTTGTACCTGGTGTTCTAAAGGAACATGGCAAAGCAAAAAATCCATGGCCAAATGTGGATGCCGCATCTGGCTCACTCCTGTATCATTACGGGTTGAAAGAATTTAATTTTTATACGGTCTTGTTCAGCATATCACGAACGATGGGTATGATATCCCAAATGGTGTGGGAGCGGGCTCTCGGTATTCCAATAACTAGACCTAAGTCCGTTACGACCAACTGGATCAAAACGAACTTTTGACATAATGAGATCTACTGCTAGTTCATTTTTTAATTATATTCTCATAAGCACTCTAACTTTTGCAACTGATGTTTACCAGTCTGTAAGAATTTTTGAACCAACTGCAGAAAAACTAAAAATTATTGGGTCATGTGGAATTCCTCTAGACCATGTAAATTTTAAAAGAGGTATATTCATTGACTTAGTTATGACAAAAACTAATAGAGCCGAGTTATTTAAAAGAGGCATTCAATCCACTGTTTTAATCAGCGACCTAACCAATTACTATAAATCAAGAAATACTCCATCTCGAACAAGAGATTTCCCGCTAGGTAGTATGCAGGGTAATTATACTTGGGCTGAATTAAACAACCGTTTTGATGAGTTATACCTCAATCATTCTAACATAATATCTGAGCGTATTGTTATTGGTCAAAGTGTGGAGGGTAGAAATATCTGGGCTTTTAAGGTTTCTGATAATCCTAACCAAGATGAAGATGAGCCTAAAGTTCTGTATACTGCGCTCACTCATGCAAGAGAGCCTGTAGGTATGATGAACTTATTTTATTTTGTGCAAAAGTTAGTTGAAGGTTACGAATCTGATGGCGAACTAGAGTATATAATTGACAATAGAGAAATGTGGTTTGTTCCTGTGGTTAATCCAGATGGTTACATCTTTAATGAAATTATTGAACCAACTGGTGGTGGTATGCATAGAAAAAATAGATTAGAAACAAGCTGTGGTCAGGGTACAGGGAAAGGAGTTGATTTGAATAGAAATTTTGGTTTCGATTGGGGTCTAAACGATATTGGCTCTTCACCAGATCCTTGTGATGATACTTTCAGAGGCGACACACAATTTTCAGAGCCAGAAACCCAAGCTATTCGTGATTTACAAGACAATTATAATTTTAAAAACGTACTCCACTATCATACTTTCTCAAATTTATATATACATTCGTTCGGCAATGGTTCACTACCTGAGGAACCAGATTTGTCAACAATTAGAAATATTGGAACAGAAATGTCAAACTATAATGGATATACTGTTGGAAATGGACTATCTACTGTTGGTTATAGCGTTAATGGTGATGCGGTTGACTGGTCTTATGGACAAAAAAACATTATTTCATTCACTCCTGAAGTAGGTTCTTATCAACAAGGTTTTTGGCCATCTGAAAACGAAATATTAGAATTATGCTCTTTACAATTTTATCCCAACAAGATATTTGCGCTGGTTGCGGGGCAAGATATAGTATTAGAGAGCTATCAGTTATCTGAAAGCGATATCATGCCTGGTAGTGAAATCAATCTAGATTTATCATTGAAAAATCGTGGACTTGAAAACATAAACGGTAACCTAATTGTTGAAATAGATTCGCAAAATGATTACCTAAATATTCAACAAAACAGCCAAGAAATTTCCAGCGGTATTCAAAGTCAAGAACTTCATCATTTAATTATTCCACTAACTATTGCTCCAAACGCGCCTTATGGCACATTAATAGAGGTCTCAATTAAGATCGTAGGGGAGAGTATATACCAAAGAAGTTTTGTCGTCAATTTTTTGATAGGCAGCAGGCAAGAAATATTCTTTGATAATTTTGAAAATGGTACTTTGAATTGGTCTTTGAATGGAGAGTGGGGTCTTTACCAAGAGGCTCAAACTGGTAATCGTATTTTGACAGACAGTCCCGCAGGCCAATACCAGCCTGGTCAAGAAACTGTAGCTAGGTTAATTGCAGATATTGATTTGAGCTATATAGACAGTCCAATAATACAATACAAAGCTAAATGGGATATTGAAGAAGGTTGGGATTTTGTCCGTTTCCAAACTCTCATTCAAGATGTTGGGTGGGTAACAGTGGCCGGTATCTACACTGAAAGTGGATCGGGACAACCTGCTCAGGTTTTCGGTGAGCAGGGCTACGATGGCACTCAATCATCTTGGGTCACAGAGACCATTGACTTGGGGCAATTTGATTTAGACCTAATAGCCGGATTTCGTTTTATACAGACCTCAGATGATTATGAAGAAGGAGATGGGTTTATGTTTGATGATTTTTCCATTCTTGGTTTTCCCTCCGGCATAGTCGGAGATTATAACATGGACTCTTTTGTTGATATTAATGATATACTTGGTATTGTAGACCTATTTATTTTTGATTCAGAACCAAGTCAGAGGCAATTATTTTTTTGTGATTTAGATAGAAACGGTTCCATTAACATAATGGACTTGATGGCTCTGGTTGATATGGTAGTTGGGATCCTAGATTGAAATATGTTTTAATAGCACTAATTCAAACCTATCTCATCGCCGGTACTTCGATAAATCAAGAAGCCCTTGAGGTGGGTAGAAGAGGCGACAAATATCGTGCCTGGGTGTATCTTNTTGATAAAAAAGGATCTGATATGATAGATGTGAGCCCAAAAGTTCGCCATAGGCGCTTCAAGAATAATGTTGCAGAGGAAATGTTCTGGTACGATTTAAAAGTTTCTGAATTATACATGCGGCAAATATCATCAATTGGTGTAGAAATTATAAATGAAAGTCGCTGGTTAAATGCTGTCTCTGTTCTAGCGTCACATGCAGAAATAGAGGCGTTGTCAAACCTAAAGTTTGTAAAAAAAATTGAGGCAGTAAAAGGGTTCAAGCGGGATGTAGTTCATCTGGGTTCTGAAGTGAGACCCAATTCCAGAGAATTTGATTATGGCGAAGCAAGAAGCCAGATCGAGCAGATCAATGCACATATTTTGCATGACCAGGGCTATACCGGTTTAGGTGTTAGGATTCTTTTAATGGACACGGGTTTTGATCTTACACACAACTCGTTTAGTAATATCAACGTAATCAGCCAATGGGATGTTATAAATGATGATAATCAAACAGCAGATGAAAATGAAGCTGAAGATGATATTAACCAAGATTCACATGGCACAATGGTCCTATCAACGATAGCATCATTTGCTCCGAATGAATTCATGGGAGTTGCTTATGATGCTGAGTTTCTTCTTGCAAAAACGGAAGATGTATCACAAGAAATACCCCAAGAGGAAGATAATTATGTTGTTGCTCTAGAGTGGGGAGAGACAAGTGGAGCAGACATAGTCTCAACCTCCCTCGGTTATTTAGATTGGTATAATTATGAGGACATGGATGGTAATACAGCAGTGACGACGATAGCCGTTGATATAGCATCAAGTTTAGGTATGCTTTGTATTACAGCCGCCGGTAATTCAGGTGATGACAATTGGTATTACATAATCAGCCCTGCAGATGCGGATTCCGTTATATCTGTTGGTGCTGTTTCAGCAGAAAATCAAATAGCAGACTTTAGTTCCCATGGTCCTTCGTACGATGGAAGAATAAAACCTGAAGTATGTGCAAGGGGTTTATATACTTGGTGTATAAGTGCAAATAGTACGACAAGTTATACCAGAAAAAGCGGTACATCTTTGTCATGCCCTCTAGTTGCGGGCGCTGCGGCATTAATAATACAAGCAAGACCTTCATTGACGGCGATGCAAGTAAGGGACGCTATTATTAATACTGCTACAATGGCAAATAATCCGGATAATACCTATGGGTATGGTATTATGAATACAAGTAGTGCTAAAGATTATCAATTCAATCTCACTAACGATTATGAAGAAACCCAGCCTTTAAATTTCACACTTACAAGGTTATATCCAAATCCATTTAATTCCTCTTTGGCAATGAAAGTGAGATTAGAAAGTGCAGGTCACTTAAAAATTGATATTATGACGCTAAATGGGAGCATTGTTTCATGCCTGTTTGATGATTTTCTAGTTGAGACAGACGTTTTTCTTAAGTGGGAGCCAGACAATCTATCTAGTGGAACCTATCTAGTAAATACAAATTTCGAAGGGCAGAATATTATTAAAAAAGTGACTTATATTAAGTAGTTAGCTATAAAAATCTAAATCTTGCCTTCTGTCATTATTTCACAGAAATTAAGTCTCACCCAATACTCCTGTAAACAATGGAATTAATCAAAATAATATTGTTTTTTATCTCTCTGAACGCATTAGAAGGGTTTGAGAATTCAAAAAAAACTTTGCCCATCAAGCCATTGCCAGTAGAGCTATCCGCTTACGATGGAGAGCAATCAATTCTCTTATCTTGGTCAAAACCGAAAATCGAGCTACAAATTGTGAACCTATTCTTCAAAAAATTTGGTCAAAAAGAGTTTATACTGCTTGCAAAAGTGGAGCCTGAAAACACAAAATACTTAGATTCTCATTGCGATCCTGGAGAAAGATACTTTTACAAATTGGAATTTATAGATATAAAAGGTGAAAAATACATCGCTAATAACACTATGCCTCCATTTGCTAATTGTCTGGAGGCTGAGACAGATCTACAAAATATAAGAAATTTTAATGCTTTGGAAGAAATAGTTTTCAGTCACATCATTAAAAAATTAAACGGGATACCGTCGAATGCACCACTATCTCTGTTCATAGATCTTTTAGATAAAGTTGATTATCAGTCAACAAATAACTGGATTGAAGCCTTCCCCTTAAAATATTTAGAAAAAATGAGCCCATCAATATCAATGATCGATGATATGATAAGTGATCCAAGTTTTGAAATAGAAATCTCTAGTTATGAAAAAAAACATAGAAATCTACTTTATCTTGATCCAGAATCATGGAATGTTATGGTGGAGGATATTATATCACAAATTCGTTATGACTGGAACATACTTCATGAGCAGTACTACAGCGCTTTTGAAGTTTTAAACACTATTGCCCCCCTTAGAATTGTTAGCTCGCAATTTGATGCAAATCAAAACCAATTACTGCAAATACAGTCCTTTCATCCAAAAGCGATGGAAAACAAAGATGTTTATATTTTATCTGAGAAGGAATATATTGATATAACTGAACGCAAAAAAAATGATATGGACTATTTTTTTATGACAGTTCCATCGCATTGGAACTACGTTGAATTAAGAATTAAGGATAAATTAATTCAACGCGTACCTATATTAAAAAATAAATCAATTATTTACACTCTTGAGAGCGACATCATCCCCCTTAGGGGAAATACATTTGACTATCAGAGTTTACCAAATATTCGTATACAGGCTGATAAATCATCTCTATGGATAAATGAGATTATTTGGAGTCCTAATGATTTTGGGTTAGAGATTGAAATATCAGGAGCTCCTAAGTCGGGCTATTATTATACAGTTTCTAACGAAAAAAGAATACTATGGAGGGTTAGTTATAATCCAATTTTACATCATGATATTATTGTTGATACCTCTTTCTTTTTCCAAGAAGATGTCATTTTGCCTATTTCTATTAGTCTCAATGAGGTGGANGANAGTTANTCNAANGTACTTGAATATNTTTTNTTAGATACAGTAGCATTTTCTATCGCNCGCTCACCTGNTGGTGGTAANTGGGNTCAATCTGANAATTACACAATCGGTAGCAAAAATAATGTTTCAGAAAGTTTTTATAAAGATGATCTTCTGCCAGAATTATTTGTTATTTATCAGAATTATCCAAATCCTTTTAACAGTCAAACCAAAATTTCATTCAACCTGCTTGAAGATGCAATTTTAAATCTTTACATAACGGATGCTAAAGGTAGAGTTCATGATAAGCTTATAGATAATGAATTATTTAGAAAAGGTAGCTATAGCTACATCTGGGATGGTAAAGACCGCGCTACAGGTATCTATTTTACGACCTTGCATGCAGTCGTTAATGAGGCACCCCCCGTAATTGTTAGCAGAAAAATGATATACTTAAAATAAATAAGCCAATTTTTATTTTAATCTCACCAAGTTATACGTAGCTTCTTAATACCATGACTGTTAAGAACTTATTTCTTCTTTTTCCCATTGTTTTGTTACTATTTAAAAGTTGCGCTTCTCACCCACCCGTCTTACCCCAAATGCCGGTAAAAGGTCAAACAAATGTTGGTTTTTCATTTGCTGTAGAAAATGTCATTCCTGTAATATGGTGGAGGCATGGTTTAAACAAATACACAGATGTTGGTTTTAAACTGGGCATCCCATTTTCCGGTACTGGAATTGATATAAGTAGAATTTTATCAAAAAGAGACGCAAGATGGGATATGTTAAATATTGCCTACAATATTTCCCCAAATTCTGGGTTTGATTTTACCTATTATATGTTTAAAGGCATAAGCCGGAAGGGGAGAATTAACCCATATAAAGTTGGTTGGACAGGCTTCAGAACTATGATAATTCCCGATGGCAGTTATGAAAATCCGGGGGAGGGTAATGATAGGAGTGTGAGATTTGGGTTTTTACTAGGTCGGCGAATGGGATATAGATGGGGATTCGAGCTTGGCTACTTTCATGATCCAAGAGCAGGTTTTGATGACAATGAGGACTTCCCTCATAAGGACCCAGAGGGTAATTGGCCAACACAATTTTCGAAAGGCGCCGGTTTATCAGCTCAACTATTTCTGTACCTAGGCCCAACAAACAAATAACACTCTGGAACTATGTCAAAAATAAGGCTAAGAAGCGCCTTAATTAGCAAAAATATCTCCTTAGCAAAAGATATTGCAATGTCACATTTAGGAGGTATTGACCTTGTAACTACAATTCATGAAATAATATGTGCCAGTGTTTTAGTTAAATATAAAGGCGATTTAAACTATCACCCGGTATGCGTAATGAATTCTATCAAAAATATCATAGGTGATGATAGAGATAAACCCTCAAAATCTCTAATTAATTTTGCCATTAATTATCTTTCAGAATTTAATTTTGAAGATAAAAATATGGACGACCCAGAAAAAATTATCGGTAATGATAAAATAAATTCAGCCTTCATTGGTGACCTAGAAGACGCTTACCAAAAAGGGAACTGGGCTGAGCTGAAGTTGCCAACATCATGTGTAAAATATTTATTGTTTCTGATAGATCAAGGGCGGTCCTGGATGTCTTAGTTGAGTTTGCCCTTCAAAATTCTCCGAAGTATGCTGTCTTTACATATCATTTACTTAGAGCATATCAATTTCAAGAGAGGAAAGAAGATAATTGGGTTTTTATACAATGTATGTTTGAACAGCTGCGCATGGAGGAACCCGCTGTTGTTCACAGGGCATGCAGTGTCAGTCCTGATGAGATAAGAAAAATGGTTAATTTGAGTGTAGATTTATTATATTTTTCTGCTATTGATAGGATATGGGCCGGTGATTATGTGCGCATAAAAGGTTATCGCCGGGAGCTAAGCCATTGGCTTAATGAAATGAAAGATTTAGGTGGAAACCAAAATTTGACGAAGGAAGATTATAGACCTTTCAGTTTGAATAAAAAATCATTTATAAGCCTCGCTGAGAAAATAATTGTTAATAAAAACACAAAAAGTGAGAAAGGGAAAAATTTAGTAATATTAGATACAATACGACATGCATCAAAAACTGTCGATAAATTTTATTTCAAATTATTATGTGAAAGGTATAATAAATTGATACGATGATAAAAATTGGAGAATACGAGCTATATAGCATTGAGACTTCTGAATTTGGTTTGGATGGCGGAGCAATGTTTGGAATTATCCCTAAGCCACTATGGGTTAAAAAAGTTAAGACTGATCAATACAATAGGATTGAAATGGTGACTCGTTCACTTTTATTATCTGGCGATGGGAAAAATATTTTAATAGATACTGGCAATGGCGACAAATGGTCAAAAAAGGAAAATGATTTGTATAATATTTCGCTCGAAAAATATAACATAGAATCCGGCCTTAAAAAATATGGTTTTACACCGGAAGTAATTACAGACGTAATATGCACACACCTACATTTTGATCATGTAGGTGGTAATACAAAATTTGAATCGGGTAAATTAGTTCCAACCTTCCCAAATGCAACATACTGGGTCTCTAAAGAAAATTGGAAATTAGCTAACTATCCAAGNCAAAAAGATGCAGGCAGTTTTATAAAACACAACTGGGAAGTGTTAGCGGAAAATGGTATGTTAAAAATTGTTGATGGCAAGGATCAGTTTATTAACGGTATAGAGATTTTGATTTCTTATGGGCATACTGATGGACTTATGCATCCATTAATCTCTGATGGTAAAAGTACACTATTTTTTGGCTCTGATATCTTTCCATTAGCAACGCACGTACACATACCATGGGTTATGGCATACGATATAAAGCCACTCGTCACTTTAATGGAAAAGGAATTTTTTCTTCGTAAAATTTTTAAAGGGGAGTGGATTTTATTTTTTGAACATGATCCGCATATTCAAGCTGCTAAAATCCATAATTATGGAGATAAATATACAGTAAAGGAGAAGGTGCTAATCAGTGAATGACGAGGCAAAAAAAGATTTGCTGTACCAAGAAGGTTTGAGAAAGTTCAAAGAAAAGGATTACTTTGAAGCTCATGAATTGTGGGAAGATTTATGGTCTGATTATTACTTAGAAGATAGAAAATTTGTACAAGGTCTTATACAGCTATCAGTAAGTTTTGTACACCTAGAAAGAGGCAACCTAAATGGAGCAAGAAGTTTATTGAACAAATCAAAGGAAAAGTTCACTCTGTTTTCAGGAACTCATAGGAAGATTAATGTGCAAAGACTTTTGAATCAAATTGATCTTGTCAAGATTCAGTATGAAAATCTAAATGATGTTTCTCAGTTTGATTGGGAAAAAACACCTGACCTTAATTAGCCATGGCGATTAAAGTAATTCTCTTTATTAAAGACTTCGAATTGGGTTCAAGGCTCTCAACTGCCTGCGTAGACTCAGGTTGCGAGGTAATATTTGCTGATGAAAATTCTGACCCTGCATCTTTTGGCCCTACAATCAAGCTAGCAATTGTTGATATGAATGAGGAAATATTTTCTTCCGTTGGACTTATCTCTGAGCTCAAAAGGCGAGGAATAAGAATAATTGGCACCAAAACAAATCTTAATAATAAAGAGAGAAAAAAACTACAAAATGTTGGTTGTGATATCATTCTTAATAGAAATTCGCTAATTAAAAGTATTTCAAAAGTATTAACGGAGTTTCTTGATTCAAAACCTGAGGAACCAAATTAGTTATCATTCCGGCCACGAGGAAATCGCAAACATTGCAACTAATAGCCTAAAATTTAATTATCAAAAAAACACACGTACCGTTTTATTGATCGGTAACAATAAACTAAATTTGGAGTAGTTAATTGTTTTTTTAAACAAATTACATCAATTTCTAGAGGTTAAACAATGGGTACGTACTAATAGCCCGATTTGATGTAGTTATAAAATATTTGGAATACTATGAGTAACCCCATTTTAACAAAAAAATATCATTTTTGCGCTTCGCACAAGTATGGAAATAATCACTGGAGCGTCGATAAAAATCTTGAAGTTTTTGGAAAAGATTATAATAATCATGGTCATAATTACATCCTAGAAGTTTCAGTGACGGGTCCTGTTAATTCTGATACGGGCTGGCTGGTGGATTTGGGTGTTCTTAACAAAATTGTAAAGACTAATGTTGTGAACATTCTTGATCATGCTCAGATTGAGGAGGACATTGCGTGGTTTAAAGGGAAACAACCATCCTCCGAGGTCATAGTTGTTTGGATATGGGATCAAATTGCCAAAGATTTTAAAGAGGCAGAATTATACAGAATAAGACTTGTTGAAACTCATACAATTCATACTGATTACTATGGCCCCCATAAAAAATGAATTTTAGAGATCAATTTTACCTCGTTTTATCCGGCATTTTTATTGCATCATTAGTTACATGTAATCTTATTGCAAATAAATTTGTCTCTGTAGATTTAGGATTCAAAGTTTTTATTGTATCAGCTGGTATTTTACCCTACCCTCTAACTTTTTTGGTTACAGATCTGATCTCTGAACTTTACGGCCAGAAAAAGGCAAACCTAGTTGTTTTTTCTGGATTTGTCGCTTCAGTGTTTGTTCTTATGTTTTTATGGCTGGGTTCTCAATTCTCTGCAATTTCGGGATCGATTGTAGACGATATAACATATGATTCAGTATTTCAAAATGCTTGGAGGTTGATAGCNGCATCCATGGTAGCATATTTATTTGCCCAATTTGTGGATGTCAGAATTTTTCATTTCTGGAAGAGGCTAACCAAAGGAAAGCATCTATGGCTCAGAAATAATGGGTCAACAATCGCTTCCCAGCTCATAGATACTTCTCTAGTAGTTTGCATTTTATTTGTTGGGGTTTGGGAATCGGATCAAATATACTCAGCAATTTTGGATGGTTGGTTATTTAAAATGCTAATGGCCTTTATTGACACCCCAATCATCTATGGGGTAATACATTTATTAAAAGGCAAAATTGATATTGCAGAATTAAAGGATTAACAAAATGGCAGAAAAAATTGAGGACATAACACGAAGCTTATTAATTGAAATAGGCGAAAATCCTGAAAGAGAAGGTTTATTAAAGACCCCCAATAGGGTTGCAAAAGCATGGGAGTTTTTTTCAATTGGGTACGGTCAAAAATTAGATGAAATAGTCAACGATGCAATTTTTAAAGAGGACGCCAAAGATATGGTTATTGTGAGGGATATTGAGTTTTTTTCCTTATGCGAGCATCATTTGATTCCATTTTTTGGTAAAGCGCACGTGGGATATATTCCTGACGGAAGAGTGATTGGATTGTCAAAAATACCAAGGATTATAGATATGTTTGCTAGGAGACTTCAGGTACAAGAACGATTGACGGGCCAAATAGCTGATTCATTAGACAGCGTTCTTACACCAAAAGGTGTGGCAGTAGTTATGGAAGGCCAGCATATGTGTATGCAAATGCGCGGAGTTGAAAAACAAAGTAGCTATACTTCAACAAGTGCAATGCATGGAAAATTTAGATCGTCAGCAGAAACACGCGCAGAATTTTTATCAATCATTAGTAGACGTACTGACTAATGACCCGATATGATCTTGCAGTCATAGGGGGAGGGCCAGGAGGATACGTCGCTGCCATTAGAGGATCTCAACTAGGTCTAAATGTTTGCATAATTGAAAAAGAGAGGCTTGGCGGTGTTTGTCTAAATTGGGGTTGTATCCCGACTAAAGCATTAATTAAAAATGCTGAGGTCTACAATCTCATAAAAAATTCAGGACAGTATGGGATAAATGTAGATAAAGTTAGTGTCGATTTTAAAAAAAACGTAGAAAGGAGCAGGGAGGTTTCAAAAAACCTAAGTAAGGGTATCGAATTTTTAATGAAAAAAAATAGAATAAGCCACATTGTCGGGAAGGGGTATTTAAAAACAAAAAACTCAATAGATATAGACTGTAATGGAAAAATCCAATCAGTTGAGGCCGATAAAATCATTATCGCAACAGGTGCCAGGCCAAAGACAATCCCAGGACTGAACTCTGATGCTAAAGGCGTTTTGACTGCCAAACAAGCTATGTTACTTGAAAATCCACCAAAAGATATAATTATTATAGGTTCTGGCGCAATTGGTATTGAGTTCGCGTACTATTTTAATGAATTTGGAACAACAGTTTATATCGTTGAAATGATGAACCGCATCTTACCCAATGAGGACTTAGAAGTTTCTGAAGAGATTGAAAAAAACTTTAAAGAATCAGGAATTAAAATAATTAAAAACAAAAAAGTGTTAAAGATTGAATCGATGAAAACAAAAACAAAAGTGCATTTAGATTATAAAAAATCAAAGGAAACCATTACTGCCGAAAAAGTATTGTTAGCAGTTGGTGTAACTGGTAATGTAGAAAACTTAGGTCTAGAAAAGTTGGGCATTAAAACTGATAACGGTGCAATCACTATTGATGAATACAATAGAACAAGTGAAAAAAATATTTATGCGATCGGAGATGTTTCTGGTTCGCCTTGGTTAGCTCATGTTGCATCTGCTCAAGGTTATGCAGCAGTTGATCATTCATTTGGTATGAATGTAATTCCTATTGATTATACCAACATCCCAAATTGCACATATTGCCTGCCACAAGTAGGGTCTTTAGGCCTGACAGAAGAAGGCGCCATTAAATTAGGTAAAAAAATAGCAGTTGGTAAATTTTCATTCAAATCAAGCGGTAGGGCTTTAGCTACCAACGATAAAAGGGGATTTGTTAAATTAATTTTTGATACAAAATATGGTGAACTTTTAGGAGCACACATTGTGGGCACAGAGGCAACAGAGATGATCGCTGAACTTGGAATCGCAAAGGCCTTAGAAGCGACGTGGGATGATCTTGCAATGACCATCCATGCTCACCCTACTCTTTCAGAGGCGATAATGGAAGCAGCAATGGATGCTCGAGGAGACTCGATTCATCAATGATTAATCTCCAAAAAAAAGAATCTGAATTACAAGTAATTGATCTTGGACTAAAGCCATATAAGCAGGTATGGAATCTTCAAAAAACACTGCAGAACAAGCTAATCGACGGCGTTAAAAGAGACTGCCTCATATTGGTAGAACACGAACCAGTTTACACACTTGGAAAGAATGCCGATCCTAACCATTTATTGCAAAGCAGAGATAAATCAATCAATGTATACAATATCGAGAGGGGCGGAGACATTACTTTTCATGGTCCAGGTCAACTTGTAGTGTACCCCATTTTGAATCTTGGGCATTATAAAAAGAGTATAAGCTGGTACATGCGTTCTCTTGAGCAACTGATTATAAATGTTTTAGAAAAATTTGAAATAAAAGGGAATAGGGTCAAAGGCTATACTGGAGTTTGGGTAGGTGATAAAAAAATTGCCGCCCAAGGTGTGAGGCTGTCCAGGTGGGTAACAATGCATGGTTTTTCAATCAATGTCAATACTGATCTGTCTTTTTATGATGGAATTATCCCATGTGGTATATTTGATCATGGGGTTACATCTATTGAAAAAGAGTTGAACACCGCGCAGGAAATAGACAAAGTCAAGCTGCTAGTTGTCGATAGTTTTAAGGAAATATTTATCAAAAATGAAATGAAATGTCAAGGCTGAACGGTTATACAAAAAACCAAGTAATTGGGATTTATGAGAAAATGGTCACTTCTAGGAAGCTGGATGACAAAATGTTAGTCATGCTGAAACAAGGTAAAAGCTTTTTTCACATTGGTGCGTCTGGACATGAGGCTGCTCAGCTTGCGGCTGCTGTCTTGATAAGACCTGGGAAAGATTGGTCCTATCCCTACTATAGGGACGGTGCATATTGCCTAGGTATAGGTATGACTGCACGTGAGCAGCTTCTTTCATTTTTAGCAAAAGCGGATGACCCTAACTCTGGTGGAAGGCAGATGCCGCAGCATTATGGTCATAAAGATTTAAATATAGTTAGTCAGTCCAGCCCGACTGGTACACAATTTTTACAGGCAGTAGGTAGCGCGCTTGTATGTAAAATGGAAAAGAGACAAAATATTGTTTACGTATCAGCGGGGGAGGGGACAACAAGTCAGGGTGATTTTCACGAGGCATTAAATTGGGCAAGTAATGCTAAGGCTCCAGTAGTTTTTCACATACAAGATAATGAATATGCAATATCTACGCACAGGTCAGAACAAACCGCCAGCTCTATTTATGATTTAACATCTGGGTATAATAACCTTGCAAGATATAATGTTGATGGTACTGAATTTTTTGAGACCAACCTTGCCTTTAAGGAGGCAATTCAAAGAGCTAGAAAGGGCAAAGGGCCCAGCGTGATTATATCAAATGTTGTGCGGCTTTTGGCCCACTCTAGTTCAGATGACCAAAGGAAATATAGAGATGAGAAGTCACTTTCAAAGGATTTAAAAAAAGACCCCCTAAAAATTCTAGAATCAAAGTGTCTGGACGCTGGTTTTTTAGATAATGATGAATTTGGAAAGATTAAGGCTCGAATTGAAGCGCAAGTTGACAGTGATGCTAAATGGGCTGAGAGCCAGCAGTATCCTGAGCCGATTACCGCACTAGACTATATCTACAGTGGAGGAAACAGCCTCGAGGACCAGGGTTACAGAACGATTAGTGATAAAATAGTTCTTGTAGATGCAATTAATCACGCTCTTCATGAGGAAATGAGCCTCAATGATAAAATGGTAATTTATGGTCAAGATATTGCAGACCCAAAAGGTGGAGTATTTACCGCCACGAGGGGTCTGTCAGAAAAATTTGGCAATAATCGTGTTTTCAACTCACCTTTAGCAGAATCATCTATCGTAGGGACTGCTATTGGAATGTCTGTAGCCGGTTACAAGCCTGTCGTTGAAATCCAGTTTGGTGATTATATATGGACAGCTATGATGCAAATCAGAAACGAGTTAGCGACGATGAGATACAGGTCAAACAATGCATGGAGTTGTCCAATAGTAATAAGAGTTCCTGTTGGAGGCTATATACATGGGGCTCTCTGCCACAGCCAATCTATAGATGGCTATTTCATGCACCTGCCCGGAATATACATTGCTTACCCTTCATGCGCCGTAGATGCAAAAGGACTGTTAAAAATGGCTTGCAGAATGAACGACCCTGTTATTTTCATGGAACATAAGGGTTTATATAGGCAAAACTATGCGGCGACTCAAGAGCCAGATGAGGAATATGTATTACCATTTGGTAAAGGTAGAATTATCAATAGGGGTGATGAACTAACTTTAATTACATGGGGTGCAATGGTACAAAAATCGTTAGATGCGATACGTTCATTGGCGCTTTCTGATGGTCTAATTGAAGTGATTGATCTGCGTACTCTTAATCCCCTTGATTTAGACTTGATAAAAACTTCAATCATGAAAACAAGTAAAGTTTTAATTGTTCACGAGGATAATATGACCAATGGACCAGGAGCAGAAATTTCTGCTATTATTTCGGACAAATTTTTTGAACTGTTAGATGGCCCTATAAGGAGAGTTGCGGCAAAAGATTCACCCGTTCCTTTTAATTGGCACATAGAGGAGGTTATCCTGCCTCAGACTGAGGATGTAGCAAATGCTATTTCTGAAATTTTGGAGTACTAAATGATTATCGATGTTGTTATGCCAAAAATGGGTGAATCCATAACAGAGGGTACGATCCTAGAGTGGAGAAAAAATGTAGGCGATGATGTAGGATTAGATGAAATTCTATTAGAGATTGGCACTGATAAGGTGGACTCTGAAATTCCTTCCTCTGCCTCTGGGGTCGTCGTTGAGATTCTAGCAAATCCCAATGAAGTTGTAGAGGTTGGTCGCGTTATTGCGAGGATTGATTCATCCGAAAAACGCGTAGATAATCAAACTAAGTCAACAAGAAAAAAAGAAATAAAACCTGAGGAGAATATTGAATATCAAGCATCAAAACGTTCCTCAATTGTGGAGGATAATCTAACACAAAACGAAAATATCAATAGTAAGACCTTTTTTACCCCTATTGTAAGCAAGATAGCTGCGGAAAATAAAATTTCATTAAAAGAGATGGAACAGATCAATGGAACGGGACGAGGTGGAAGAATAACAAAAAAAGATATCCTATTATATCTAGAGACTAAATCTACAAAGGTGACTCCATACCATCCGGAAAGTGAAGAGAAAATAAGTGGCCAAAGTTCTAGAGTAGAGGAAATGCATCACATGAGAAAAATGATATCAAAGCATATGATGCAGAGTATAAGCACTTCAGCACATGTTTATGTAATGACTGAGGTTGATATGACATCAATTGTAGACTTCGTTAATAAAGAATCAAATAATTTTAATACCAATGAAGGATACCCACTTACATACACTCCATTCATAATTAGTTCAGTTGTGAAGGCATTAAAGGACCACCCTGAGATGAATTCGTCTATCTCTAATGATATGATTAATTATCACAAAAATATTAATATTGGTCTTGCTGTATCAGTTGAGGACGGTCTAATGGTCCCTGTTTTGAAAAACTGCGAAGAGAAGAATTTTTTAGGAATCTGTCGTTCAATAAATACTACGGCTGGACGAACTCGGGAGGGGGTAATCGGGCCTGAAGAACTATCGGGGTCAACATTCACAGTTTCCAATTTTGGGGTATTCGGTGTATCGATGGGCACTCCAATTATAAACCAACCAAATGTTGGTGTTTTGGGAGTAGGAGCTATCAAAAAACAGCCAGTTGTAATTGAAGTAAGCGGTAGTGATTCAATTGCAATCAGGTCAATGATGATCTTAACACTTGGCTTTGATCATCGACTAATTGATGGTGCTGGTGGCTCTAAGTTTGTTGAATCGGTGAAAAAAAACATTCAAAACTTGGAAATTGAGGACCTACTGTAATGCCCACAGATAATGTTCTAAAATTGTATACCGAAACCATACAGTCTTCCTATCTTCATTACGGATATTGGGACGACCCGAAAAATGTAGAAATCGATAGAATAACGGTTGAGGATATTAGAAATGCACAAGAACGTTATATTGAAAACTTAGCTTCTTTCATACCAGATGATGTAAAAAGCATTTTAGATGTCGGTTGTGGGATAGGGGGCAATACTGAGTTTTTGCTCAATAAAGGCTATAAAGTTGAAGCACTCTCCCCAGATGATTTTCAAAGATCTGTAATTAGTAAGAAATTTAAAAATAGAGTACCGTTTCATCATTGTAGGTTCGAACAGTTTCAATTTAACAGGGAATTTGATTTAATATTGGAGAGTGAAAGTGCTTGTTACATTAAAATAAATGAGGGTTTTTCAAAAGCTAGAGAGGTGCTGAGACTGGGTGGTTATCTACTTTCATCGGATTATTTTGTTTATTTTAAAGATGATTCCAAAAGCCCTCATCTTAAATCATCTCATGATATTGAAGGATACCTTAGCTCTGCAAGAGCAAATGGTTTTAAACTATTGCGTGAGTTTGACCAAACAGAAAATACAATGCCCACTCTTGATTATGGAAAATATCTGGTAGACAGGTACATGAATCCAACTATTGATTATGCTATTTCATCTGCGAAGAAACACTATCCCTTTATCACGTACCTATTGCAAAAAATGTTCGGAAAAAAATTAAAACTAAAAAAGAATCAAGCGGAATTGATTGACAGTAAACTATTTCGTAAGTATAGAAAATATATGATTTTCCTATTTAAAAAAATATAATGTCACTAATAGAACCCAAGATCAGAAAACCTAGAATTCGCCTCGAAATTTCAAAAGGATATAAGTTTGTCAATGATACAGTTCAGGCAAATATGTTAAATACAGTTTGTGAAGAGGCAAAATGCCCTAATATCTATGAGTGCTGGGACAGAAAAACAGCCACAATTATGATCCTTGGAGATATTTGTACTAGGGCATGCGGCTTTTGCTCAGTTAAGACTGGAAAGCCAAAATGGCATGACCCTGCCGAGCCTTTCAGGACCGCGATGGCAGTTAAAAAGATGGGTCTCAAACATGTTGTGATTACATCGGTTGATAGAGATGATCTTAAAAATGATTATGGAGCCACTGTTTGGGCTGAAACAATAGATCAAATTCACCTACATGTGCCTGATTGCAATGTGGAGGTTTTGACTCCTGACTTCAAAGGTCATAAGCCATCATTACTCAAAGTATTTAATTCAGCGCCTGAAATATTTAGTCACAACATTGAGTGCGTTGAGAGAATTAGTAGAGAAGTGAGGACTCAAGCCAATTGGCAAAGAAGCTTTAATGTATTGGAACTATCTGTAAAAAACGGTTTAAGAACAAAGACAGGAATGATGGTTGGTCTTGGAGAGCGTTTTGATGAAGTGATAACGACGATGAAACAAGCTGCAGAAATAGGTGTCAAAATTTTCACTATTGGTCAATATCTACAACCGACAAAAAATCATTTACCCGTAGAAAGATATGTTGAAGAAGATGAGTTTCAAGACTACAAGCTATTTGGTTTAGAAGCAGGTTTCGATGTTGTAAAATCGGGAGCTCTTGTTAGGAGCTCCTATCATGCGGATGAAGGTATCTAACATAAAATATGTCAATATTGCATAAAACTACTATTTATAAGACTATTAATCACAAGAATAGCTTTGGTATATTCATTGTATATAATCATCTGCAACTAAATTAGAGGTTTAAACATGGCTGAAAGACTATCCGAAAAAGAAATTGATGATTTTGATGTAAAGCAAACAGATCAATATCCCGTAATGCCGTTGAGAAATACTGTTTTATTTCCTCAGCAGGTTATTCCAATATACATTGGTAGAGAAAGAAGCTTGAAACTAATTAATGAACTGGATCCAAAGAAGCGGTACATAGTCGTTGTTGCTCAAGAAGATGGATCTATCGAGGACCCAAAGCCTGAGGACTTATACTCCTATGGTACACTAGCTCAAGTTTTAAAAGTATTTGATATGCCAGATAATAGCAAATCAGCTATAGTTCAAGGTATATCAAGGGTGAAGATAATGGAGTACTTAAGCCATGATCCTTACTTCTCTGCTGCAGTTGCTTCAATGGAAGACAAGCCGATTGGTGATAACCTTGAGGTTGAAGCTCTCGCCAATAATTTAAGACAATCATTTGAAGACTTAATGAAAGTTGCTCCTAACCTAACAGAAGAACATTCTGGCATGCTAAAAAATATACAGAAACCAAATAGATTAACCGATCGAGCAATTTCTGTTATTACAATATCAAACCAAGAGAAACAAGAAATACTAGAAGAGCTTGATATCAAAACCAGAATTGAAAAAGCACTTAACCTCATATCGAGAGAAATACAGAGAATAAAACTTGGAGAAGAAATCCAATCAGAGGTGCATGATGAAATAACCAAAACCCAGAGGGAATACTACCTACGAGAGCAGATGAAAGCTATTAAAAAAGAATTAGGTGAGGATGAGGGTACAGTTGAGATTAAGGAACTTGAGGAAAAAATTAAGGCTGTAAAAATGCCTGAAGATTCTCAAAAAGTTGCGATGAAGGAGCTAGATAGACTATCAAGAATACCGACTCAATCACCAGAGTATAATGTTTCAAGAACCTACATAGAATGGCTGGTGGATTTACCCTGGAGCGAGAGCACAGAAGACCGTATTGATCTAAAAGAGGCGATGAAAATTCTGGATCAGGATCACTATGGACTTGAGAAAGTGAAAGAGAGAATTATCGAGTACTTAGCTGTGAGAAATTTAAAACAGAAAAGAGATCCCAATGGCACTGTAAGAGGCCCCATACTTTGCTTTGGAGGCCCTCCTGGTGTTGGGAAAACTTCACTCGGAAAATCTATTGCCAGAGCAATGGGTAGGGAGTTTGTGAGATTATCCCTAGGAGGGGTTAGAGACGAAGCTGAAATTCGAGGTCATAGACGCACTTATATTGGAGCACTGCCAGGTCGAGTCATTCAAAGCATAAAAAAAGCAGGTAAAAATAATCCTGTGTTTATGCTTGATGAAATAGATAAGCTAGGCTCAGATTTTAGAGGAGATCCCTCCTCTGCGCTTTTAGAGGTCCTCGACCCAGAACAAAATCATTCTTTTAGTGACCATTATCTCGAAGTAGACTTTGATCTAAGTAATGTCATGTTCATTGCCACAGCAAATTACCAAGATGCGATACCTCCTGCTTTAAGAGACAGAATGGAGATTCTTGACTTTTCTGGATACATCGAAGATGAGAAACTGCAGATTGCAAAAAGGCACATACTTCCAAAGCAAGTGGCTGAAAATGGTTTAGATAGTAAGCAAGTATCATTCGAACCCAGCTCCATCAAAGAATTAGTTAGATCATATACTAGGGAGGCAGGAGTAAGAAACCTGGAGAGAGAAATAGCAAACGTGCTGAGAAAAGTCGCAAGGGACCTAGTAGAGCAGAAAAGTGAAAGCATAAAGATCACAAAAAAGAAAGTAGGTGATTATCTAGGTGCGCCCAGATTTTTCTCCGAACTTGCGGAGAGATCTACCAAACCTGGTGTAGTTACGGGCCTTGCATGGACAGCAGCGGGCGGTGACATATTATTTGTTGAATCGACCAAGATGAGTGGTAAAGGTAAACTTACTCTTACCGGACAGTTGGGCGATGTAATGAAAGAATCAGCAACTGCAGCGCTTACCTTTGTCCGATCAAACGCCAGTAGCTTTAAAATTGATGCTGACTTTAATGAAAATTCGGATATACATGTTCACGTACCTGCTGGAGCAATTCCAAAAGATGGTCCATCCGCCGGCGTCAGTATGGTAACATCCTTAGTGTCATTATTGACAGATACTCCTGTCAAAGAAAAAATTGCTATGACTGGTGAGATCACCTTAAGGGGTAATGTATTGCCAATAGGAGGAGTTAAAGAAAAAGTAACTGCAGCCCATCGTTCAGGAATTAAGGAAGTTATACTTCCTAATCAAAATAAAAAAGATCTCGAGGATGTTCCTAAACACGTCGCAAAAGATTTAGAAATACATTTTGCCAAAGAGATAAAAGATGTTCTAGTCCTAGCAATTCCAGAGCTGTTCAACAAGAGCAAAAAATCCTAATATTTCGGAAAATAAATAACTAATATTCCACCAATGCTCAGGGGCGATTAGCTCAGTTGGTTAGAGCACTGCGTTTACACCGCAGGTGTCGGGAGTTCGAATCTCTCATCGCCCACAATATAATGCCTCACTGTAGATTGAAAATAAAACTTAGTGTGCTTTCAGTGAGATAAGAAAAGACGTCTTATTTACATGATAAAATTTAGTTATATTGGTATTGTGCTACTAGACAGTGGTAGTTCCAAAGTATTGATAGCTAATAAATTCTGCATGTAATAATTTTTAGGTAGCAAACGGTTAAACTCGATGATCCCTTATTACCTTTTGGACAAATCACACTATTGAAAAAAACAATTTTGGATAGATAATGCAACGCAATCGATTTATATCATACATATTTTTTTTAGTTTTACTTAAGTCAAAATTATTTCCCCAAATCAATTTCAACGTTAATTGGACACCATATGTTACGTATTATCTAAGTATGGTCGATATCAATACGGGTGAATCGAATATGCCTATTTTTTTAGCAACACTGGAGCGAAGCGGAGATGCCCCAGATGTCGTTGAGGTACATATAGAATTTGAGATAATTATTGATTCAGAAGCTTTAAATGTAAACAACGCAACCTTAGTTAAATTAGAAACAATAGATCCTCTAAAACTTAGCGCTCCGATACAAATATCGAATATGGATCTAAACCTTTCCACCGATGCTCTGTATGATAACACCGGTAGTCCAGTTAATCTGAGCATAGATATAACTGAGCAAATGGATCTCGCTGAGGCAGAAGAGATGATGAGCTCTATAATACAAACTGGGCAGCTTCCTGATGGGGTGTATACCTTTCGTGTCACGGCCACCTCAGAGAATGGTCAGCAAATTGTTGAAGAAGATATATTAAACATTTCCAATCCTAACCTTTTAGAGCTTGTTTCACCTGGTGGTATTTTGGCAGACACATTAATCAATGAGGTATATACTTCATATCCTGTTTTTCAGTGGGAATCAGATCCATGTAATTATATTAGCCCGATAACAGGATTAAACGGCTGTGCTTACTTCATTCGTGTATCAGAGTTTAGGAGCGATGAACACTCTTCAATCGATCAAGCAATAGAGTCAGTGACAAGACTACCTCTTGATCAAAGTATTGGTTTCCATGAAGTAGGTTCCGGAGTTAAGACATTTCAGTATCCTACAGATGCTGGAGATTTGCAGCCTGGTAAGGTGTATGTATGGCAAGTTAGGAAAGACCTGGTAACAACAGCAGGTACGGAGCAATTATTGAGTGATATTATGGCGTTCAAAATTAAAGATTTTTCGTCTAATAGTAACACAGTTGGAAGTGTTGAGACCTCCTCACCAGCATTTGTTTTGCTAAAAAATTTAATTGGAGACGACACAGTAAACACCATATTTGGTCAGGGAGGTGAGGGCGAAGGAATGACATTAAATGGCAATATATTACTAAACGGTGAGAGCATAGATTTGTCGGTGGCCCAATCTCTATTATCATCAGGTGTACCTAGTGAAGATGAAAATGGAGTGCAGGTATTTCAGCCGATGGAAATTATAGCAATTGAGGTATCAGATTGAAAAAATTACTCTCAATAATATTAATATCTTTTTCATCTTACCTTTCTGCAACTAAGGTTGCTATTGCAATAAAAATCACAGGAAATGTCTCGATACATTATGCTGGCGAAAACAATAAGCAGACACTTAAACCAGGATCCCCGCTTAGCAGTCGAGATAAAATTGTTACCGGGGAAAATGGTTTTGCACTGATTATGTACATAGATGATAAGACCACATTAAAAATATTAAAAAATTCAACTCTTGAAATATTAGGAGATAGGTCAGATAAAACAATTAACAAGTCAATAGACATTAAATATGGAAAAGTAGCCGCTAATGTTAAACCTCAAAACGGTAAGGATTTCACCATATCAACACCAACATCAGTAGCCTCTGTAAAAGGCACAGAATTTGCAGTTAGTTCAGATCCTTCCACGGGCGATTCTTTTACCCTTCTTGAGGGCCTTATAGAGGTTACAAATTCCATTACGGGCCAATCAACAGATGTTCAAGAGGGAGAGACAGCTGTCTCTTCACCTGATGGTTCTCTCGATGTGAGTCAAACAACTGAAGAAGATTTGAACGATTTTCAGGATGCTAACATTGAAATGCCTGCACAAGAGTTGAAATTTCAAATAGAAGATGAAGATGGTAACACCAAAGAGATAATAATCAAATTCCAGTAGTTTTTTATGATGATATCGTTTAAAAAAATCCTATTCACATTACTACTCTCTTTTCAAGCTTTGCTTGGATTTACAAATGTAATTGTCATGAACCCAGAACCTAATTCTGAAGTTTCTGGAGAAAATTTATTAATTGCGGCCTCTTTTATTGGTATTAATAATGTTGACCCTGGCCGAATACGTCTAATGATTGATGGAAATGATTTCACTGAAGAATCATTTATCGATAATGATATGGTCACTTGTCTGATTGAATTTATGGAGCCTGGTACTCATAAGATTGACTTATTTTTCCTCGATATGTCTGAACCTGTCTCTTGGGAATTCACATCAACCGCGATTGACGATCCGATAAAATATTCTGGAAGAATTAAATCATCTAGTAGTTTAGATCAGATCGATGATCAAAATCTTAGTGTTAATAAACTTAACATTGATTTCAGCGGTTCTGCCATGGATTGGTTGACTTTTAATTCAAACATAAAAGTTACTAGCCAGGAGAACCAATTATATCAACCGCGAAATGTTTATGGTTTCAATTTTGGTATTAATGAAATTTTTAATTTTAGAATAGGAGATTCTAATCCAAGAATTTCATATTTCACTTTAAATGGAAAGAGAGTACGAGGTCTGGAGCTTGGCTTAAATTATAAGTGGCTATCAATAAAATATGTAAAAGGTGAGCTAAACCGTGCCGTCCAGGGTAGTATTGAGGATGCATACTCTTACACCGTTAAAACTGATACATCAGGTAGTAAGTATCTTGCTCTTGATAGATCAGGTTATACCTTCAAGCAAAACTTATCTACATTTAGGTTAGCTCTTGGTGAGGGTGATAAATTCCAGTTGGGATTAAACTTATTGAAAGCTAGAGATGACACGTCAAGCGTTAATTATAGAATTAGCGATGCACAAATCTATTACGAGCCAACCTCATTAGGATCTGTTGATGGTCTAGACTCTGGAAGAGTGTACACACTAAGTCAGCTAGATGAAAAAGCAAAGATAAATGACCCGAAAAATTGGTCTGGCATTGGGCCAAAAGACAATATCGTGCTTAGCTCAGATATGGGTCTCAATCTTTTCAGTAAAAGGTTGCGGCTAGACGGTGAGATTGCCTTCAGTATGACGAATAACAACATATGGGGCGGGCCGATAACCCTTGCTGGACTCGATACTTTAGTAGATGATTCCGTTGACAATAGTCTTTCCAGTTTTGATTTGAGTGACTTTCCAGATCCATCTGATTATGAAAAATACATCATTATCAACTCAAACCTAGCACCACTTGTCCCCATAGATATCAATGCCTTTGGAGATAGTAGTACAATAAGCATCACAGATGCCATTTTCTCTATGCCCTCGCTAGCATATAGGGGAAGAATGTTTGCGAATTTTTTTGGTAACTATTTAGCTGTAGAGTATAGTCAAATTGGTTCAGAGTTTAATTCCCTTGCTAATCCCTATCTCGTAAAAAATAAAAGAGGGTGGTCAATCACCGACAAAATAAAATTATTTCAAAACAGGCTAATGCTTAGTTTAGGATACAAATATTATGATGATAACATCCTCACCACTGTGGAGAATGTTACATCCCAAAGTGATTTATCATTTGGAGTTAACGCAATCCCAGGCCCTGAACTTCCTACCTTCAACTTGAGTTTTCGTGTAACTGATAGGGACAATGGAATCAAGAATGTTACTGTATTAAATGATACCACAATAATTGATAACAGAGAACAGACATTTACGGATAATTTTATGTTAAATATAAATCATCGATTTAATTTAATGTGGGAACATAGTCTCAATGGGACTTATGTAATGATAAGCAAAAAAGACAATTACTCTGACCGAGCTCAAGATTTTATTGATCCCTCAATGACCACAAATGTTATTAACATGTCAATCAAAACCCGCTATAACTCCCCATTAGAAACCACAGTTAATATCACCTCTAATGAAAGTGAGTTAAGCACCGGACCTGGAACAAGAGGTAACCAAAATTTTCTTACAACAAACTTTCTTGCCCAGTATCCATTTTTAGGAAACAAAATATTGGCTAGGGGAGGTTTAAGTTTGGCTAGCGGATCTGGCATGGTTGAAACCTCATGGGTTGGTCTAAAAAGTGGATTAAGATGGAAAATTTTTGATGATCTTGGTCTGAACACACACGTAGAATTTAGATCAAAAGAAACAGCAGGAGTAACCAAGAGCTCTGTTATTGCTAGATTTAACTTGGAATATTCATTCTAGCGCTTAACATTTAAAAAATAAATATGTCAGGCTTAATCGATTTTTTTTCAGGTATATCTACTCAGGAAAGAAGTCTGATTTTAGTTTTAGGCTTAGTGTTTTTAATTACAGCTGAAACACTGGCTCCCCAAGTAAATATGAACTATAAAAAGATCAGGCACGGAGCCACGAATATCTTTTTTACTCTGGTGACATTGCTCATTAATTTAATTGGTGCAATCTTCATTATTGAGGCCATTAACTTTTGCCAGAACAATAACTTTGGTTTGCTTAATAATATCATACTCCCTACTTGGTTAAGAATCATACTGGGTTTAGCTATTTTAGATTTAGTGGGCGCATGGTTCATTCATTGGTTGCAACATTCTGTGAGGTGGATGTGGAAATTTCATTTGATTCATCATTCTGATCCAAATGTTGATGCCACTACAGGATTAAGACACCACCCAGGCGAGAATATTTTTAGATTGTTGTTCACCATACTCGCAGTTTTAATTTCTGGAGCCTCATTTGGTCTTGTAATGATGTACCAGACAGTTTCCGTTTTCTTTGCTCATTTGACTCACGCAAATATCAAAATACCATCAGGTATTGATAGGTATTTATCATATATATTTGTGACGCCATTTTTTCATAAGGTTCACCATCATTATACCCAGCCCCATACGGATAGTAATTATGGAAACATCTTTTCAATATGGGATCATATGTTTGGTACAGCAAAAAGTTTTTACAATCTAAAAAATTTGGTGTATGGGATAGATACCCACATGGATCCAAAAGAACATTCTAGATTATCGAATTTACTTTTGATACCTTTTCAGTCCTACCGTCAGCCTGCAGAAAGTAATAAAGGTCAGGCTGAGTAAATGCAAAATGAAAAAATAAATATAAAAAGCAAGTTTAAGGAATTTAACGACCATTGGTCACCAAAAATAATAGCGGAGCTGAATGATTATCAGTTCAAAATAGCCAGGATTAAAGGTGAATTTGTCTGGCATAAGCACGATGAGACAGATGAGGCATTCATTGTTATTGATGGGTCAATGGAGATCAAATTTAGAGATAAAAAAATTCTACTTGAGAGGGGTGACTTATATGTAGTGCCAAGAGGCACAGACCACAAACCCTATGCCAAAGGTGAATGTAAAATAATGCTTATCGAGCCAAAGGGTGTGATAAATACAGGTTCCTTGGTGAACAACTTTACCAAACAAAAAGAGGAATGGGTATAGTTGACACCTAGTTTAAATCCAATTGCTCGCAATTTCAATTTTGAAAATATATTAAACCTCTTTAACAAAAGATTAAAATTAACTTTTTATCTAATAATCCTTGTCAATTGTAACTGCGCCAGCTATCTAGCATATCGAATGGTTGATCCCATCAATAACGGCGAGGTGCATAAAATTGAATTGAAAAACAAAAATATTTTTTACTATACTGTGGGGAATCTAGAAAACCCTCCTATGATATTCCTCCATGGGATTTTAGCGTTCACAGAGGCTTATAGCGAGTTCATTGAGAGTCTTTCCCAAAAATATTACATAGTGGGTGTTGATCTTAGGGGGCATGGACGATCTTCTATTGACTCTAGTTCATTTACATTAGAGGACATATCAAAAGATGTACTAATAGTAGCTGATAGATTATCAATCGATACTTTTTACATAGTAGGACATAGTGCTGGTGGATTTCTAGCTTTACAATTAAGTAAAAACTATCCTGACAGGGTAATAAAAACTGTTACGATTGCATCTTTATATAATTTTGAGGGCATCGACTTTCAAGAAAAAAACGATTATCTCACAAAAAATGGGTTCCAATATAATAGTGATTTCAGCACTAATTATATCGTAAATATATTTGACAGCGCTTATAAGATGATGGGTGAAAAAGAAAAATTTGATATAACAAAGAGTGTAATGAGAGACTTCGGTGAGGCTTTGTATCCATCCTTTTCAGATGTTGATCTGAAAAAAATTACAACGCCAGTATTTGTTATCGTAGCTGGAAAAGACAAACGAATAAAACCAGAGCACACAATAAAAATGGAAAAATTGATTCCAAACTCTGAGCTGTTGGTTGTAAAAAGTGCCCACCATTTTGAGATTGCAACAAGAAAAAAGTATATAAAAGTACTGGTTGATAATATATTTCAATTCATTGAAAGTTCTTGAAAAAATCGTCTAACTCTTGAGTCCCGATTACAACCTGGCACTAATTTGTAATGAGTAATTTTAATATAAAGTTTATTATGCAGATTCTTCCGTTTATAGCAACATTAGGCGCCGATGATAAGAGTAATATATCAGGCCTGGGAGTATATATTTCTAGGTCAATTGTTGGTCCGTATGATGATAATACCTTTTCGGATCTAAAAAATTTACCTGCAGTTGGCGCAGGATTTAGTTCGCGTCTGTGGTTGAGTAATCTACCAATTCATGTGGGAGTTGGACTATCACCAAAAATATGGGAGATAAAAAGAAAGCAGGGAGACAGAAAGAAAATAATTATTACCAAAGTAAATTATGTGGATTTATGGACGAGACTGTCATTTAGTACTATGAATTGTATTATCTTTTCTGATTTAAATGTTGGAACATATATAAACGGGAAAAGATTTATTGAAGAATCAGATGCCTCATTCCAAGAGCTAAAAACTATTACTAAAGAGGATGTAAGCAATGATGCATTTGGTATGGATTTTGGGATCAGCTTTGGATTAGGATATCAAATTGACAAATTACAAGTCAATTTAAAGTACATCAGAGGGCTTTCAGAACCATCAGAAGATATCAAATTTTATGGGACTGTCCTTAGCCTTGGCCACGAGTTTTAACAATAGAGTATTATGTTACCTTTTTAAAATCAAGTATGTCAAATATCCTTTAATTTTTTATTACACAATATTTTATTAATTTTATAGATGGAAACCCTGCAAAAGTTAATTGAAAAAAATCCTGGCCTATTCCGGGTGATCGCAGTTGGACTAGGTTTATCAATAGGTTACCTATTTTTTTTACTGTTCTTATCATAATCCGTAACATCCACCAAGTTTCTTCCTCATAATCCTAGTAATTTTGCTGGGTTCTTTAGCACCACAAATTATAACGGAGAAAAAATGAAACAATATTTTACTGGGTTTTTCACTGCCGTGTGTCTTACATCTAGCGCTTTCATACTTATGAGTAGCAGTAATAAAAACCTAGGAGATATCACTGTAAGCAGTATATCCATTCACCCTGGCAAATACGGAGGAGGCTTTATAAAGACTTTCAACGAGGACGGTAGACAAACCTCCTATATAGGTACAGGCCAAGATGGGATGGGATTAGTTGGAATACATAATGCCAAAGGTTACCAAATTGCTTATCTGGGATCCGGAGATCAAGGCTCTGGTTTTTTCAAAACATATAATCAATTCGGCACTCGCACCTCTTATATAGGTAGCGGAGGACAAGATGGAGGGATACTCCAAACATATAATTCCGAAGGTAAGCAGACCACTTATGTTGGTACTTCAGGCGATGGTGTAGGCATAATAGGAGTGCATAACTTAGATGGCAAGCAGATAACCTATCTGGGCACGGGAAAGCAGGGCGGTGGTTTTTTACGTACTAACAATAGACGGGGTACAATGACTTCTTACCTTGGCGAGGGGAGGGACAGTCGCGGCGGTCACTTGCAAACATACAATATGCGCGGGCAGCTTACTTCTTACTTGGGCACAAATGAAAATAAAGTAGGTGCGTTAGAGATTAATAATGAATATGGTATTAAAGTCGGCTCATTGACATCTACGTTTGAGCCAAATAAATATTCAGGAGATGGTGTGTTAATGCTCCATAATAATAAGGGTGAGTATGGTTGGATAAAAGACGGTACGAGAGATAGCAGTTTCAGTGGTTATAAATAGCCAGTTGAAAGTTGTCTATTCAGCGTGTTTTATGCTAGGATGATGTAGATATTGTAGACTACAAGAATGGCGCCAGCTATGGCAATGATTGATGCAAGAATAGTTATCAGATTCNAATCNTTAATNCTTTTCATTATCTAGTTGATCAAATAACCGTAAAGAGGTCCATTTATCAAAAAGCTCATTTAAAGTACTTATGTATTCATTGTAGATACGATTATTGATATCTCTTTTCCCATTCGTGTGAGAGTTACCATTTTCTGGGATATCGCTAATAATTTCGAGCATCTTAATTGCAGATTGTTTTTCTTTGATAATCCAATAAATGGGCTCGCTTGGATTACTTTTAAATTTTAATTGAGCATCTGTGTCATTTATTTTTTCTAGGGGTACGCCACTAGCGATAATTTTACGGATCGAGGATTTTATGGAACCTTCCCTAATATTTAATTTCTTACTTATTTGACTTATAGTCAGTGCACCAGGGTATATTTCGTACAAAAGGCACAGTATTGAAGAGGAGATAGTATTCAGACCTCTTCGCGCGACATTTTTATCTTCAATATTTATGGTTTTCATAGGTAAAACTATTTACTAAATTTCGCTCCATTTATTTACAATAATATTACGCCACAACTACTCATATGTCCCTCAGATGAAATGAAGCGCACCATAATGTTCAAAACCACCCTAATAAAAATATACATACTAGTCTCAGGTGTCTTATTTGCACAAAGCGTGGGAATCACAGATCCTTCACTCGTTAGAGACTCACTGCAAATCATAAACAAAACGTCACCGGAGAGGGCAATTAGATATGCTAGAGAAATTTTAAGCCGATGCGACCCTGTAGAAGATAAAAAGTTGGAGTCCCAGATATTGAATACATTAGGCGAAATATATCTTGATCTAAATCTTCCTTCATTAGCATTATCAAGCTTTATTGATTCAAAACAAAAGTCAAATAATAAGCCGAATGCATGGATCACTCTCAACATCGGCAACGTCTACTTTAAACAGGCTAAGTGGTATGATGCAAAAAATCAATATCACAATGCGCTAGACCTTTTCAGGCGGCAAAAGTCTACTATGACAAACTCAATTATCGGGAGATCTGTTGCGCTAAGTAATCTCGGACGTATTGAAATGAATCTTAAGCACTATGATGATGCTCTTGTGTATTTTAAAGAAGCTTTGAACGTTAAAAGAAGCTCAGCTCAATACAAAAACTTTTTGCGCTCTACAAGTGCCGCTACGTTATCAAATGCCCAATCAGGTGTTGGTGTAGCCTACCAGCATTCGTTGCTGGGGCAGTTGTATGTCCAATGGGGGTTGTATGATATGGCCCTTGAGCAGTTTGCTGTTTCAGATTCAATACTAGAAAATATTAGAAATAAATCAAAAAATGAGAAAAGGCAACAACATCATAATTCTGCAGAGAGATATCTAGGTGGCAATTTTTCTAGCAGGGTGAAAATACATACTATGCGTGGGGAATTTGATAAGGCACACGCAGAATCAAAATTTGCATATGCTTTGCTTGATGACCACCCTTTCTATCTGATAGAATACTTTAAAAACCTAACCGATTTACATCTAGCGCAAGATAGCCTATACGCAGCACTAGAAACACTGGATGAAGGTCTCGTGGTCTGCGATATTAATGGTATGCCTGTTCAAGAGCTTGATTTACTTGCTGAAAAAGCAGCAATACTTGAAAAGAATAATCTTGAGAGTAGTGCCCTGGATGTCTCACAAAATATTATTGAGAAAAAACACGAGTTATCCGAGGCAAGGATGGATATGCTACTTGAAAGCCTAAACTATAAAGCTGGATTTAATGAAAACAGGCTGAAGCTCCAAAATGCCAAAAAAAGGCAAACAGCACTATCAATTTCAGCTGGTTTTGCAATGATTACTCTCGGATTTTTGGTCATCAACTATAGAGCCAGAAAAAAGGCGATTGATCAAAAAGCTGTGTTAATTGAACAGGAAAATATCATCACCCAAAATTCCTTAAAAAATAAGGAAAGTGAGCTCATCAAAATGTCCGCATACATTGTTTCAAAAAACGATTTACTTCAGTCAATTGAAAAAGATCTCGAATACCATACCTCATTAATTGAAAATAAAAGCGATAGAAAAGTGATGGAGCCTCTAAAAAAAAGAATCAAAAGCAAAATAGATGACTCTTCAGACTGGGAAAATTTTCAAAATCAATTCTCTGTAGCCTATCCGGACTTTGTTGATTATTTGGGCGTTAATTATCCTAAACTAAGATCAGCAGATATAAAGCTTTGTTGCTATTTAAAAATGCATATGAATACGAAAGAGATTGCTAGAGTGACTGGTTTATCAGTTCGAGCTGTTGAAAATAAGCGATATAGACTAAGGAAAAAGCTAGATTTAGATGCCAGTGAGAGTTTAGAGAGCTTTATAAACTCGTTCACCAGTTTGAATTAGATACTTGATGAGTAGTTTTGGAGTAATTACATTCTGCTGATATTTTAATATTTTTGGTACTCAAATAAGAGGTTTTTAATAGTAGAAATGAAAAAATATTTAATTAAAATAATTACGGTATTAGTTTTTGTCTCATTCAGCTGCGAAAAAGTTCAAGTCACAAGCCCTGGAAATAATCAAAACCTAGACCCAAAGCCTCCGGTTGGCGAGATTAATTGGTCCATTGCAGTTGTTGATGGAAATGGACAACTACCTGAGAATACTGCTGCGGGTAAAACTATAGGCACTCTGAGTGCAACTGACCCTAATCCTGATGACGAGTTCGAGTATGTAATCAGCAGCCAAAAAATTGACAATACCTCTGTCAACTATTTCATTATTAGCTCGGACAATGAGGGGGTTAACAGCTTAGAATTGTCCGATGGTAGCATCAACTATGAGGCCTTGAGTGGATCAAAGCAGGTCGATATCGTTATTCTAGTCACGGATGATAGCCCAGAACCACAATCGAATGATTTTAGTATTACAATTGATATCACTAATGTTAATGAGACCCCATATTTTACGAATTTAAACTCAATTGTCAGGTTTGCTGATGAGTATGTCGACTACAACGGTACAAGGATAGAGTGGACTGATACTGATGAGGGTGATAATCCTGTGCTCTCCACCTCCTCATTACCCTCTTGGCTGAGCATAAGCAGTGATGGTCAAATGTCCACAAATGCTCCAGTGAGTTCTGATGTTGGTAATCATTCATTCTTGCTTAAAATATCAGACGGATCAATAGAAGTACAGGAAGAAATCACGATAGAGGTTAGGCAAAATTCTGCGCCAGTTTTTACAAATGTCAATTCTATACCTGCTTTGATAACTGTTGGCTGCTATAGTCAAAATCAATCGATTTTCGACATTAATTGGTATGATCCTAATAATAATTCACCGCATTTTAACGGGAATGACAACATAACTTTTTCTGTCACTGAAGATGTGCCGTGGATGAATATCAATGAAAATGGTTCAATATTCTGTGTTACTGCTCCAAACAACAACGATGCTGCAACATCAACCATTACAATATCTATTACTGATAATCGCGAGCCTGTCGAGCTTACTACTGAACACGAATTTAATATTACGGTTGTTGCTAACGTCGCACCGACTTTTACCAATCTTGATAACCTAGCATCTTCAATGAGTATTAATGATGAGTCTTATGAATTTGACATAGACCATTCTGACCTCGATGAAAATCAAGTAACATACCAGCTTAGAGTAGATACATATTTGTCTACACAACTAAGCTGGGTTAATTTGAATTCTACAACGGGCGAGCTCGAAATTAATCCAACGCAGAATAACATCGGCAGTCATGAACTAGTTTTTACAATCTCAGACGGTTGCTTGAGTACCGAGGAAGAAAAAAGTTTTACAATTTTAGGAAACTAAATAATTAATCAATAAAGGAAGAAAGATGAATATTAGATCAGATATGAACGCAAGAACCGCAATGGTGTATGGCGGAGCTGCTTTTTTATTAATGATTGTAGGTTTTCGTTCAATTTTTGCAACCTGGGATCCTGACCACGTGGGGATAATGACATATCTCTCAATTAGTGCATTAGTTCTAGAATTTTTTCTATTACTTTTATATGCCCAGAGTATATATAACCTGGGTCCCGATGACGGAGGAGGAGCCACCTCTGAAGGAAGCGTTGCCAACATGGATAGTAAAGAAATCTCAGAACTAACTAGAGCCGTTGTTAAAGTCGCCCAAATGGGAGAGGGGTTATCTAATTTTGCCAAAGGTAAAGTGCAAGAGGAGATTAGAAAAGAGGTCAATGAGATTTTGTCCAAGGCAATAAAGAAATAGGATTTAGATTATGAAAAAAGTAGAAGTCTACTTCTTAATAAATCTTGGCGCGATTCTAAGTCTATTTGCCATTGAAGGTGAACTAGCCGTTTACATGTCAAGGCAGAACGATATACTAAAAAATGTTGCCCAGGATAAACTCCAAGACTTGGTTGAAATTAGCAATGTCGAGTCTAATTACGATGACCCCGACTACTACAGACTCTTTTTTGATGTCGACGGACAATATGAAAAAGGTTCTATTGAATTTAATCCAAGCTTTACTACCTCTATAGTGGAGGTTGAGGGTGATGAAATCAGCGTTGATGAGGACTATGACTGGGAGCTTGATTCGGTGGTCGTGGAGCCATATAAGGATGCCGGGGACGCAAATCGTTACGTTGCTAAAGTTAAGCTCAGCGGCGTAGAGGAGAGCTACCTAAATCAACCATTCAGTGTTGATCTCGGTGTTAAATTTTTACCTGAAATTGATTCACTGACATACAATAAATGGTCTACCGCTTTTGGTGATTATAGTATAACAGATAAACTCCTAAAAATAATTGATGACGAGGTCTCTAGGGAAGGTAGCTTTGAAATCCAAAGAGGTTTTGATACCCCGATCACTCTAATTTTTATGGATGGTCAGCAGTCAGAGTTTTTTGTTTTGTTTGATAAAGAAAAGTACACCGTGCTCCGTGGGCTGAATTGGGAGATACCTTTTAGCATCGGTGGCGTTAACTCTGATGCGGATTTTACTGTCGAGCTATCAAGTGGAAAAGATCTTGTCAAGGAATTAGTCTCTGGTTTGCCCCGGGCTTTTGTGAAGGGCAAGGGCACAGGAAGCGGAACAGTTGAGATCGTTGGATTTCGTAAAAGGGATAAAAAGTCAAGTATAACCTCTGCAAAAATAGTTGTCGTTGACCCGCAATACAGCTCTCCATCAGAGGACAAAGAAATTTTCATTGGCGAAAATTATGTATTTGACAGTAGAGTAAAAGATGTTGACAGAGACAAAATCTCAGTCAAGATATCGGGCTCTGCGGTCAATTCAAGAACTTTTAACTCTTATGAAGCTAAGTTAAAGCCCAAGAGCAGGGGAAAGGTAAAGTTCGAAACTCTTGTTGATGGTGTTCCAGTTAAGGGTCTGACACATGAGGTTAAAGTTCGTAAAGTTCCCCCTCCAAAGTTAGAGTTTAAACGGCTTGGTAAGGGTACCAACAATATGCTGCTGACCGTAACAACCTATGGCAATAAAAATGGATCAAAAGCAGTAGTTCCGCTCTCAGGTATTTATGGCAAGCTCGATCTTGAGCAGCCAGAAAAGAGGGTGGGGAATCGTCGTGTGGTAAAATATAGCTTCGAGGTTGATGAGCCACAATTTGGCGAGACTACTGAGATACGTATAAAAGTAGTAGATAAATACAAAAAGGAAACTGTTTCAGATAATCAGTTTGAATACTATGACTAGAACATTTTATAAACTTGCTGCGTCTTTTTCTTTGCTCACCTCAGTATATGCACAGGAATCACTTTTTTGGGAGATCGCGGACCCCATAATCAACAGTGAGTTCATTGAGGCTTACATAAATAGACTCATTGAGGAGGATAAGTTCGAAGAAAATAGCATACAGGCTTCATTTTCAATCATTGTTCAAATGGATATTGACGATGAGGAGGTGAATCTAAAAAAATTGAAAGCTAAAGATTATCAGATGGGTCAATATATATCATTTGACATGGCTGAAGTGGAAAAAATGAACCCAGATCTCCTTAGCACTATAATGTCACGGGAATATAAGTGGAAAGATGTAAGCCGAAGGGACCTGTCTGAGCTTGAACAGTTTAGCACGGTAGACAATGTCTTCAAGGAACGAAGTTTTAAGGATGCTAGGGATGCATTTTGGTGGTCCAATGCACAAATAAGCGCCAGCACTGCTATGAAATTTTTTATAAGGCAGAAAAGCGGGAGCCTTGCCTTTAGGCTGGAGCAGGGATTTCCTGATTTAGGATTGTCGAGGCAATTATCTGAAAACCTAATCCTTGGACTATCCAATGACATTGTTAGCTCTTACGTCATTATTCCTGGGAATACAAGCACACCATCAATGGGTGTAGGCCACCCTGTTGAGGGCAACCTAGGCTTCGGCTTCAAGTTTGATACTCACAAGCTTGGCGGGCAGGTTAACTACATGGATGTTGATGGGCAGGAATACAGTTTTGCAGACATGTTTAGCAGAAAACATATGGTGCTGCCATCAAGCAGTGGTCTGTTGTACTGGAGCAATACTTTTCAAATAAATAGAAAAGTAGATTCAAGCTATGGTACCAAGATTAAAGATCAGAAAAAAGTCAAGGCAAAGGCGGAAAAGGCAATTGCAAAGAGTAAAGTATGGTCAGTTGATGGAAGCAAGTATGAAGGTCTTTTTATCGAATTAGATGAGAATAATAAAGTGACCATTCAGGTTGACAAGGATGAGAAAGCGCACAAACAGGCAAAAAAGGGTAGAGAGTGGACAACCGTTTCCGGGAGCAGCGTGAAGGCCTCCCTAGAATCAATGAACAAGAAAAACATCACGTTAAATCGCGATAAGGACAACTTTACAATGGTCTTGAAAATTAGAGATTTATCAAAAGATGATAGAGAATTTGTTAAGAAGTTAAGGTGGGACGGTGAGAAGACGTTTACCGCTTCCCTGGACAAATTCACTCCTGAGGACCAAAAATTGATACAATTCGCTACCGGAGTTGTAAAAGCAAGAAAAGGCAAAGGCAAAGAGTTAAAGGTCAGTGAGNCATTTGCTTCAATGCGTTTAAAAGCAGGTCTCTCATTTACTCAATTCCTGCATGGGAACGTTGACAGTCTCAATCAGGTGTCTGTAACTGACAGAGTAACGGGATCAGATGCTATTGGCGTTTATGCAAAAGTAGAGGGTGTAACAGATGATAAGCGTTCAAAAGCATATGCGCAGATTAATATCTCAGGTAGTGGATTTAAGGCGTATAGTTTTGGGCTAGAGAGCAACGTATATCGAATGGTAAGTCTTGGTGTAGATTGTACTCTATATCCGAATAATTCATTTATTGAATTTCAGGACAGCAGAACTGATCTTACAAGCAAATATACGTGGTACCCAGGCTTTAGGCCTGTTGAAGGAGAGGGAGGTGGGTCTCTGCTTATCTCACCCTATATATCAGTTAACTTTTAATTTAAATCAGGATTAGTATGTTAATATTTTTCAAATCTATTATTTTCCTGTTCACTTTTGTTGGCTATGCGAATTCGCAAGGTGGCTTCAAAGTAAACGCTGACAATATCCAGGTTCAAGAAGATGGAGAGGTCAGCGTTGATGTTCTCAAAAATGACAAAATAGTAAATAAAGATAATTTGTTGCTAGAGATCACGGTTAAACCTGAAAAAGGTATGGCTGTGGTTCAGGGCGATAAGATACTGTACACGCCAAGTGCTGATGTCAATGGAGTCGATCAATTTGAATATAAAGTTGATGTTGGTACTGGTACTGGAACAGCGCTGGTCAGAGTCAATATTAACCCTGTAAACGATGCTCCAGTAGGAATTTCACTGTCCGAAACAAAAATAAAAGAAAATGCTCCAGCAGGGACTGCGGTTGGCCGAATTAAAGTTGATGACCCAGACCAAGATGATGTGTTTAAGTTTGGGCTTGCCAAAGAAAACCGTGGTGACTTCAGCCTAGATGGTTCCAACCTTCTCACAAAAAAGCCGTTTAACTATGAGGAGAATAAATCATTCTCGATNGCCTTACAGGTTACTGATTCTGGTGGTGAAAAGTATGTTGGCAATCTTGATGTTGATGTTGAAAATGAGAACGAAGCGCCTCTGCTTATTGGAAAGAAGAAATTGTCGTTTGCGCATAGTGAAAATGCCGGAAAAATAGTCTCGCGACTAACGGTAGAAGACCCAGATGAAAATCAAAAAAGCGTCAAGTTTAAAATTTCTAAAAGTGCTGATAAACAGCATTTTAAAATAACTAGGTCAGGTGATATTGCATTTCTCCGGGATCCCGATTTTGAGCAACCGGTGGATAAAGATAAAAATAATGTATATGAATTTTCTTATACAGCTCACGACAGCAAAGATGATAAGCTTTTTGTCAGCGGCGATGTTGTGATTGAGGTTAAAGATGCTGCGGAAACAGAGGTTGTTGCACTCGACAAGCGAAAATATATTGCCTGGAACGTTGATCATCAACCATATCATATACTTATGGAAGATGCGATCGCAAACTACATGAAATTAAAGTATGTCAACTCGGATGACAACTCCGCTGTTGATGATGGTTATGGTACTCCAATCAAAGAAATGGATCCCACAGATCAAATTATAATGGTTCAGGAGAAAGGTAACACGGACGAAATTCATGAGATATGGTATGGTAACGGGCTTGACTTTATTGTAATCGATCGCGAAAAAGTAGATTGGATCTTTAGCCAAGATATTCAACGAGTATTGATTGCAAAAGATGAGTACCTCACAAGCGATTCTGAAATGGTTTTTCACGAGAGTGAGAGAGACAGGCTAATGGCAGGATATGGAACAAACTTTTCTGTTTGGCATGTCAACAATTTCAGAATGTCTCTATCTTCATTATCACTCCGTTCAAATCTATTACAATACTCCTCAAATATGAGGGTGGGTAATAAGCTGATTGGGCTTCCTGGGGCCTTAGCAGGATCTGGTGAGGTTGGGGTTGCTACACACAGGTCAGAGTTCGGTCTTAGAGTTCCCGTAACATTTGATTTTGGGACAGGGAGCTATGAAGGCTTTGACGTTTTTAGCGCTGACTATTTAGGGTTATATGCAAGAGGTAATATTGACAATCTATTTGAAACCAAAACCAGCATGCATGGACTCATTGGATTTACTTTTTATCCATCCAGCTCTGGCGATAAAATCACATCCTTAGATGGTTTAGATCCCTCGCAGAGAGAATCAATAGAGTACGTAAACATATTAGACAGCTATGCACTGGTTGCTACAACCGTCAGGGTCCCAGTCAAACTATCGTTTGTAGGCAGGTTGACAGCATCACCAGGGTTTCACTACATGAAGGTTGCGCACAGATTTAAAACTGATAACGGAGAAGAATTGTACGAAAGAACATTCTATCAGAATCAGGATCTAAATGACGGTAATTCATTCACTCGTCTGAGCTCGTTCTACATGAGCTTTGATTTAGTTGGCCAAATAGGTGAAAAGCCAAGATTCATTGAGCGTTTATCATTTATGGACTTCGTCCAGCTTTCGAAAGTACCATTTTATGAGTTGTCACTACAATATATTTCAAGCTTAAATATGATCACTAGCCTGAATTTAAATTTAACAGATGACATAGGCGTTTCCATATCGAGCATGTCAAAAAATAGTTCATTAAAAGGTAACTGGATGCCTGAAACTAAGTTCTGGTTTGGATTAAATTATAGGGCAAATTTTTAGTATAGGTTCAGGCTTTACATGTGAGTAATGTCATGTGGTTATTTTTTTTGGAAAAACTTTTGATGTTGCTTACATTTTATCTGAATATGATTTAAAGGATTCTTTTAAGGAGAATCCTTTTTTTTTAATTTAATTCTGGTACTTAACTATGAAAAAAATATTACTATTTTTAAGCGTTGTATTATTAGGTGGTGTAGCTACCTCGCAGGAAATGATTTATGATGAAGCAGGCGCGCAAAGGATTAAATCTAATAGGGTTGAAGCAGAAGTACTGGGTGAAGACATTCGAGGGCCTGCAAATACAACCATAATTCTTGATGCCTCTAGGTCAAAGCCTGCCAATGGAACCTTAACCTACGAGTGGAGTTTTTCCCCGAACCTTTTATTCCAGGACGATTACAATTATGATCAGTCAGACTCGGTGATTCCCTACTCCCAAGAAGAATTAGGCGAGGTTGAGGTAAGAACTAGTATTAAAAAAATTATAACAAGAAATAAATTTATAGAGGTCGATATTCCAGAATCTGAGCCAGGGTTTAGTCACAAAGTTGTTCTCAGAGTACAAAATCAACGCGGTTCTTTTGACATGGACTCAGTATTAATTACCGTAGATGCACCTATAAATGATGATTTTCAATCAGAGTTTTCTAATCTTAGCTCTGGCGAGGAAGAACTAAGCTACAGTGTTTATGATGAAGCAGAAGAGTATAGACAGCCGCTTACTGAGACCGTAATAAACGCAGACCATCTTACTATACAGCCAATTAACAAAAGCCGTCTCAACACCATGGAGATAGAGATAATTAATTCTTATATATACAATTTTTTAAATGGAAGGGGGCTAAACAACATTCTCAATCCCAACAGAAAAATTCCAAAAGAAATGAGAATAAATAAACTTTATGAGCGATCAAAAACACAGCCAGACACAGTGCTTTTAGTGTACATGGATACTGTCTCTGTGAAAGAGGATTTATCTATATATCAAAGTTCTCCAGTTGATACTGTCTTGACCGAAAATGTAGTTTCTGATTCTGTAAGTGCTCAAGACACATCTTTTGTTTTTAGGCGTTATGAGACCATAACATCCATAGATACATTATACTATACTGAGGTTGTAGACACCACACTCGCATATAATTTTGAATGTAAAAACTTTGACTGTGCCGCAGAAAATGCATTCCTAGAGCAGGCAGGTAGGGTGTTAGCATGGGGGATTAATGATTACTCGGAGTTTGAGTTGCATTACTTCGAGCTGAAAGACATATACGATAATGAGCCACTAAGTTACTGGGAGGCTAACGAAGTCTCCTTGAGTCCTTATGCGGATAGCACACTCCGTTACCCAACCTCATTAGGTATTGACAATGATGGTTCTCTAGTTGTTGTCTCAGGGAATAGACAAAGAGTTAATAAACTTGGTTTTGATCTTTTACCCAAAAATATTTTATCTGGGAATACCTATAATAAAGAGTTTTTATATCCAGCAGGTGTTTGCGCCGGTTACCTCGGAGAGATCTATGTTACAGACAAGAGTGAGCATGCAGTGCACAAAATATATGAAGGTAAACTAACCACTATATACAAAGCCAAATCAGATGAGGAAGGAAATATAATTAGCGGTGAGCCTACGTTGCCTACCAGTGTTCGAATGGATCCAGAAGGAAACCTAGTTGTACTCTTTACCGGGGATGGGTCCGTACACCAATTTGATCCAAAAGGGGCACGTACAGTCCTGTTAGAGTCTGGCAAAATAATTGACCCTACCGATATTGCGCTAACCTCAGATGGTGGTCTTTTTGTTACTAGCACTTATCACAGACAGGTATTTCAGGTAGCAATGGATGGGTCCGTAATTGCGGTAGCGGGTAACGAGAGTTCCATAGCAACCTCAGTAGATGGTGTTTTAGCACTTGAGTCATACCTTGGAAATCCAATAAGTATAGACTTTGATGCCTTAAATAGGTTATACATAGCGGATAACATGTTTGGGTCGATTAGAGTTGTCACATCTGATGGTATTATTAACACGATTACGGATAACCAGAATCGCGTTACCGATGTAGCCCAGATGAGGGTAAATAATCAGGGTTTAACCACAGTTTATACCACTCATACTCTTGGGCATAAAATTACAAGAGTGAGCTACAATACTTTAGCAAGTAGCAGTCAATTTAATTACATAAAGTACCCGCACTATATTATAAAGAGCGAGGGCATATATGGTTTAGAAAAGCCGATCCAAGAGGCTCTCGATCGAGCTCTATTGGGAGTAGTCCCAAAAGAAAAGAAATCGATATTTCAAAAAATTTCCGATTCAAATAAAAGACTTTCAGCATATTTAAAAAGCAATCCAATTGTTTTTGGATTGCTTTTGTTACTGTTAAATCAAGGGGTGTCGGCTATATTTAGCGATGGGGCATCGTTAGATCTCCCTCCTGATTTTCCATTTTAAATCATTATCATAATATTAGGACTTCAAAGGAGTTGATCATGAGACAGTTCATACTTATATCTGTTATTTTTCTGACATCGATGTATGGGCAGAAAAGTAATCATAACACAACGATCGATAGAAAGGTCAAAAACCAGAGGCATGAGACTGAGTCTATCCTTGAAAATGTACCACGGCGCTTGTCCTACCAGGGGCTTTTGACCAAGGTCGATGGTAAAGCAGTCACGAATGGGACGTACCAGGTAACGTTTAGACTTTTTGAAAATCTTATGGGGGGAGAACCATTCTGGGAGGAGGAACAAAATATTTTAATTGCAGACGGGGTCGTTAGTGCGACCTTGGGATCCGTTACTCCAATCAGTGGCGTTCCGTCTAATGCATATCTAGAGATTGAAATAAATGGTTCAGCGTTATCTCCAAGACAGGAAATGACCTCGGTTTTTTATTCTGTAGTATCCGATACCGCAAAATATGCACAAGCGGGTAACTACATGAATTTAGATGACAGGCCTGATTTAAATGTATTTGCTGAAAAAGATTCTCTATCCTATTACCCTTTGAAAAATGAATTGGATTCCGTAGCCTTCTCAGGTAGCTATAGTCATCTTACTGATGTGCCAAATCTTGACGCATTTGTTTCTTCTGATACACTCTCACATTTCGTGCAAAAAGATAGCTTGGGTTCCATTTCAGATCAAAACAATGATAACGTCAATATCACAGGTGGGGACATTCAGGGTATCACAGATCTTGCAATCGCCGATGGTGGTACTGGAGCCTCAGACAACTCAACCGCGCGAAGTAACCTTGGACTAGAAATCGGTGTAGATATTCAGGCTTATGATGCAGATCTTGCAGATCTTGCCGATGGAACATTATCTGCTGAAAAAGTCGAATTTCTAGACAATGTTACATCAGACATTCAGTCTCAGATTAATGCTCTTTCTGATGATCACATTCATACACTAGAAGACCTAAATGTGACGGCCTCATCTGAAGAATTAAATTATGTTCAGGGTGTGACCTCAGATATTCAAGGACAATTGGATGACAAGCAAGATGTAAATGTCAATCTAACCGCGATAGCAGACCTAGAGCATAACCATGACCATTTTATAGTATCAGATGGTACTAGCTGGACTATTAGAGGAGGTCCAGATGCCCGTCTGTCACTTGGTCTAGGTACAATTGCAACACAGCAATCAGATGATGTTTCCATCACAGGTGGTAGTGTTCAGGGAATTACAGATCTTGCAATCGCTGATGGTGGTACTGGAGCATCAGATATTACTACAGCAAGAACTAATCTTGGATTGGAAATAGACGTAGATATTCAGGCTTATGACGCTGATCTTGCTGACCTTGCAGATGGTGAATTGTCAGCCAATAAGGTTCAGTATGCCATCACGTCCGAAGGTACTAGCGGCCAAGTCTGGACATCAGACGGAGATGGTACAGGTGTATGGGGCGAGCCAGGTACGCTGACGGGAGCTGGGTCGACAATCGATGCAGAAGATTTGACCGCATCAAGGGCAGTGATTTCAAATGGAGATGGTAAGATAGCAGTATCTGAGGTAACGGATACAGAGCTAGGTTATTTAGATGGAGTTACCTCTGCTATTCAAACACAGATTGATGGTAAACAGGCAGCGGATGATGATCTTGCTGATCTTGCTGATGGAACATTATCCTCCAGTAAGGTAGAGAATAATCAATATTTCATAACATCACCAGGTACTAGCGGCCAAGTCTGGACATCGGATGGAGTAGGTGCAGGTAGATGGGATAATGCATCTGGGATAACCGGTGCGGCTGAGACTATTGTCACTGAAGATCTTAGTGCATCAAGGGCAGTGATTTCAANTGGAGATGGTAAGATAGCAGTATCCGATGTAACGGATACAGAGCTAGGTTATTTAGATGGGGTTACCTCATCAGTTCAAACTCAGTTAAACAATAAGCAATCAAGTAGCGCCGCGTTATCTGAGTTTAGTGAACTAGCTCACTCGGATGGGAATGTTATAGTCTCTGACGGCAGTCGCTGGACTGTAGAGAGTGGCTCAGATGCTCGCTTGTCTTTAGGCCTAGGGTCAATCGCAACACAGGCATCCGATAACGTATCGATAACAGGCGGCTCTTTAACAGATATTGAAGATATTGCAGTTGCTGATGGAGGTACAGGCGCATCCGATGTTACTACTGCACGAAGCAACCTTGGTCTTGAGATTGGTGTAGACATTCAGGCTTACGATGATGATCTTGCTGATCTTGCTGACGGAACTTTATCAGCTAGTAAGGTTGAGAATAGCGAGTATTTTATTACCTCGGCAGGTACGAACGGTCAAGTCTGGACATCAGACGGAGATGGTGCAGGTGCGTGGGTTGCTTCGAGTGCAACGCTAACAGGTGCTGGTTCGACCATTGATGCAGAGGACTTAACCGCATCAAGAGCATTAGTCTCTAATGCTAGTGGGAAGGTAGGTGTATCCGATGTAACGGATACAGAGCTAGGTTATTTAGATGGGGTTACCTCTTCCATACAAACACAGATTGATGGTAAGCAGGCGGCGGATGATGATCTTGCTGATCTTGCTGACGGAACTTTATCAGCTAGTAAGGTTGAGAATAGTGAGTATTTTATTACCTCGGCAGGTACGAACGGTCAAGTCTGGACAT
>FUFK010041540.1_pt1 | contig 44186 bp, 56 predicted proteins | sample 1021851 | NCBI WGS metagenome assembly FUFK01 (sample SAMEA51879418, study PRJEB19060) | metagenome
CAGTCATACATGGAAGAAAACGAAACGGAATCTCAGCATTATTTGTGTAATCGCCCGCATCCTTCATACGAAGAAGAGCATAATACTTTAGAGTGTAAGTTGTATCAGCTGCAGGATATAGATATAATCTTGGGTTTATCGTACGCTCAAAATAGTATTGAGTTGGTCTTCCGCTGGTTGTTTTGACAGTGTAGTTTAAATACGTAGATCTGCTAATTGGTGTAGCAGAATAATCATTATTACTACTGTCTCTAATTACAACATCAGTAATATCAATTATTTGTTGTGCAGCGTCAGCTCCAGAGCCAAATAAATTTGTACCAGTTAAACTAGTTGTATCTGCAGCAATAGATTTTTCCTGTAGCTGTATTGTCCAAAGATTTAAACCTCTGTTTGCCCATTCGGCAAGCATAAGGTTAAGAGAACGTTTTGCAGTCTGCAAATCATTACCAGAACGAATTTGCAAACCACAACGTTCAAATGCTTCTTGACATATTTGATCTATTGTTAGATCAAAACTAGCAGTAGATGCATAAGTTGGCATTACTTACCTTTTGCTCTTTTGTTTATAAGCTTGCCAGCCCTTTTTAAGTCATCACTTGTGATTCTACCAGAGGGTTTCATTGTTCTTGCCATTTTTAATTTTGCTTTTTGACTAATTAATTGATCTCTAGTAATTCTAGCTTTTGGAGCGCCGCCTTTTTTCATAGCTTGTTTTTTCTTACCAGCCATTCCGCCGCCCATCATACCCATAGCCATTTTTTTCTTTGGTTTGATAGCTCCGCCTCCTGCTAATTCCATCATGCCGCCGCCTCTTTTTTTAAGCATGCCGCCGCCTCGTTTCTTTACTGCTTTCTTCTTACCTTTAACTTTGCCACCACGTTTCATGGCCATTTTCTTTTTACCCATCATATTGACCTCCGAATATTCGTTTATAGGTTTTAGCTCTAGATACCACAACGTCTTGATAGTATCCTTTTGGCCATTTATCGTAATAACCAGCCTTGTGTAGTTTATCAGAAGCTTCCTGTAATTGCGAGAACTTTTGTGCCAGCATCATTGAGTAGTCCAAAGCATCCTCTATAATAGGGGCGCTCCCATTTGGAGTGACAAGAAACTCTTGCTCCTCCTCGTTTGCTGGGTTGTGGGGATGAAAACCCATAAAAAATATATCCTTTTTATTATACCAATCATTGTACGCATCAATAATATCCTGAAACTGTTCTAATGAATAATTAAAATATGGATCACAAAATATCAATAGCTCATGTACAGAAAAATCTAATTGTCTAATATGAGCATTAAGTTCAGACTTGTACCATTTGTGCTTTCTTTTGACTTCAACAACTACCTTATTATCAGCCCATGTTTTCTTTGCAAAAGGACATGCTGGATATCCTCCTAAATGTTGATTTGGAACTTCTAAAAAAAGTTCAGACCATTTACGTACGTCTTTTTTTACGTCCTCTTCTAATGGCATCTTTCCCCCTTTTAAATATGTTTGCAACTTGAGACTTGCCCATTACTTTAGCTCTTTGCTCACCGACTGTTAGTATTTGAATTTTTCTAGCAAAAGGCTTATTGACTTTTTTAACTTTTGCCACCGTATTCCTAGCGTCAGTAGGAGTAGCAAACTTGATAGACACAGTATCACGTGGATTTTCATCGGTATAGAGCCTTCGTCCACTCCCTTTTGGTTTTTTTCCTGTACCAACTTTTGGATCTTTTTTAGAAGACACCTTTAAAATTAAAACCTCTCTGTGCTACACCAGCTCGTCTTTGATTAGATATCAGACCACCACTAGCAGCAAAAGTTTTTACGTTAGTGGGTTTACCACCCACCCCTTGTGCTTTACTTCTTTTTCTTTTGACCGCAGATCTTCTTTGCCCCTCGGTCATTCTGTTTGCTTTAGCAAGCGGCACACATTTTGGATACTTTCTTTTAGCATCCTTTTTTTGTTTTGATCTTCCGCATTTAGCAAAAGACCCGTCTTTCTTTTTACTACCTATGTCTACCCATTTCTGAGCAAACCATTTTTTTAAACCACTAGCCATTAGCTATATTGAGTTGTTTTTCTTTTACCTTGCATGACAGCACCACAAGCTCTTGCTATACCGCCTTTATTCATAGCTGATACTTTTTTTCGTTGTTGTGATACTTTATTAAAATCAATCACACCGCCCATAGCTTTTGGTTTCGGTCCTTTAAAATCTTTTCTTTTTGTGCCACTTGGATCTTTAATTTTTCCTGCACAAATTTTTGATGCGTATGCATTAGCATAAGCACTAGGATAAACCTTAAATTTACGCTTTGCTGCGGCTTTACCTCTTGGACATAATTTGGTCATCCTTGCCCCCTGTATTTGACAAACTGTCTTCTTTTGTTTTTATTCTTCGGCCTACTGCGTGAAGATCTACCTATACTAGTCCTTTTTTTGACAGGTGTAAAGTATTCGTTAGAAGGCGTTTTGGCCATACTTACATTTGTGATAAAGGGTTTTCTAATGCAAGTTTTATTCTTTTCTCTATCTTTTCTTCTAGCTCAGTCATGGCTTGCTCCAACTTACCCGTTAATAATTCCATGTCTTCCTGAATGTCCTTCGTGGTTTGTCTTAACTCCTGGTTGGTTTCTCTCGAATCTTCTTTAACTAATTGTTCTACATCATTCACTATTTTTTCTACACGTCTCACATCCTGTCGTAGGTCATTTTTAAGTTCGTTTGCAACATCAGATACTAGTCTTATTTCAGACATAATCATCTCCATTTCCTGCATAATCATTTCAACTTCTGTTTGTATGAGATCTGTTTTGCTTTTCATCTCCTCTTTTGTAAGAGCTATCTCTTTGTCAAAGCCAGATAGATCAGGTGCTACATATTCTTGTATCTGTTCTTTCATCGTAAGATAATCTTTGTAAAATTCGAAACCGCCCCACAGTCCACCACCTAGTGTGGTTAAAGCTGTAATAATAACAAAGATCTTTCCGCCTTTGAACTTCAAACCCGCAAATTCTACTTCTGCCATTGTAACTCTATCATATCATTCATCATGCCATCACTACCACCAAATAAATACCACTGCGCTATATTGTTATTCTGTATTTGTGCATCTGGTATCATATAGTCAGTAAAGAAATCTAATCGATCCTCCAATTGTTTTTGTGATTCAAAAAAAGATTTTGTATCTCCTAAAACTTGCATCACTATTAATGTTTTTAACTGATTTGTTGAGTCATATCTACCTTTATCACCCATCTTCTTTACAATTTTCTTTGCAGCTTTTTCTTTTTTCGATTCTGGTTTTTTTACAGGTTTCTCTTCGGCTTTACCCTTATCTTCTGGTTCTTCCATATCCTCTGGTTGCTCCTCATCTGCCTCAGTCTCTTGAACGCTCTCTTCCGACTCAGACTCCTCTTGCGCATCAGTTTCAGCTTCAGTAGAATCTTCTTCAGTAGACTCATCCACGGATTCTGGCTCAGCTTCAGCTTCGGGTTGAGGTTCTGGTTCTTGTTCTGGCTCATTTACTGGCTCCTCCATTTCTGGTTCTGACTCCATTGTATCTGGTTCTGGAGCAACTTCAATCTCTTCTGTCATTTCTGGCTCTGGTGTTGGCATTTCTAACTCTAATTCCATCTCCATTTCCATTTCAACTTCGACGACAGCCACCTCTACCTCAGGCATTTCAATATCCATTTCTGGTAACTCCATCTCAAAATCCATTTCAAAACTAGGTATCTCCATTTCCATTTCTACAGTTTCGTAAGATACCTCCATATCTGGTTCATCAAACTCTGGCTCAAAAAACATGTCTTCACCAGGTGATTCTGGTACAACAATATCATTATGATCAAATATATTTTCTACAATATCTATTACTTCTGTTTCTGTACTGCCTCCGTAAGCTACCCACATCTCAACTGATGTTATTGATTGTGTCACTATTGTAGAAACTACGTTGTATAAGACATTTACGGTAACATCATCAAATAGCGGTCCAATTGCAAGGTTTATATCACGTCCTCCTACCTCTACGATTATGGTAGTTATAGTTCCTGCAAAATCAAAACCACCTGTATATTCCTGATATCCACTTGTTACACCAGATTCTGATANNATATCAGTGCCACTAAATATGTCTGTTTTNCCATTNCGACCTGTAATGTGCATGTANATNCGGTCTTGTGGATCTCGTTTGTCNACCTTTATTGTNTAGTTTGTACGGCCACCATTTTCTATATCAAGCTCNGATATATCNATNGTATTAATAAATGTNGTNCCCATACCAGGNACNCCCATACTACTTGTGCTNTTGCCACTACCTGTAATTTGTGCACATTTATCTGAACCTAATTGATANCAATTATTNCCAGANGGCATNTTTGCAGGGCCTTGCCCGCCCCAGTCAATATCCATNTCGCCNTCTTTATTAGGNATTACATAGCCATTANTGCCNTCTANAATNTCACCTGANTCNTCGTTTGTTACTGTNACTGTNGTNGTATCTGTNGTTGTCGTNGTAGTNACNGTATGNCCNTCAGCTTCATANTCTATTGATTCTGTTTCTGTTATNACGATTGTNTCTTCTANNCCNGGTGTNCAAACNCCAGANGCAGTNACTGGACACTCAGCTCTAAGGGAAGAAGGTAACGATACCAGAGTGCATAACCATAGCAGCAATAATAAATTTCGCCAGTTTTGCTCCATCGCTTTCAACTCCTTCTTTTACTTTTATTTGATTTATCTCATCATTCCATTTTGCATAGATTACACTGCCTTCAGGGATCATATCCATATTCTCTTTCCAACCAGTTTCAGCATCCTGACCAATAGAACCCATGTACGGACACGGTGTACCTGCCATGGTCATACTATCCCACACACGTGGATCTTGACATAATATTGACACAGATGCCACTTTCATACCTGNTGCATACAAGGATCTTGCTAATTTTATTCTTTCACAGTTTTCATCAGTCACGGTAATACCTGACGAAATTCCAAGGATCTGGGTCTGCACGGCGCCTGCTACCGCTGTCTTACAAACATCAGAATTGTTTACAACGACACTAGGTGAGCTAGCAGTAGGAGGTGTATTGTTGGTTACAACTGTGCTGCTTACAGTATTTGTTTCTGCAAAAGCTTTAATTGATACAGATAAGATTAAAATTATGAATAATATTCTAATCACTTTCTTGCTTTACCGTAACCTCTCTTAGCTAATCTACCTGCTAAGCCACCTCTACTTTTTTTTATAGGTTTTTTGCCAATACCAAGCAATCTTATAAGCTCTTCCGCTGGTGTCTCTTTTTTCTTCTTAGGTTTTTTCTTTATAACTAGTCCTTTCCGTTTAGCCATATCTTTAGCAAGTTTTTTACCAATCATGAATGCTGCTCCTCTTGCTAATATTGGTAAAACCATAATTACTTCCTTGCCTTTCCGTAACCTCTTTTTGCTAGTCTACCTGCTACTTTTGCAACACCTCTTGATCCACCCATAGGATTTAACAAGGATCTTCTTTTAAGAAAACCTTTAATTTTTTGAATTTTTTCTTTGCGTCTCTCCTCAGGTGCATCTTTTACACCTTTTAGTTTTCCGCCTTCAAGAGTCATGGATCCGCCAGAGGCTTTTTTCTTTGGTTTTTTTATTACTCCTCTACCCATAAGAATGTCTTTCATTGTGACTTTACCGTCTCCAGATAGGTCTGGAAATTTTTTGATTCGACCACCCTTTTTAACTTCATAGTAAAAATTACCAAAGTTATCTACTTTAAGTGATTCATCAACCATTTTACCTTGATCTTTTTTCATTTTGTTAATCATGTCTAATTTTTCCTGATTAGTCATGCCTCTAGGCATTCTTGGCACAGGTCCGATAGGTGATCTTGGTCCAGTTTTTTTAGCTGGTGGTCCAGCTTTTTTTGGTGATTTTTTTGCTTTGCCTCCTGACTTGAGGCCTTGAGCCTTTAATCTTTTTGTAGCTTCCATAAGCCCTCCTTGTTTCTTTTTGTCTGGATCAAATAAATCCATTTGAATTATTTTTGGCTTTCCAAAATATTCCTTTTTTATAGAATCATATTCCTTTTTACTAATAGATCCATTTTGTAATGCTTGATCTAATTTTTTGATAAAAACCCTATTAGATATTGTTCCTATTTTCTCAGCCATTTAACATTTCCATCTTCTCCTAGCCTGCCTTAACCTCGAATTAGGATCTGCAGCAGCTTTCGGAAATTTTTTCATTTGTCCTGCGCTTCTTGCACAGAAAGATTTGCGTCGCTTTGCAGCTTTTGAGCCTGGTTTAACTTTACCAGTGACTGCTGTTTTTAATTTAGAACCAGGGTTATCACGACGATATTTTGCTACCCCAGCCTTTGTCATCCCCGCTCCAGACTTTGTGGAGCGGAAATATTTTTTAGTTCTTGGTGGCTGTTTGTCCTTAGACCTAGCCATGTAAGAAAGTAATTGACGTAATATTTGTTAACGTAGCATGACAGTCTGTTTCAAATCTCATACCTTCATCATTAAAATCAATATTTTGTGTAAGTGTTGCCCCTGCTGGTGTAGCCATTTCAAATAAAGTAGTTCCACCTGAACCACCGTTTTTTAAAACAACTGAGCCTGCAGAAGATCCACCCACTAGATACAATTTTACAAGTCTAGTCGGACCAGAAACTACTGAACCTGTGCCAGTTAAGGTTTTAGATTTAAGACCAAACATTAGCTTAAGTTGTTATTCTGAATGTAAAGAATAGTTACTGTAGCTGCGCCTGTAGTGCCATCACCATTAGCTGCTGTGTAAATTGCATTAACAGTTTGATCAGAAGTACCAATATCAGTACCATCGGTTTGAATTGTACCTCTAGTTGTAGCTAAAGCTTTTACGTTTGTAGCTGGTAAATATTCATCAGTGTCACCTGCATGGCCAACTTGTACAGTAGCCGTTCCACCATCATTAGATACAGTTGTAACGTTTAAAATTACATCTACAATTTGTGAATTAGCAGGAATAATTCCTACTGCTGTGGTGGCAGTTCCACCAATAATGTCTATTACTGCTGATTGAGCCATCAATACAGAACCTGTATTAGCACTAGCTCCTTCTCTTACGGTACCAGCCTTTACTGGACCCGAAAATGTAGTTGTTCCCATGTCAACCTCCTTTTAGTTGTCGTTTTAAGTCTTGGGTAAGAATACTATAAAATAAAAAAGGCGCTCTTACAAGCGCCCTTTTTCCTAAGAAAGATTTAGTAGATTTTATGAACCTTCAGATCCGTATACACATCTTGGATCTGAGAATCCAAAGCTGTATCTTTCACGTGCTTTGTATCTCATGTTTCCAGTGTCAAAGTCACCTTCCATACCAGTNGTAAGTGGTGCTCTNACNAAGTGTTTGAATCCATTAGGAGCATCTGTTTTGATNAAGAAAGCATCAGTATCTAATANNTAGTGGTTTACCACGTATCCATCAGGTAACATACCCATGTTTCTCATCGCATTGATGTCATTGTCAGCAGTACCGACTCTTAGAGTTGAGTTTAATACTCTATCAGCTACAAACTGTGTATTTACTGGGATGATTAATTTTCTTCCCTGCATTGCAATTTTTAGCCCTCTTTCATCGATAAAGCCTGCAATATCAATCATTGCTTGCTCTAATGAGGTTTCGTTTAAGTCTGCATTCGTTGCACTCTTGTTAGAAAAGTTTCCACCAAGTGCTGTTGGGTGTGCAGTGTTTACTAAAGAAACACCATCACCACCTGCTGTAGTGAATGCATTGTTTAAGATATTAGTAGCCTTGACTTGTTTTGTGTAAGCCATGGATCTTGCTAATGATCTTGTGTAACGAGCAGATAAAGTGTCATACAAATTATCTTCGACAGCTTCCTCAGTCAAACTGAATGCTAGTGCAACAGTTTCGTGAGTATATCTAGCTGTAAAACTCTCAGTTGCTGTATCAAATTGTACAGCTGCACCTTCTTGTTTTACTGCCGCTTCGCCGAAGCCCATGAGCATAACTTCTTCTTCAAATGCTCTATCGCTTGTTTCTTGGTCAAAGATCTCAGCATGTTCATTCTCATAACGAGAATATTCCATACCGAACANGGCGTTTAAGCCAGGTTCCAGTTCTTTGGCCAGTTGTGCTCTATTAATAGCCATAGTCTAGTCCTCCTTATACGCCCGCAGTTCCTGTAGATGCTGCTAGCTGATGATTATTGATTTTTACAACTAATACCGAGTTTGCCGCTGTAGTGTCGTTACTCGGTGTATCATAAAAGTCTAAAATTTTCAGCATGTAAGTAGCATTTCCAGTTGCTGCAGTGCTTGAATCGATCTCAGCTTTTGACATACCCGTAGTGGTGCTGCCAGCTGCCATGATCATTTCTGCGTTGTTACCTAAATCGGCTGCTCCGATGTCGTTTGCATCCTGTTGAGCAATATACAGTTGATTTACATCATCTGATATAAAAGCTATAGCATCAGTTGCCGCTAGCCCGTCAGGATAATTGTTTCGGAACGTCGGTTTGCTTGTAGTTGGATCTGTATAGAAACAACCCATGAACACACCACTAATTGCTCCAGTGATTGCTCCAGCACCACCTTTAACTTCTATTGAACCGTCAGCTTTTAACTTGACTGGGTCACCTGTAAAAAGTGCGCTTGCCCCACTAGAGATTTTATATTTAGTAGTGCCTATTGTTCCACCAGGCGCTGAGCCTTGNTTNGCAATTGGACGTAAACCGAATGGCGCATCTATATTTGCCATGTTAGTCTCCTTCTAAATATCTGGAGACAGTAATCTAACCATTAGACTTCTTGCCCCCAAATGTTACTCTGCTTTGCCTCTCCTGATGGATTGGCATGCTTGGGTGCTCTTCCTTATGTAAATCGTTTTCTATTGATTTAGTTTGGTCATGACTCTTGCCTTGGAAGTAGGCATCCCTATCCTCCTTGACTTCTTCAGGACATCGCATCAATAGCAAACCTCCAACTCCAATGACACCTTTGTATTTACCCTCACTAATGTGCGGTAAATCAAGTCTGTCAGGATATTCACTAGCCATAACTAATTCATATCCGCTTCGTAATCTACCCATGACGTTTTTTTCGTCTTGTTGACCACGAAACTCTGATCTGACCCACCTATGGTGAAAACCTTCAGGTGGTTCTGGTGCATCCAAGTTAGACGGAGGTACCCATCCTCTAGGTCGAGCTTGTTTATCTCGGGTTTCGAGCTTGCGTGAGGTTTTGTTTATTTTTTCTGTACTCATTTACGCCTCCTTCACGTGTTTTGCGTACTCTTCAAGTGGCACACCAAGTTTTTTTGCAATAGCTACCTGTGAGGGTGTGAGTTTCACAGTGCGGCGGCCTGATGCCGATTTTCGTACAGCTGAAGCAACAGTCTGCTTCGGCTTACTTTGATCCTCAAACTTTTGAGGAAACTCTTTTCGTATTCTACGATCAATTTCATTATAATACTCATCTGACGTTGCGTCAAATCCTTCTGCAACTAATTCGTCGTGAAAAGACATCGCAGTATACGTCATAGCTTTGTCAGTTCCAAACCATTTATTGTCTGCAGCCCATTCTTGAGCTTTAGGATCTGGGGCTGGTTGTGCTTGTGGATCAGCCATTTTAATAGCATCTTCAACTTCAGGCTTTTCTTCTTGTGCAGATTGCTGCTCAAGTCTATTTTTTCTAATTCGTAATCTTTCTTTTTCTATAGCTAATTGGCCCATTTTTTCTTGAGCTTCAACTTGTTTTTCTACATCTCCAGCTTCCATTGCTTGTTTCAAAGCTGTTTTTAATAATGTTTCAGTAGAATTAATACTTGCTTCATCTGACGATACTCTTTCACGTGAAGTGTTTATAGATGTAGCTTGTAAATTTTTGTTCTCTGCTTGTATCTTTTTTGCGTACTCAATTGCAGCTTGTTCACGTCTTTCAGCTTCACGCATTTTACGTGTAAGTTTATCAATACGTCTTTTTACAGATTGAGAATATTCTTCTAATTCTTCATCTTTTTTCTCTTCTTGTACTGATACTTCAGGTTGATCTTCTTGTTCGACCTGAACATCATTTTCTTTCTTATCATCTTCTTTTACTTCTATTTCGACAGGATCACCCGAGGTATCTATCGGAACCATCTTGTCTTGCTCTGATTGCACTGTTGGTTGCATGGTCTCCTCCACGTTACATTATGTTTGCTGGCAAAATATCTCGAGGATCATCAACAACAGCCAGTATTTCATCGTCGTTAATTATCCTTAGCTCACCACCGTCAATGCGAATACGAGATCCTGCATATCTTGTGATGAGAACCCAATCACCCTCTTTACACCAAGGGCCACTGGGAAACTTTTCTTTGTCTTTGTAACACTCAGGCCCCATTTTAAGAACCTTACAAATATTTGTTGTTACTTGTGATTCCGTAACTGTATCGTCAGTTAGCAAAACGCCACCTTTTGTTTTACCTTGTAATTTTAGTGGGAATAATACCATTCTCCAACCAGATGGTTGTGGTATTTTTTCTACTTCATTTTTCTTTTTCTCCGCNTGTGCACCNTCCCATACNTGTTTNGGTACAATNAGTTTNGGTTTANTCATCNTCTAGCTCCGTTTNNTTAAGCAGGTCCGTGAGTTCCTGTTCTTCTTGTTTAAGTGCTGCTAATTTACCAGCCAGAAATCTATAATCTGACCAATCCTTAGCCATCCCATTTAATATAGACTCTTCTACTTGCTTTTGTCTAGCAATTAAATCTTTTTTATATGCTGTAAAGAAATTTTCTAGCCGCATGACTTCATGAGGTCAGCTAATTTTTTACAACGATTTGGAGTTTGTTTGTTCCATCTGGAGTCAAGCATTTCATAACTTGCACCTATAAAATTAGCTTCCTGCAGGGCTTTCCACATATTCTTAAACTTAGACACCCCTGATTGTCCAAGTTGAAAGCACATCTCCGATAAGACGTGTTGAGCTGTCTCTGGTAAGTCTTCAATACCGTTTTGAGTCATTAATTGTTTTGCTTGAGCTATTGCTCTACTCAAATCTTTATCAAATACTGCTTGTAATTCTTCTTCTGTGTATTCTTTATCAGCAACAAAATTATCTGCTGGGACAACCTTATGACCCCACCCAATGGTATCGAATCCTTCGGTATCTTGATATATTTTGTTTCTAAAACCTTCACTTAATTTAACTGATTTTGATAATTCTTCGTAACTCATACTTTTATTCTTTTTTTAATTGAGCTTAATGTCCTTGCTTGTCCTGCATGTGTTTTTGATGCTTTTTTTAGACCCTTAATCATCTTACTAACTTTTTTCTTCACAGATCCTCCTCTAGACTTTCCTAAAGCTATTTTTTTTGAGACCACCTCATAATCTTTTCCCTGTCTAAATCCAGTATTTTTAAGTTGTTTTAATTTAGCATCTGTAGCCATGGTAAGTCCCTTTGGTTTCATTGATCCCTTAAACTTTATATATTTAGTTACCATTATTTCTTTTTAAACATTCCTATTGCACTAGATCCTGCCTTGATGCCAAAGCTTGCTGAAATCGCAATATATAACAAATTATGATAATACGACGGTAGGTCTTGCAAGGCNATAAACCCTTGATGAACATGTTCTTGTAAGGGCGTGAATACTAAAACTGCTGGAAGTAGTAGTACAATTAATGCTACCTCATCTTTCCAGCTGCCCTTCATTTGATCAACAGCACTTTGCTCCCACGCAACTTTACCAGCGATTTGATCTTCTTTAAGTTTTTGCGTTGCTTTAATTGTTGTAAGTTTTAACTCTTGTTTTGCTTTTTTTGTTTCTACAAAACCCTTGACGCCATCAGCGACGACGCCAAGTAAAGGTTTAGCAAGTAATTGCCACATAAATTCTAAATTGCTCCTATAACTATGATTACGATAATTGCTACAATTGCAGCCTTAATCCAATCCTTCATACTCCAGTCGGACCACTCTTTTAAGTGAGCCCATAGATCTTGCACTAGTTTCATACAAACCTCCTTTGTTTTAAGGGTTTTATTACTTTACGCCTTTAAAATCAACTTTTTTGATCTGAGCCTTGCTAGTCTGTCCTTTTGGACCTCCACCTTTGTTTTGTTTTACAACAAAAGGTGAGAAAACAACAGCAGCATCTGATCCTACTTTCATTTTAGGAAAAGGATTTTTTTGTTTTACCACTTCTATCTTTGTTTTTTTAAAATTCATTAATGTATCGTCGGTTTTACAAGTTCAATTAGGTCAAGACCACCTTGATCTAATAAATTCTTTGCTTCTTTTGCACTAAGATGATCATAAAACAGAACTCTTGCTGCAGCCATCATAGCACCAGCTAAAAGTACACTATCTTCAGAACTTTTACTACTATTTTTTGCTATATACATCAGCTTGTCAAAGTAATCAGCTAGTTTTTCTTCTGCGTTTCCCATTTTTAGATATTCCTGCTTCATTTAAGGCAATTGCTATTGCTTGTTTTCTAGATTTAACCTTTTTTTTCGATCCGCCAATGTTTAATTTACCTTTTTTAAACTCTCGCATTACTTTTGCGACCTTTTTTTCTCTTTTTNTCACTGTTTTTGCTTATCAAGATTAACATTTGCACGTAGTTGCGCAATATCTTCGTTAGAATCAATCTTATCTTGTGCTATTTTTGCTTGTTGATCAAGTTTTGCAGCATCTAATTCTAATTTTTGACTATCATTCTCTGCTTTTCGTTGTAAATCTTGTGCTTTTAGCTGTAATTCTTGTTGTTTTAGTCCAATTAAAGGATCTTGTCCTTGTCCTTGCATGGCTTCTTGCTCTTCTATGAACATTTCTGAAATATAATCACTAACTTTATCTGCAACCTGCACTTCAAGTTGTTTTTGAAACTCCATTTGTAACTGTGGTGGTAACTGTCCACCAAATTTTTGTGCTTCTTGTTGTATAACTTCTTGCATCTGTAATTCAACTTCCTCCCTTGCAAGTAAAGATATGTGCTCCATTATGTGAGCTTGCAAAATAATCGTTGCTTGTGGGTTTGCTCTTACTAACATTGAAGACATAAATACTCTATGTGCTTCAATGTGTTGTTGATGAGCTTGTCCTCTAAATACAACTAATTTTTTACCAAGCAAAGCGTCTGCGTTTTCGATACCAGGGTCTTTTGGTGCATCTGGTTTTGGAACTGGTAGTATTGCATCAATATCTTTTACACCCAAAGCTTGATACATCCTTTTGTATGCTTCATACAAATTATGTTGTTTTGGATCGGATTGGGCCATTTGTAATTGTGTCTGAGCCAAGGTAACACGTTGAGACATAGAGAAAATATTTGGATCTGACACAGGCATGATGTCTACTCTCTCATCAAAGTCTGAAGCTTTGAATACAGCAGCAGCATTTTTGCCTACATCGTACGGATAAACTTGTGGATAAAAATCCTTAAATACTTTTGCTAGTAAATTAAATTCTGTTTTTTGTGCATAGTGTAATCTTTTATGTATAGCACTCATTACTCTTGAACCACGCTCAATCAAAGCCATTGTAGTTCCAACAGGTGCATTTGCAGCAACACTGTCACCTATTTTTTGATCAGCAATTGTGGCAAAACGTTGACCTGATTGTACAACAAAACCTAAAAGTTGAAACAAAGTAGCACTTGGCTCTTTGTATGGTAACGGTAATAAACCTGCACGTAAATCACCACTTGGTGCATCTACATCTCTAAATTCACCAGGTTGTAACGGATTATCGTCATCACGTATCCTTAAACCCCTAGCTTTAAATCCTGCAGGTAAGTTTGACAATGTCCCTGCATCTATTAATTGTCTTAGAGCTGACGTTGCAGTTCTCGATAATCCACCTAACATGTGAATTAAACCAAAACCATAAAACCCTAGACCAGGTAAAAACTTATAATGCACAAAATATTGTTTCTTTTTCTTGAAAGAGTCGTCTTCTTCAAAGTTTCGATAGATTGACAATACTTGTTGTGAACCTTCGTCTATTGTTACAATGTATGGTAATTTTATCCCGTCGTCATTTTCATAACCAGGTACATCAAGATCACAATGTATTTCTAATAATGTATAAACATCATTCTTATATGCTGAACCAGTGGGTCTTACACCGTCAAGCTTGTTGACTGCCTGTTGTATATTTGAATTAGAATCTTCATCTTGATATTGTAAATCTACATCTCTATAAATACCTTGCACCTGCATTTTACGTACTTCATTTTCATTTCTTTTTATGACGTGTGTAACTCTTTCTGCTGTCGCTAAATCTGTTGCGCTGTATGGTACAATTAAATCTTCACTTGGCACGAACTTAGACACAGCCCTATTAAGAGTTGTGTCAAAATAAATTTTTTTAAATGCTGATCCTGATAAAGGTAAATAAAATAACATTTGGTCAAGATCTGGATCAAAATCTTCCATGACGTGCATGATTTGATAGTTCATAAAATCTTGCACACGTTGTGCTTGATCTTCTTTTTGTGAAGATTGTTCTCCAATTATCTGTGTTCTTACTGGACCGTTAGCTGGTAAAAGTTCTTTGTAAGCTTGTGCTTGAAACTGTGTTACTGTTTCTGCTAGTAAAGGATGTGTTACACCACTAGCACCAGAAAAAGGTTGAGATCTATCCTCATAATTAAATCCAAGTAGTTTTAAACCTTTTGAGTATGAATCATACCACTCATCTCTTGATGATTTATCATCTTTGTATTCCTGCATAAGATCTGAAGACAAATTTTGTAAATCTTCTTCATTAATAAATTCTGCTAAGTTTGCGTCAAATCTATCTTCTGGTGGTGTTTCAACAGGATTGATGATAGCTCCACCATCGTCTGTCATTTCGACATTTTCTACGGTTAACTCATCCTCTGGAGTTTCAACAGTTATTGATTCCGTAGTGATTTCTGTGGGCTCACCCGTAATTCTTCTTTCAACCATTAAGCTACCTCAAATATATCAATCATGCTCACAAGTCCACCTTTAGCTTTGTGTGTTTTGTATGGTTCTAGCATTTCTTCAGTNATTTTAATAGCAAAAGATGGGGTTGTATTTTTATCTGTAGGCATTGAAACTGTTTCCATTCTATAATTCGGATTGTTATTTACTACTGTTTCAGCTTGGTTTCTATTAGATAGAGTCGCTACCATGTTGCCATTTTGATCTGTAATTCTGTATAAATCCTTTGAACCAGACTTTGTTTGTACATTTAAAACGACAAACTCAGAGTTGTTTTGTTTCGCTTGTGTTTTTAATATTTTTTCTATCGTTGATGTGTAATGTTTTCCATTAGGATCTTTAGCGTTTGGCCCGCCATAAAACTCAGACATACCAACACCCTTGTATTCCGAGTCAGTAAACTCACCTCTAGCCATAAAATAATCAATTTGTCGTTTTTTGTCCGCAGCCCTTACATCTAGAGGTGTGGATGAATCACCTTTAAAACTGTATCTATTTATAACAAGTTCTTGCGGCGATACTGCATAATAGTCTGGGACATTTGGATCTTTTAAAATAAATTTTCTGTAGGCAAGTTCAAACAAATCTTTTTTGATAAGTGCATCTGCCCATTCTTCACGTTTTTTAAATGGCAAATCAGGAAACAGTCCATCATATGTTTTTGTATCAATCTGCATCAACTCATCAATCATGTTATTAATATTCTCATTCAAAGCTTCTTTCAGCCTTTTAACACTTGCAGGATCAAGTTCTCTGGTTTCGATGTATCTATTAATAATATCGTCTACCTCTGCATCTAATTTGGCTAATCTATCACCTATTATATCGACTTCTGTTTGGCTTTTTCGTAATGGTCTAAATACTGATTTATTTTCTTCAAAAAAAGCTAAGGCATCGTTTCCTATTCTGCTAAGTTCAGGAAGAGTTGTTGATTCTCTTCCCTCATCTGCAATCTTTCTTAAAGTTGCTAACAGTTTTTGTTTTCTACCAGCTGCTGCTTGCATGATATCTGATTGTATCTCATCCGCAAATGTAACCTTTACAATGCCACTAGTATCAACAGTAGAACCTTTTGTTATTTGATCATCTATATCTCTTACCTTAACAATGAGCTCGTCTATTTGATCCAACAAACCAGGGCTTATCTCATTTAATGTGCCAGCATATTGAGTCATAATTTGCTCAAGTGACAGTTGACTGAGCTCATCTAGATCTCCTTGACTCATACCTCTCCTTACACCTTCTCTATTTAATTTATTTATTGCCTCTGCAAACAAACCTGCAACTTGTCTTTGCGCTCTTTTACGTTCACGTTCAAGACCTGGTATATTAGATGCTGACTTTGGTGCTGCTATTTTTGTTGGCAATATGGCCATACGATCAGTAAGACGAGTCCAACCAATGACGTAAGCATTATCTTGATTAGGCATTCCCCATTTATGATTTTCTATTTTTTCTCCTTGAAAAATAGGAGACGGGTACGTACCAGAATCACCAGGAAATTTATCAGTTGGTATGTATAATACACGCTCTCGTTGTGTGCCATCTATAAATCCACTCTCAGCATAACCTGGGTATCTTGTATCCACTGCGCCATTTGGATTTATAACTTCAGAAAATTGACCAGTGGCGTGAACATGCATACCTCTTATTGGAGCTTGACGTAAATGTTCTATAACCTGAGCTTTTGGTATTGGTGTGTTTTCATCAAATACACGTAGCAATGAATCTATTTGGTAATCTCTAAACTCTGAATCCCTAATTCTATTTTTCTTTAAAAAATCCAGTAAAGCTTTTTTGTTTGGAAATATTGCAGGTGTATCTGGTCTCGATAAAACTCTTTCAATATCAGAGTAAAAAACACCTGTAATTGGTGTTTGACTTTTAGGTGTAACAGCTATGTCCATACCCATTACATCATCAGTTAAAGGTACGTCATCTTCTGGCGTTGGATCTAGAGGTGGCTGATCTTTCGTTTTTTCTTTTTCTAATTCTAAACTCTCTTTTTGTTTCTTTGTTGGGTTATCTAAACTTTCTTTTGGAGTAGGTATCGGCGCTGTTTCATTTTTAGGTGGCTGGGTAAATAGCTTCCAAAACGGAAACTTAAGGTTTGCTTGTTCCATCTCACCTGTAAAAATATTTTCTGTTGGTTGCACGTCAAACATTTTTTCTTGAGGCTCTGCGCTTGTTCTTTCGACAGGTTCTGAATCTCCCAACTGTATTTCTGATAAAGGTAGTGAAACCATATCTTCTGGTTTTTCTTCTCCAAAACGTCTAGCAGTGCCTTTAGCTGCATCTCCAAACTCAATAGATATTCTAGGCATTATTTGCCCACCCATGATTTGATCCTCTTCTTCAAATATGTCTTCCACGTCTTTTACTAAACCTCCTGACTGATAATTCGCTGGTTCTCCAAACATTTTTTCATATTTTTGCTTAGCCTCTGCTATCTCTGTAGCTAATTCATCTGCTTTATCAAGCTCAGCTTGAGTTAACAATCCCTTACCTTTTTTAGGATCTTTCAAATCAAACTTATTCATGACATTAATTATCAGCTCAGAAATTTTCTGATCAATAGGTTTAGCCTTACCAACTTTTACACCTGGTGCTACTTGACCCTCTATACCTAATATTCTCATGTCTTGATCAACAGCATCAAATATAGCTCTAAATTTTGGGTCTTGAGTTTTTTCAAACATATTATAAGCATCACGTGCTTCTCTTTCTAAACCATTTTGTATGTAAGAATTGTAATCAGATATATCTAAATATATTTCTTCCGCTTTTGCTCCTTTACCTATTTTATCTGCTGCGAAGCCTTCAGTTATGCCTGATAACTTAAATCGGTGAGCTAGCTGCATTGAAGACCTACTATCGAATACTAAAGCTTCTAGACCCTCACCAGATAAACCTCTTTTAACTGCAAGGTCCATTCGAATGGCATCAAATATTTTTTTTAAAATAGGCTGTAATTCCTCACTAGCTCGTAATCTGACCTTATCTATTTCTTGAAACTTTAAAAAATCTTCATACTTGTCACCGCCCTCTTGTATGTCTTCCAGTTTTACGGTTTCAAAAAAATCCTCCGCAGATTTATCTTGTGATCTTCTTAAATTATTAAAAAATCTTAATTCATGGTCTTTATTAAGTGCCTCAACATAACTTTCACCTGGTCTAAACTTTTCAATAAATTTCTGAGCAAATATATTTTGTTGTTTTGGCTGATCTGGAGTTATTAAAAAAGTTTCAGGATCTGGTATATAACCAGTTTTGTTTATGTATTGATCTAAACCAGGATCTACAGCGATCATACTATCAAGAACTTTTCGTCTTGCACCAGCATTTTTATATGTAGCAGAGAACAGTTTTGGATCTTTTGCTTTTAAAAGTGGTATGATCTGGTTTGCGTTAAAAATTATATCGTAATCTTTATCTTTTTGAATGTCTGCTATAACCTCTCGAAAAACTTTTGCTCTTTTTTTTGCCTTCTTTTGTCTTGCTAATGTAGCAGCTTCTGTGGCAGCGTCTCTTCCGAGTTTTTGTCTTTTATCTTGAAATTTTTTTATTTTATTCATTAGAGTTTTAGGTATTCTACCTTCTCTGCCTAACCTATTTATAATATCAAGTTCTGAGCCTCCTTTGCCACCACCAGGATTATATTCAGGTAGACCCAACCTTTTTCTTTCTTTTCTTACAATATCACCAATGACATCAGTTTTTGGATCTAAATTTTTAAAATCTAACTTTTTTAATTCATTTAATACGGGTGTACCTAAATCAACGTTAGCACTTGCTCTTTGAGCTTTAGGATCAATAAGCTTTTGACTTACAGCTTGACTGTATAAATTATCATAGTCCTCTCCGTATTGTTTTTTTAATTTATCTAAAAATTCTCCTTTTTTTACTTTAAAACTTTTAAGTCCTGCAACTCTATTAAAATCTTTAGCAAATTCATTAACCGTAAGTTGAAAAGGGTCAACAGCTTGTCTTCCTTCAAATGTACCCTCCAAACTTTGCGCTGTTTTTCTTATTTCTTCTGCTTCTATGTCTTTTTTTGTTTTTGGCTTAAGAGGTTTTTGTTTTATCTCTGGTTGAACTGGTCCTTGTTTTAATATTTTTGGATTTATATCTGCACCAACACCTTGCTGACGTTGCTGTTCCACGGTCATGTCTCTTATGTCAATGCCATATTCTTCTAATGCCTCTGCTGCATTAGGGTTTTCTTTTAAATAGTTCTGAACAAACTCTTTATTGTTACTAAGTTCTTTTACCGTTAGCTTAGAACCCTTACCAAAAGCTTTTTGTCCAGCTCTCATAAATGCTCCTAAAGGTGTTTTAAGAAGATATGCTAAACCACCAACATCAATTAAATCTATAGGTAAAATCGCAATACCTAGTTTTTGTTCAATTGGAAGCTCTTTATATTTTGTTCCCTCTTCTGTCATTTCTGTTAAACCTCTTCTCGCATCACCAAAAAAGAAATTTCCTATATCAAACAAACCATATGTCGGTTTGTCTGTTGTGCCACCACCAGTTAGCATACTACCTTGATCAAATCCTAATTTATCTAAAAAATCTTGGTCCTCTCTTATCAATTTATAATATAATTGATTTGCTTCAAAAGAATCTGGTTCCAATCCAGCTGCATTAAGTATTACATTAAATATCTGTTGGTTCTTTGCTCTTTGTTCTTCTTGAGCTGCGATGGTTTCATCTGACGGCGCTAAATATTCTGTAACACCTTTTGTGAATCTAGCTAAATCTCTTGTGCCTTGACTGCCAAGAAGTTCGTCTTCTTGTAATTGAATACCACCGTAAAACGGATCTATATCTTTTAACACTTGACCTGCTGGGCCACCTTCAAAGATATCTATTTGTTGATCATCATACTTAGGATCTAATTTACCACTAATTTTACCAGTATAATTACTACCAGGACCTGAGGGTTCACTCAAAAAATAAGGTTTACCTGTTTTTGGATTAAATTTTCTTTGTACCACTAGTAGTAACTCCTTTGCTCTATGTATGTAGGTTCATCTATGTAATCAGACTCCAGCTGGATAAAGTTACCCTGTCTGAATCGCAACAACGCCTGTGTTGTTGAATCAACTAAATCGTCATGATCACCATAAGGGAAAGCAGCGCATTCTTCAATAACTTCTTCTGCCCACCTATCATCGGTAGCCCATACCTGACCAGCCTCAAAGAGCGGAGCTACGGAGTTAACACGTACGTGCTTATCATTGCCCTTACTAGGCGTATAAGTAACTACGGGGATCCCAACTTGCCGTAGCTCGTGAGTTAAGGGCATACCAGAAGCTTTCGCTTCGATCAAGATTGTTTCGGGTTCCCAGTACTGATATTCTTCTAATGCTATTGATTTAAGTTCTGGAAAGTCCCATCGTCCCTTACGCATCGCTAAAAGTATAATGTGCGGTGGTCCGTGTTCCACGGGTTTAAATACACCCCACGTTGTTATTGCACTAAAGTCAGCGGTCTCTCGTTTACTAAAAGCTGTATCATATGATTGTATAACGTGCATAAGATTAGGTATCTTTTCATTACCCCACATCTGCCACCACTCACGTTTGATGATAGATCCTTCTTCGGACGTAGGTTTCTGTTGCCACTGTGCTTGCCACTTTTGCTCGGATAATGAAGCTTTAACACCTTCTAGTTCTGACAGTTTCCAAAACTCAGGCCATAGTGGTTTGTCATTCAAGATGGCTGGAAACTCAACCACGTCCCACTGATCGGCATTTTCGTTTGATTGATTGTTCATCAACTTACCTGTCAGATCTTTCGTGGACCATCTGGTCATAACGATTACGATAGAACCACCAGGCTGTAAACGTTGGCGGGGGCCCGAGGTATACCATTCATAGGCATTGTCCAGCGCTGTTTGGGATAGTGCGTCTTGTTCCGAGTGCGGGTCATCAATGATAAGTAAATCCGCACCACGGCCCGTGATCGCACCGCCGACACCAGCCGCAAAGTATTCGCCGCCTTTGTTCGTGGTAAATCTACCTGCCGCTTTAGAATCTTGTGATAGGGTTACATTAGGAAAGACCTCCTTAAATTCATCTTGTTCAAACAGGTTACGTACCTTTCTACCAAAGTTATAGGATAGCTCAGCTGTGTGAGTGGTTTGAATTATTTTTAGCTTAGGATTCTTACCCATCATCCACGCAGGAAATAAATGTGAAGCAAACTCAGATTTTGTATGACGTGGTGGCATGTTTACAATTAAACGTTTAATCTTTCCACGTGAAACATCTTCTAATTTTTGTGCAAAAATTTTGTGATGTGAACCTGCAATAAAGTCAGGCCAAACTTTTTTTACAAAAGTAAGATAGGAGGAACGGGACTCCTCGGCCACTTTGATTTGTAATTTCCTTAATTCGTATTTTAAAACTTCCGTTGGTATTTCAGACATATTCCAAAAAGTTATATCATAATCTGCGTTCGTGTAAAACTTGCACTTTACTACACACTACACGCAACACCCCCAAATTGTGTGTGGTGGGGTGGCGAGATACAAGATATGGTAGTTCTGGTTGATTTTAAGTACCTAACCTGACTGGTGAGTGCCTGGAAGAGATGGTAGCTGCTGCCTGGCAGCAGGTGATTAGACATAAAAAAAGGGCGGTTTATCCGCCCTTTTACCAGCCCACGTGGGTAACTTACCTTCTTGGTAAGTGTTCGGCTAGTTTTGACATGATACGTTGACCCCATTCCTTGACATAACTCGGACAGTTAGGATCAAGGATAATAGTTTCAACTTCACTCTCAAGAACTTTATAAAGTGCTTTCCAATTAATATTATCAACATGCTGTTGATTAGTAATCGGTTGATCAGTTGGATTAGTTAAGTTGAACTGTTGATTAACTAATTGCAACTGACGAGATAAGTAGTCATCATTATCTGGCATTTTGATTTCTCCTTTCTAATGACTTTTTACTCCCATTTGATTTTATAATCAAGAACTTTAGAAAACTTTTTTCACACAACCGAAATCCGTCTGCAACTCTGTTGCTATCCTTATATACTATATAAACACTAGTCCTAAGTAATGGGTAATGGAAATGGGCGACCGAAGTCGCCCACAAACTGACTAGGCAATTTATCGGTACTAGGCAGTTATTCGGAAATCAGCAACTTCTTCAATCGTTGCTTTTTTGTTTCTTGATACTGTGCTTTCTGTTCTAGGCAACGCTTGTATTTGTTTATATTGCGTTGGCACTTTGCATTTATGGTATTCCAACTCGCCAAGTTTTTCTTTAACGAGATTCGTATCAATCTTAACGCTAAGTTTTTGCGTAACATGAATAGAGTAATCCTTTCCATGTAATAGGTTTGCGTTTTCCCCAATACCCATTTCAATGATTAAATTACGATTTACTTTTATGAAGTCGTCTAATACTTTCTTCATAGTTAAGGCACGACCATAGGCATCTATGATTGCTCTTTTATTCATCTTGCTAACACTAGCAGGACTTTGGTGTGCTTTTTCTAGCACTTCTAATATATTAACAGCTTTTGACATTTTTTATCCTTTCGTCTTTCTGGTTAATTATCCCTTTATATCCCATTTAATTATACTTGTCAAATCTTTTTTTCCACACGAACTTCTGGTAACTCCTGCGGGGACTTCTGTGTATCCCTATATATACCCTAAACCAAAAGCTCTGCGTAATGGAATGGAGGTGGAGACACCGTGCTACCACAGTGACGTCCACGCCAGGTACGCAGCCAGCACCGCTGCACCCAAGTATGGGTGATGCGATGCAAGAAGCAATGTAATGAGCAGAATCATGCCACTCCAATCATCTCTGACATCCTCTGCCACTCAGGTCCTGGTTGCAGCTCCAGCTTAGCACCGTCCATCCAGTCCATGAACCAATATTCAAGGCGATGGATCTCTTTGTTCTCGTTAACGAATGCTCGCAGCTCATCGCTGGGCCCGCCCCAGGAGAACTGCCAGCGCCAGTATCCCTCCAATTGGTCGGTAAATGTATGNGGCTCTACATAGTCAAAGCCCAGGCCTTCAAACTCAGGGTCTGAGAGATCTTCTCGCCTCAGTCTCCACTGTTCATCAATGCGCTCTGCGCACGTCTTCTGGTAATCCTTCTTTAATGCTTCAGTCATTGTTTCTTCCTTTCTAATGTAGCTAATATAGTCCCATCTTATTCGATAGTCAAGGGCAAAACAAACTTTTGTTCCACAACTCTACCAGGAGGGTGTGCCGTCCCCTATCCCTTATACACATGTAACGGTTAGTAACGGTTGACAATGGAAATGGAGATAGAGATCCTGGTGAGCTGCACCAGCTGCCAGGGAAGGCGAAGATCCCTATTACTATACTTGGGGATTGGCCTCTGCCAATGGGGAATGGAGGAGATGGTCAGCCACCTGAGTCCACGCTGCCTGGGACGCTGGGAGCTCTACCCTATAACAGGGCTCAGTGGTGATGGACAATGGGGAATGGAGAGTGGAGCTTGGAAAGATATGCAGTAACCTCTGACCGAGGTGGTGAAGCATAATGAAACTTCTGCCACCCTGCAAATAATGGTTGTAAAGCCAGTTTTTTTGAAAGGCTGATAATCCTATCTTATTACTCTTGGTTACTTTCAACTCAACAAAAACGCTGATCCCGTCCTGGATGCCGTAAACATCTGGAACACCAGGCATCGCCCAAGATTCTAATCTAGTCCAGTGGATGGAAGTAATGTTTTTCTTAACCAACTGCCAAAGTTTAGATTCTGGTTTCATGTGGTGATCCCAGCAAGGCTCGAACTTGCGACCCATTCATTAAAAGTGAATTGCTCTACCATCTGAGCTATGGGATCAAAACGGCCAACCAAAGTAATATAAAAAACCTATTACGATCAAAGCTATTTTCCAGTGCATAGCAAAGAGTATTAGAAATATTAATAACACTATTTGAATCACGGCTGTAATCTCATCAACTCTTGTAGCTTCCAATACCACAAAAGACGAAACTCAAAATCCTCTGCTGTAATCATTGCATGACGCAACCAACCAACACGATTCCAAAACAACTCCTCAGTCATCTTGATTAGCACCCTCACTACCTTTATCTTGTTCTGCCACGTAAGCATCAATCATATTGGCAATAAAATTAAATTCTATTTCTGGTGAACCCTGTGATTTAGCTGACCAATCAATTTTACCGTTAGTCTTACAAATACCAGCAACTGTTTTTAACATTTGTAAAGGGCTCATCGGTCCCTCTCTGTAACTACTCATCTGTCCTCCTCCTTAACATTAATTATTAACTCCACTTTTTTATCAGACCAACCACCAGTAACAGTTTCAAACCACTGCTCTAATAACGGAACTAGTTTTTTAAGTTCAATGCCATCAGTACCATCAAGACTATCTAGTATACAATTCTTCTTATCTTTACCCTTAGTCCACTTTGTACCAATGTTATTAACTACGTATTTATCAATATGCATAACTTTCTCCTTTTTGTAGGGCTAATCGATCTATTTTAACAAACACTCTTTCACCCTGAACAATATATACTCCCAACTAATTAGATAGTCAAGATTTATTTTCTAGTTCTTTTACTTCTTCAAACGTAGTTTCAATACTATACTGCTCTTTTAAATCTTGAAGTTTTTTCTCAACTTCTTCTCTGGACATAGAATCGATAGTGCCTGTAAGAATCTCTTTCTTATCCACATACAAACCAGCTATCTGACCACGCCTGGTCTCTGCAGCTACGGCAGCATTATAATTACCAGCGGCTGACGCTGCATCTCTAATTCTCGCCAATGTAGATAAAGATCGTTCCTGACTACACTTGTATCTTTCAACAGAAGCTCTACGTTCTGCATCAATAGCTCTTGCAACGAGTGGATATCTATCTGGGTTTTGCAACTCTGAAGCTCTGACTTTTGCGGAACCAGCTGCATACCCAGCTTCAATCGCACATTGTGTGGCAGTTTTCAAACCCTCAGAATGGACAAACAATAATATAAACTTACGTTGTTTCTGAGTTATGTTTCTGTCAAATAGTAAATCTGACAGTGCTTCTGGTAATTTGACTTCTTCTAATTCACTCATTTCAATAGATGTTTTTTACAAGATAATATATTTTTACCTAAAAACCTACAAAAATCGAGTTTTCTTTGTATTTTGTAACTTCTTGTAACTTGTAAATATACTTGTAAGTTACAAAAAAGGTAAGTATTCTGCTGTATGTAACCTTGTAACCTTGTAACTTGGTAGTCTAATAAAATAAAATGTATTACTACTTGGTAGAAAACATCTATAGAAAAGCGTGTTTAACTAAAAAACTTAGGATCATCACGCACTAATCGTAGTGCCTTGTCCAATGCCTCTCTACCTTCAGTAACAATTTGTTCCCATTCGTTTGGCGTATAGGTTCTATTAAATTTAGGGTTAAAGAACTCCACATGGAAGTTCGGGCATTTATTACACTTTTTTACTGTTCTTATNGGGCTTGTNGGTAGTGTTGTGTACATANCGTTTTATCCTTTGTAANGGAAANANNACCACATTNTCGGGTANTTTTTTCTTAAAATANATTGAGTCCATNATTTTCATGTTTTCAATCCGATCNAGTTGGTTGGTCCGTGAGGCGAGGATCGTGTCNAGTAAGTCCCTCTGCTTCAGTATTTCTTCGTGATTCATCTGCCACCTGTTCTATACTTTTTTCTTTTTTCTAATGCTTTTCTAGCACCATTTGATTTAGAGGTTAATCCTTTTGCAGTGATAGCTGACGCAGCTGTACCTGCGCCTTGCATTGCAGCAATATTTTTACTTTTTAAAATAGGATGTTTCTTTTTCATCTTTTTTTGAAAATCTTTTTGACGTTTTAAAGCTTTACCAATACCTCTTAAAGCTATTCCTGCTCCTCTAACTGCTAATCCTAACATTATTTTTTACCTGTTTTTGGGTCTTTTCTTGGCTTTTTCTTTGGTACTATTTTAGGTTTACCTGCACCACCTGGCTTTTTCTTAAGTCTATCAAGCATATCCATTAATCTCTGTCTATCTCTTGCTTTTTGATCAGCTAAAACTCTACTTCTAGCAACCGATTCAGATGCTTGACCACCCATGGCTTTCTTAACAGGATCAAGAGCTTTAGCTCCACCTAATTGTTTTCTCCTTTGTACAAATCGTGATGCTGCTCTTTTTACTGGGTCTATCGTGCTAATCGTACCTGATCTAGGTGTCGGTGCAAATCCTGGTATTAATTTAATAATACTTTTAACCATGCCACCTCTAGCTAGTCCCTGACCTTTTTTAGCTTTTTCTTTTATGATGGACGCTTTTGTTTTTAAACTTGGCTTCTTATCACCGTGATCTTTGTGTGGATTTCTTCTGCCATATGTTGGGCTTCTAAGTCCTCTTTTACGAAAAGGTTTCATAGGGGTAGCCTTTTGAGCTGGCTCACGCTCCTTCTTTTTCTTATTAATGTCTCGTTCAATAGCCATTTTACGTCCTTTCCTTTTACGGGGCTACCGTAGAATGATCGTTGATCTTATCAGGTAGCCCCTTTCTCGGGAGTGAAAAATGAAAAAATATTTCTCGAGTGGAAAGATAGTATAAATTCGCTACTTACGCAACTAAAAAGGTGGTTCTTTACCTTTACCAACTGTCGATACTGGCGAGGGTTGGATAAATTTCGTAGTTTTTAAAGCCTTCATCTCCTTGTGCGTCAAGCGGCGGACCGTAGTAGTAGGTAGGGTTGCCTGCGCCGTCGTCCCAATACTGGTGAAAGTGTTCATCTTCCTTAACTTCGCCCTGCGAGTTACATACTTTGCATTGTTCAATGCTTTGTTCTCCTTCCCAGCTTAGCCTTAGATATCCATTCCCTTTGCAATTGAAACATATCATGTTCTTCTCCTTTCTCATCTATAATGATGGTGCCTACGTTAAGAATAGTCATAACGTAGAGATCACCATACCTTTTTCTTAATATATTTTCTACCCTACGGTATCTGTGTTGAACCAACAAGTGTTCCTTGGTCCGTGGATCACGTCTAACCTTAGGTCGTAAACGAAAAAACTCATCTGTCAAACGCTGTATCAAACTAAGTTTTGGCATCTATTTTTCTCTTTTTCGCTTCTTGTTTTACTAAATACGTTATCTGCATACCTGCTGACCTGTCATCCAATGCAGCAAGTTTCTTTAACAATAAGTAGGTGTCAATTGCCACTGCCACCGACTTGAACTTCTTGATATCCATCTTCATCCTCTGGTTTATCATCGTACTTGTGATTCAAAAGCTCGACGTCACCAAGGTCAATTGATGGTTGACTTAGTGAGTGGGCCACGGGCGGTGTAAACTTACGCCCACAATTTTTAGCGAGTTGCGTCCATGTATCAGCATACTCTTGGTAATGCTTCATCATGGGTTCATCGTTAATCATACGTGAATCATTAGCACGCATCATATTTATCTTGGCCCTAGCTAGTCTAGTACCAAGCTTGAAGCCTTCTTTAAATACAGCTTCGTAATCTTTTTTTAGTACAGTCATTTCTTTCTCCTTCTTGTGAGTAGGGGGATTCTTTGACTACCCCCAACCTTTTCCCGACAAATCAACCTATAAAAGTTAACGAGTACTTCAGTACCACCCTTGGTTACCTCAGACACTTGTCCGTACTTCCCCTCAAGTGTGCCTTACTACCTTGTTACAGTTGTTCAGCCATACTCCGAGAACCTTGCAATGTTCTCATTTAATTGTGTATATAAACTAATAAAGTGGGAGTGTCAAGTGCCTAATGTATTAAACATCATGGTTTCTACACATTTTACTTCATAGTAAAACTGTTCAACATTATTCTGCAAAGCCCATTGTTCGGTATAAACAGATTTAAGTTCTTTCTTCATTAGGCATTCCTGTTCAGAGTAAGTAATTTCACTAATATGTTTAATACCTGGGCTGTCAGGTAAAGATAAAAATACAAATAAAACCCAGATCTTAATCACCAGCGTCGCCCCAGTTGTCGCCTATTTCAACATCTACCTTGTTTGGCACTTGTAAATCAATTGCATGTTCCATGATCTCTTTAATCTTAGACTTATCTTTGTCATTGGCAACAGAAAAATCTAATTCATCATGCACTTGTATATGTGCCAAGTAGCCTTGTTTAGACAACTCGAGCATTGCTTTCTTTGTTTGATCNGCTGCAGANCCTTGTATTAANCNNTTTAANGCNTTGTANGTNNANGCNCNTTTAATAACATGTTCACCGTATTCTCTTTGTGCTTCTGCTAACGGCAGTGCTTTTTTGCCCCACTCATTAGATGGTTCCCACAAATCGAAACGACACCTTCTACCTTCTATCGTCGATAGAAAACCTTTATCACCTGCTTTACGCATTGTATCCATCATTAATTTTTTTACAAACGGTACACGCTCATGATAACCAGCTAACAAATCTTCTGCTGTTTCTTGGTCAACTCCAAGTTGTGACATGAGCTTACCTTTGCCCATGCCGTAAAACAAACCAAGGTTTATTGTCTTTGCCTGTTTACGAGGGATGTCTGCTAGGTCGGATACCATCTGGTGAAAGTCTGTGCTGTCATCTTTTTGATACGAGTCTACAAATTTATTTGCGCCCATGTAATTTTTTAAACTAGCATAGTGCACCACGAGCCGTGGTTCTTGCTGTGAGTAATCAAAGATACCCCACTGACAATCTTTTTCAGGGATAAATATACTTCTGATCAGTGGGCCGAGAATAGCGTGTCGTGCAGGTATTTGCTGTAAGTTCGGATTACTGTAACTAAATCTACCTGTTACTGTTCCGCCTTCGTCTGAACGCATCTGGTGGATCTCAGCGTGAATCCTCCCACGGTGCGAATGCTTGAGGATCGTATCGATGAAGGTCGTTCTCGCTTTATTAATCTCTCGACATTCAACAACCATCTTGGCAAGCGGGCTGTCATGAGTCGCAAGAAAGTTCTTGTCAAACTTTGGTTTCCCCGTTGGTGTAGTATCAAATGCCAGGTTAAGTTTCTCGAATGCCTTTGCAACACTTGCAGCGGCCCATACTTCGACGTCAACGCCAGNAAGTTTTTTAATNGATCGTAAGATTTTATTTTCTTTATCAAGTAAATCATTTTTAATCNTATCNGCTTTATCAAGGTCAACCCTAACGCCCTTTTGTTTCATGTCAAATAAAACTGGAAATAGGTCCGTTTCTAGCTCAAAAATGTTCGATAAGTTTTGACGTACAATTTCTGTACGTAAATGATGCCACAAGCGTAGCGTTACAGCTGCATCTTGTTCAGCGTATTCTCCTACATGTGAGGCAGGAAGCTTCCATAGTTCTGCCTTAGGATCAAGGCCCCACATCTTTGCTGCTTCGTAGAGTTGTGCTTCAGATTTCGATTCTTGTAGATAGTCTTTACTTAATGTGTTTAGATCGAATCTAAACCTATTCTCATCTACGAGAGGTGCAGCAATAAGAGTGTCTATTATTTTACCTTTAATGTCAACACCCATCGCTTTTAACCAGCCTACATCATAGAAAGCATTATGAAAAATATAGTTTTTATCTTCGTAGCTACATTGTTTTTTAATCCATTTAGTAACAATAGCTTTATCCATGTTGGGTGGTGTGTCGTGAGCAATTGGGTAGTAACCACACCACCCTTCGACTGCAACGGCTATGCCCACAACCTCACCATCTTTACGAATATAACCTGGTCCTTTGTCCTTGATACCAGGGTCTCGTGTCTCTAAATCTATAGCTATCTCGTCGTAACCAGATAGGTCAGGAAAATGATCTGGCATAACCCATTCACTAGGCATGCGGTGTACTTTAGGAAACCAATTAGGTTGTTCTTTCACGTTTCCTCCTTCTGTTTTGCATGCGTCGGTAAACATCTTTCCAATCTTTTTCTACACCCAGTCTAACAAGATGCTTTGCAGCAGCTTTATCAAGTTTATCAAAAAACTCTTTGTTAACTGGCTTGTCTTTCATGGAAGAATATAGGTTCAAACTCAAACTGAGCCTCCGTTGTATGCACGATTACTAATTTCTTTTTGGCACGTGTAGCTCCAACATAAAAAACTCTGAGCTCATCATCACGCCCTTGTTGTGTATCTTTTGATGACTTGTAAGGTCCATAGGATAAGTCTGTTAATAGCATAACATTATCTCTCTCACCACCTTTACTTGCATGTATGGTAGAAACCTCAATACGTGGTTTATCATCTAACTTGTGTCCATCACGCATGACAGCACGTAGGTATCTAATTCGTTTACGTATACCTTTTGCATTCAATACATCATACCAGTGCAAAGTTTTTGTAAACAAATCACCACCGATGTTTTCACGCAAACCAAAACTATGTATGAGATTATCAATTGTATAAAGTTCTGTATGTGAACCTTTAAATGTACCATGTCCTCTTTTTATTCTTGTGCTGTCCATAAAACTGTAAATAGTATCTATTCTTGCACCAGAAACTTTTTCACCTTTTTGTAACCTGGTCCATGAGACGATGGCCTCGATAATTTTTTCATTTACAATTGACTTGCCATAGCATTTATACAGCCATCCATATCGATCTAATGATTCACAAACTTGCTTGACAATCTCATGTGTACGACAAAGTATAAGCCACTCACCCTCAGCCAAAGATTTATTTAAAGGTCTGAAGTTTAATACTTTTCTTTCACCCTCATCATCACGAGGATCATATTGTTTATCTATTCTATTGCTAATAGACTGTGCCATTTTTGTGGCAAGAGTGTGCACGCTTTTAGGCACCCGATATGATTGTGTCAAAGGTATGACGGTGTTATTAGTATCTTTAGCCATGGCTATAAAGTGTTCTATGTCTGCACCTGCCCAACGAAAGATAGCTTGATCATCATCACCAGCTACATATGTTTCAACAGGTTTTGATACTTGTTGTATCATATCAACAACCATCCACTGATGTGCGGATAAATCTTGTGCTTCATCTATGAATAAATATTTTAACATTGGTGGATTTTTTGTTTCTAAAAAACTATTGAAGTAATCAACATATTCTAACTTATGTCTATCACGTTTAAAGTTTGTAAGATCTTTATCCATCTGCATGATTGTGTTCCGTGCGCCGTAATCTGATAACTTTACTTCACGAAAAACTTTTTGTAATCTGTCATCATCGTTAGGATATTTTGCATACGCTAAATTAATTACATCTTGATAATGACTCTGAGCCGTGGGCATTGATATGTCTATACCGTTACCTTTTTTCATCTTGTTGACAAACTTACGACCAGTCTGATCAGATAACTCCATGTAATCTAACTCGTCCATGATCTCATGAGCTTCTAATCGTAAACATTTATAAGCGAGGGAGTGTAACGTACAAAAGTACGGATACATTTTTTTAAGCTCATTTTCACTCCAGCTCTCCCTCGCAACACGGTTTCTAATTTCTTCAGCAGCTTTAACTGTGAAACTAAAATAACCGATCTGTTTTGGATGTGCCTTACCTTGTTTTATAATAGCATCAACCTTGTTCTTTAAATAAGTAGTTTTACCTGTGCCTGGTGGACCGATAACTATGTTCCTATGCATTAGTATGGATCCTCTTCTTTAAAATCATTATCCTTTAATTTATATTCTGTGTCAGCAATTGTAGATGCAACTTTCCAACAGTGTTCTGGTTTATTATTTACACGTAATTTTGCCGTATTTCCGCCAAATTCTTGAAAGATTTTATATTGATGTGAGTCAGACATTTTTGTAAATCGTTTCATTTTTAAGAAATCACGAAAGGCTTGTGGTTTAAAAAATAACATACCTTCATGTTCATAGACCATGCCTTGCATAACATCCTGTCTGTCTTTTGCACCACCATTGTTTTCCAAAAATATTTTTAATTGATCTAAGAACTGTCCTTTGGCAGTGACCTCACCAGGTAGATGTATGTGATCACCCTCGCCCATGTTCTTTAACAAACCATCTACAATGTCTGCCCATATCGCAGGAGCGATGGGCCGTGGGCTTTCATTCGCTTGCGCTATACATGCTTTACGATACTCACCGTGATTGGCAAGTTGATCAAGTGATAAGATAATAACCTTACCATTATGTGTAACTTCATACATAGGATTGTCGGATACCCACTTCTTTAAACTTGTAATGTCATTAGATGCAGAGTTACCAATACCAAACTTCATTGTTTGACATCTAATTTTTTCACATACAGATTTAAACGTGGGATCTTCACAACGATAAAAATATTTTTTATCTTCTACTTGTTTCAATATTGTTAGCACTTCTCTACTAGGCAAAGGTGGTGAAAAATATTTTGTATTATAATAATCTAATTTACTTTCTAACTTTTCTGGAAACCTTTGTCGTAAGTATACACCTAATTGAAACATGGCCATGTTCCGTGACCCTTCAGCAAAGCCTTGTGAAGCAAGTGTAACTAAACAAGGTGGTGCGTTTTTAAAATCATCATTTGATTTTTCAGTAACAGGTTTTTCGATAACGACCATGCTGAGATTCGATACGACTTTACTTTCGTAATGCTTTATAAACATATCTAAATTATCCAATGCATTACCTTCATCATCTAACGCATACCTTGTCGGATACTCTGGGTGATTATACGGCAAGTTTAAAAAGTTACCTGTACCTTTTGAGTTCAGTTCAATTTGCTTTGGAAATATCTCACTCTCACCATAGCCTATCCATGCGGCTATCTCTGTTAATTTTATTTGCATATCTCTGGCAGTACATGGCTCTGTTACAAATAAAAATACATGAGCACCCCCACTCTTTGACTTACATACAACCAGCGGTAATTTCTTATCTTTTATTGTTTTAATTAGTTTCGTGTGGTTAAAACCATCATAGGTGTCAATATCTATAGCACCCCAAGTACAAGTGTTATCATCCTTAATTGGTATAATACCAAGCGATGGTTCTTTACCATCTAAATGATCAATCCATTTTTGTTCTGTAAGTGGCTCTTTTACTATCCAAGATTTTGCTTCAAGCTTACCAGACTCATTCTTAGAACGACTTTGTGTTTGTCCGTATGCTCTATCTAAGCCACTAAATATTTGTATAAATTTTTTTCTGTTGTCGTCCATAATCTTTCTTTTTCATTAGCGAAGGGGCAGATAACCCACCCCTTCTTTACAAGGAGTTGTTTAGTAAGGAGCTTCTTCAGCACCTGAGTTAGACTCATCCTCATGTTTGACTTTTACATCACCAGCAGCTACTGACGCACTAAACGCTTTCGCTTGTTGGTATACGTCTTGGTCATTCACAGGTCCAACTCGGGATATATCCCAACCAAACCATGTACCCAACTCATTCGATTCTGCAATCGTCTTCATTGAGTATATGTGTGAATAAGACGGGGGAGTGAATAACCCTTTCGTCCCTTTCAATTTGAGACCCAACATAAGTGAATTCCATTTTTTGGACTTCTTACGTTGTGTGCTCTTCATCGCAATCAAGCACTGTTCCCAGATACCTTGATCGTTCAGAACTAGTACAAAGTGATTAGCTGTGTCCTCAATATAATTACCATTAGGTAATCTATCCTTTTTAAACTCATCACGAGTTGTCTTAGATAGGATATCAGAATCAGACGGGTATATGTTTTTGGGAGCACCCGATCCTTTTCCTCTATCTTCCCATTCGATGTATTGTCGAACGTAAGAACAAGGTATAGCTTGTACACCTTTTTCGCCATCATATATCTCTTTCGTGAGAGTATTGAAGAGCATACCAACCTCTGCACCTTCTACATATTCTGGGTCTCTTTTCTTCACTTGTGGTGAAGTATCACTCAGAATACGTAAAAACGGTATTGCAAGATCTTCTTGACCTAACTGTCCTAAGCCTTCATTAGCGTCGGCTTCAAACATAGAAGGATCAAACTGTACAACGTTTGTTGCTTCTTTTTTCTTTATTGCATTTGCCATAAATACTCCTTATTTTTTCTTCGTTATTTTAGTCTTCTGTCCGATAAACAAACTAAATATGTTGTCTGGGACAGATTTTCCGTCCTTAATCAACTGTCTGACAGTTGCCTTCAGTGTTGACGGATGCACTGAAACTTTTACTTCAGGTATGAAACCAAGATCTTTAATTGTATTTTCTAACAATTTTGCTTCTTGACCTTCACCCTTACCGAAACTCATGCCAACATTATTTTTAATAATGTCGCCTAAACCATTGTCTTCTAACCATTGATAACAAGCTGCAGATTTGTCTGGGTCTTTTGGTATGGCCACATAAATATTTTCAACCACATCAACCTTTGATCCGTCTACCATTGTAGTAGATGACATACCAAGCTCTGTCATTCTTGCAGGTATTATTTCTTCTGATAATTTTCTAAGTTTATCTTTCTTATNTTTTAATTCTAACTCAGCNATCTCAACTTCATTTTCCATAATNAGTTGTTGCTGNAGTAAACTAGATACAGACTCAAGACTTTCCTGGTCTATATTAGCTACATCCTCTTCAAAGTTTATCTTGCTCATCTATTTCACCTTTCTCATTCAGATTTACTTGTACAGAATAATAACGCTTTTGCATCTTATCCCATTTAAGTATTTTAAATTTACCCCTGTTCATTTCAGCGGCAACACAGCATGCAATACCCATTGCTGCTGGATCTCCCATCATTAACAAATGATCATTGTCATTAAAATCTTTTAATTTTCTTTTTAATTTACGTATGGCAGGCTGTGGACTAAACATAATTTGTGATCCACTTTCAAATAGTGTTTCTATTTGACCATATTCTTCAGCACTCAATACACTTATGTAAGGATTCTCTTGTACTAAATATACTTTTTTATCTGTCATAACTTTCTATCCCACTTATTTACACTTGTAATTTTCTTTTGCAACATTTATATTGCATTTTTAGAAAGTAATTATGGAGTATAGATTTAAAACAAAACCGTTCAAGCATCAATTACAGGCGCTTGAAAAAAGCTGGAGCAGACAATCTTGGGCCTGGTTCATGGAGATGGGAACAGGTAAAACAAAGGTTTGTATAGATAATATTGCTATGTTGTACGACAGAGGCAAAATAAAAAGCGCACTGGTCATTGCACCAAACGGTATTAAAAGAAACTGGCGTAAAGAATTATCTGTCCACATGCCAGATCACGTAGAGTATATGGATGCAGTTTGGGTAGCTTCACCAAAAAAGAAAGAACAAACAGAGCTTATGAATATATGTCAAATAAGCGACAAGTTACAAATATTAATCATGAATATAGAAGCTCTATCCACAGGGCGTGGCTTAGATTTTGCACGTAGTTTTCTTTTACCTGGTGCTTCTTTGATGGTTATTGATGAATCAACTACAATAAAAAATCACGCAGCAAGAAGAACAAAAAATATTATGAAGATAGCTAATCTTGCAAAGTATAGACGTATTATGACAGGTTCACCTGTAACAAAATCACCACTAGATTTGTTTTCACAAGTAGAGTTCCTTGGGCCGTGGTTGTTGGAGCAATCTAATTACTACGCGTTTCGTGCTAGATATGCCATCATTAAACAAAGAAGTGTAGGCACACATTCTTTTCAACATGTGCTTGGTTATCAACGATTAGATGAGCTTACAGCAATACTACGAGAGTTTTCTACAAGAGTATTAAAAGCAGACTGTCTTGATCTACCAGATAAGCTGTATACAAAACGCACAGTTGCCATGACACCAGAACAATTAAAAGCATATGTAGAAATGAAACGAGCAGCAATAACATTCTTTGAGGACAATCCCATGACGGCTGCCTCAGTTTTGACACAAATGACAAGGCTACATCAGATCACTTGTGGTCATGTGAAAACCGATGATGGTGAGGTNAGNCCACTNAAAAACAATAGNATNAAAGANTTANTNCAAGTACTACAAGAATCAGATGGAAAGGTTATAATATGGGCCGTGTACCGTCATGATATACAAACTATAGAAAAGGAGATAGCAAATGAATATGGCAAAGAAGCTGTGGCAAGCTATTATGGGGACACTAAAGATGATATTCGTCAGTCTATCGTTGATAGTTTTATGGATAGCGACAGTGACCTTAGATTTTTTGTCGGAAACCCAAAGACAGGGGGTTATGGCCTTACTCTTACTTGCAGTCACACTGTTGTGTATTACTCTAATGATTACAGCTTAGAGGTGCGCATGCAGTCCGAGGACCGTGCACACAGGATAGGGCAAGAAGATAAAGTCACTTATATTGATTTAATAGCTGAAGGTACAATCGATGAAAAGATCGTTAAAGCATTGAATAATAAGATAGATTTAGCAAGTAAAGTTATGGGAGAAGATCCCAAGAAAATTTTATTCGACTAATGCTTGTTCAAGAAGTATCTCGAGCCGTATTACTCGTTCTTTTATCTCTGGTATGTCTTGCATTATTGCCTTTTCTAATAGCTGTTGCTTTGATTCTAGAGCCTCTAGTTTCTGGGAAACCATACCGTAGGATATACCTGCGGACACGAGAATTATACCGAACCAAACGGCGTTTCTAAGATTAATCTCAATCATACTGCAAAGTCACTCGCATTTTTTAGCATGTTATAGCTAGGATTATTTATGCTTGCAAGTCCTCCCTCATTAAAACCAACACTCATTGGAGATCCTCCTGTAATTTGCTCACGGAGTGTTGCTACTGGAACAGCAGGATCCATAATAGGTTCTAAAGCACCCTCACCAAAAGCAGGAAAGCCTTGTTTCATAAGATTTCTATTTTGTGCCATATCATAGTTCATGTCCATTGGATTTACATTAGTAATTCCCATCACATAATTTAATTCATCTGGTGTCAAATCTTTAAAATAATCTTTTGCTGTCATTTTTGGTTGTATGTTCATATCTTGTGGATTTTGTACAAAACGGCCAGGTTGCGCTGCGATACCCATATCTTGTGGATTAGGTACAAATCTACCTAAAGGTGAACTAAATCCCATATCTTGAGGAGATAAAAACTTTGCTAGTTCAGGTGCCCGTAATGCATTTGGATCTACATTTTGATCTATCCCTGGAGTATCTGTAGAAGCAGGATCAGAAGCAGTAGTTCCCATATCGTTTAAATTGTCTCTAGGAATTATACCTTTATTCATGGCTATTTCTTTTAATCCCTGCACAAGGTCACCTGTTTTACCACTTATAGCTCCTGCTATATTCTGCAAAGTTCCTAGTCCAGGCATGAATCTACTTATATTTCTTATAGCTTTACCAGACGCCACTGGAAACATTGTTTCCATTCTTTGTGGATTTATAGAATATAATCCACGCATGTAGTTTGCATATTGATCGCTTGTTAAACCCTCTCTAAGTTTTGGTATACCCGTATCTTGAAAATCTCCTGTTCTAACACCAAGAATACCTCCAGTAAAACCAGTAAAGTCCGATCTGTCTACTGTTTCAGGTGCAAATCTCATTGCTGTTTCTACATCGCTTCTTCTATTTGCTTGATTTATTAAAAACTGTGCTTGTTTATTTGCTGCTTTTTGTGCTTGATTAGCTATGTATCGCTCTCTATTATCAGGTATCTCACTAGCAGTTTTAAGTATTCTTCTCTTTGGGGTAGATGAACTTACACCCTTTGGATTGTATCCTCCGCCTCCAGTTTGTACAGTTTTACCTCCTACCTTTATCGTGCCGTGATAACCTCCGTGTGGCATTACGTTCTTCCTCTAAGTGCTATAGCTTCATCTAAATTACCTGCAGCTAAAGCTACTCTTTGATCGGGGTTAAGAGGCGCTGATCTTTGATTAGAAGCTACACTAGTTTCAAACATTGAGTCACCACCCATGCTAGGTATATCAGGCACATCCATAGTTGGTTCACTAGGTACAAAAGTTTTCTTACCTGTTTCTATTTCTTCTAATTCACTCTCTTCAGTTTCAATATTTTTAAGATTACCAATGTTTAGATCTAAATCGTCACCATATCTTTCGTTCATGTAGTCTCTTAAGAAGCCGTCATTTACACTGTCAGTTACAGCTAGATACTCACTGTTGTATAGGTAATCTAAGAAACCCTCAGGATTTTTTACAACTTTTTCAGGAGTGTTAAACTCTTTTGGCAGTTCTTCTTTTATTTCTTCGTTTCTGAAATAGCCTCTTAAAAAATTAACAAGAGATGCTCTTTTAACAACAGCACTTGCTTCTGGGTCAACTATTTTTGTATACGCTTTTAATGACTCAGGAGTTGAAAGGAATCTTGAAGTTCTTCTTGTAAGTAAACCAAGCATGATTGCACCAGCTGTACCACCAGGAACTATATCCCCTTGACCTATTTGTGTAGCTCCATAAGCACCAGAACCAAATATTGCAAACGTACTTGCTGCAGATCTAACACCGCCGAGTGATAAACGTCTTGCTATTAGTTGAGAAGTTGATGTGCCAATACCAGCCTCTTTTACCATCTCTTGTAATTTAACAAGCTGTTTCATGTTGTCGACAAAAGCTTTACCATTGTATCCAGCTAAATCCATCATGGTGACAAATCCTTCGTCATCAAGATTTATGTTTTGTTTAAACTTATCTATGTCCATAATTTTTTCTGTAATAGATATTGTGGAATTTTTTCCTGAAGGGTCTGGCACTTTAAGTGTAACCTCTGGAGAATCTTTTAATGCTGCTTTAAAACCATTGTTAATCCATGATCTTACACCTGCCATAAAAGCAGTTTGACCAACCAACTCTCTATAATCTCTTATTCTTTGTGGAGTCAAACCATCTCTAAATAATATCTTACCTATCTCGTCACTGTAGAAATAACCAGGCAGATCAGGTCCAGCGGTAAATAAATTTTGATCAACCAAATTAAATTGTTTGGCTGCTGGGCTTTTGTATATCGGTGACATTTTAGCAAACACCTCATTAGCTCTATATAGAGATTTTTTAGCTGACTCTGCTAAAACTTTTTCTTCTGGGCTTAATCCTGGTGCCCAGTTTGCATAATCATTTAGGTCCGTGGTCAACGCTTTACGTAACTTTGCTAAATAGCTACCACCAGGTGTTCCTTGTTTCTTAGCTGCTGGTCCTATTAAAGCTTCTGCTTCTTGATAAAGCCTATTTATCTCTCTTTGTAAAACTCTTATATCTTTAGGTTTAATATAATCAGGTAAATTTGCAACTGTATCAATTATAAACTTTTCTATCTGGTCTAGTTGAGGTTTAAATTCTGCATAGTTATCTAATCTGATAACTGAGTCTTGCAGTTCGTCACGAATATTTTGTGCAATTGCTTTTGTATTGTTAGTCGGAATAAAGTTTTTAGATATCTTTTTCGCTTTGTTTTCAAAATCAGTATAAAGAAGATCATTGATGTAAGCAAACTGCCTATATCTTTTACCTGCTTCTTCAAACATAAATGCTCCTACGTCAGTCATGTGTTGTATTGGTGCTAATTCATTTACTCTTAGTTCAGCGTTAATCATGTCCTTGTAACTTCTGAATCCTGCGTTTCTAGCATCAGTATCCATTGCTTTTCTTACTGCACGAGGTAAACTTTTGTATGAAGTTGCGATGTACTCTATTAAAGCATCATCACTTTGACCAGAGCCTAAATCACCTAATTCTTTTTTCATCCCTTTTGTAAGTTGTATTCCAGCTAAAGTATTTCTTTTTGTAAATCCTGCGCCGAAGAAAGGTAGTTTACCAATAACTTGGAAGAAAGATCCTGCAACTGGTGATAAAACTCCACCAGCGCCTCTTGATAATTGAGAAATTCCAACTGGCACATTATACATGTCTGCAAAATTAGCTAAAGTTTGTTTAGGGCCATCTAAACCGAACAAAGCAGACCCTAGCATTGGTCGCATGGTAGAAGCGACACCCATTAATCCTGCAGCTCCACCAGTAAAATATAATGTGTTTCTACCGTGTGTAAGTGCTTCAAGAGCAGCGTTTGGTGCATCTTGAGGGTTTGGTATACCCATGGTTTGTCTTATACCTGCGTTAATTAAATCGTACGTTAAACTTGCCGCTGTTCCACCTAGNGTGGCTCCAGCTGTAGTTTTAAATATTGANCCTTCTAAAATTTCNTCAGCTACNGATTTAGGNGCCTTNGGNGCACCNGGNNNTCTNGCNCCTTTAAAACCTAACANNCTNCCTGCAACATCACCTGCCATAACAAAATCGTTTCTAGANCCAGGTATNATATTACGTATCATTTGATTTAACGCTGTGTATTTATTTGCAGCAAATTTTTTNGGATCTCTAAATAGTTGAAAAATACTTGAAGAACCCTCTATAGCCCGTCTGTGTTTTTGTGGATCATATCCATCTTTAAATTTTTTTACATAATATTTATATGGGTTTTCTCTTCTTTGCATTTCCTCGACTACAGCTTCTTGTGCTTGCAAAGCGTTTGCAAGTTGATCAGACACATAGTTAAACTGACTTACTGTAATAGGATTTTTATTTTCTTTAGCACGTTCTTTGTTAATCATAGCGATTAAATTATTTGCTTCAGCTTCAGTTCTAGGAACAAATAAAGGAAAACTAGATCTTTTATCATACATAGTTTTGCTTATTCTAGGCAATGCTCTATCCTCTCCAGTTTCAGGATCTATACTTCTTTGAACGATTTCTTTTTCTACAGTAATGTATCTTGGACCACTAAGACCTGTCTGTTGAGGTAGTAATTCTATCTCTTCGTATCCCTCTGGTGATATACCNACATATTCTTTTCTCATTATTCTACACCCTCTGGTAAATTAGCATATGGATCTAGTGCATCAACGTCTCCTGGAGCGGTAGCTTCTAAGTCCACTGTAATGTGAAATCTTTCTGGTTTATAATTAAATAAAAACTCTTCATTAAAATTATTTGCATCATAAATTTTTCTTTGTGCCTCAACAAATCCTCTAAGTTCATACTCAATCGACTGTAATGCAGTTATTACCGTGTCTGAAGAGGTATCTAAATTATACAATTGCAAAGATTGTTTTGCATTTTTAATATCATCAACNTTCAATCTACCAGTTGGTTTTCTGGCTCTAGCTAAAGCATAGTAAATAGAGTTAAGTTTAATCTCGTTTGCAGCTAGTGCAGGGTCATAATTTTGTCTTGGCTTAACGAAAAACTCTTGATAAATTTTAGCTTCATCTGATTCTAAATCACTATAAAAATCTACACCACTTCGTTGCGGGTTTGCAGCCCCGTATTGAGATGCAAGATCATTAAACACAGACGTTTCAATTTTAGATTTAGCAGATTCGTATGCATCTTGATCAATAAGATCATTTGCTACTAGGACATCTGCAACATCGAGAATTGTACCTTTAACGTTTTGTAAAACCTTTTTAACAGCACCAGGTAAACCAACTCTAGCTCTGTTTTCTGCAATAGACAGTTTAATATCCTCAATAAATGCAAGTGCTTGATTACCTGTGTTAATCTTTTCTGCCTGTTGTATTTGTAATTTTATATCTTCTTTTAAAGCGCCATCACCTGTCATGTTAAAAGTTGCCGCTACTGCATCCAAGGGAGCTGGCTCATAAATAATTTTACCATCTACTTCTTTTGGTATGAAAGGTTTTTTGATTCCATCTTCAGGATCTACTCCAATAAAGCCAGACACATATCTAACGCTTTGATCTGTGCCTTCTGGTTTTAGTGCAAAAACTTTTGGATCTTGTTCAAATCGTTCACGAATCAATCTCGCATTGTTTTCTATAGCTTTTAAATCAACATCATACTTGTAAGCAAAATTTTGTTGAGCAAGTGCTCTTCTAAACGCAATATTCCCTTGATCACTGTCCATGTTAAATTGTAACACTTTCATAAATAGATCATACTCTTGTGCATTACGTAAGTCTTGTTGCTCTTTTAGTGCTGTTAAAATGTATTGTCTTTTCGCTACCTCATCTTCTTTTTCCTCTTGTCTTAACTGAGCTTTTTGTTGACGTTTTCTTTCGTTTATTGCTGCAAGATCACCTAAAAAATTTTCTCCAGCTTTGGATATAGCTGGTGCTATGGCACCACCAGGTGTTGGTTGCATTAAACCTAAACCTAATCTTGCAAGCGCTAAATAATTTTCAAATTTAAAATTACTATCAGCGTCTGCTACATCAGGTGTAAAAGCATCATATTCTGCAGCAAAATCTGCCGCTGTTTTCGGTTGACCTTTGTATTCTGCATAAGCCTCTCTTATTGCATCTGGCTCTACATATGTAGACAGTAATGTTTTTATACCTGCCTCATCAAATGGCACGAAAGAATCATCATATATTTGATCGTATGAGTATTGTGGAAACTGGTTTACTGTTTCGTTTTTAGGTGGCGCTATCCCAGCTTTGTCAATAGCCTTATCTACTTCTTCACTTGTGCCTGGTGTCCCAAACATTGGTCTGTCAAATATACTGTCAACCATTAGTTACTATCTCTGTTGAAAAATGCTCCTAAACCTCCAAGTGCAGATATACCCATACCAGCCGCTGCTGTTAGTGGGTTAGTGTAAGGTATAGGCTGCTGTGTCAAAGTCTGTTGTATAGAAGGCACCCTAGATAAAATATCAGATGAGAACTGTATTCTTTGTCTTGGCTCTAATGCTTGTGCAGTTCTAAATCTAAATGCTTCATCGTCAATTGCTTGATCTCTAGTTCTTTGAACATTACCAGTACCAAGTAAAGATTGTATACCTTGTTGTTGTAAACCGAATTGTTGAGCTCCTATGTTTCCGACATTCGTTCCTAGTTGACCATAAATAGGTGCCGCTTGTAATTGTCTAGCTCTGTTTGCTTCACTTGTTCCTATAGCTTGTTGTTGAGCTTGCATAAAGTTTCTTGATAAATCTTCAAATATTCTTCTTGATTTTATGTCTTGTAAATTCTTTGCTAGCTCAGCCTGTTGCACACCAAAACGTGATCCACCAAAAGTACCCGCTCTTACTGCTTGTCCAGCTAATTGATTTTGTGCTTTTTGAGCCTGCTCATCTAATTGTTTTAAAGCTTCTTGTGTAACATTAGCTTGGTATTGATTCATGAAGTCTTGAGTATTTGCTGTAGTTGGATCAAACTGTGTTTGCGCCTGTTGAAGTGAAGGTATGCCCAAAGCTGTTGTAGCCTGCGCCTGTTGTATAAAAGGTTCAAAAGAAGCTAATCCTGTTCTTTGTCCTGTTGCAGGATCAATACCAGCGATTCTTTGTGCTTCTGATATACCTGCCTGTTCACCTGTTGTAAGACCTGCAATGTCTCTTTCAAATTGAGGTATACGTTGACTCGCCATACCTGTGGTTGGTGCAAAAATAGAATCTAATAATTTTCTTCTTGCGTCCTCTAGATAAGGTGCTTCTCTTTGTATTTGTGTTGTTGTTTGTGACATTAGTTTGGTCTTTCTGATTCTGGATCAAGTCTGTTCATCATTTTGTACATTGCTTTTGGTCCACCTGCATTTTCTACAGCTTTAGCTGTAAATACAAATTCGCCGTCGCTTAACATAGCAGGTATCTTATCTTCTTTTGGACCACCTGGACCATTAATCATACCAGTCTTTCTCGGGAACGTTTGTCCTCCATCTGCTAATGTTTGTATGCCGATAGGNCTACCATCATAAGCACTGTAAGAAAACTTTGATCCCATCAATCCACCGTCTGCTCTACCTCGTGGTTCTTGTATTATAGGGTTTAAATTTTGTATTCTCTCTGCTTCTGGTGGTCTAGCAAATTGTCCACCATATCTTCTGTCTACTGCGCTCATGTAATCTGCTGGGTCCATTGGTTGTGCTCTTTTTGCATCTGCTGCTGCACCCATGTATGCTAATACTGAAGGTAAACCTACACCCAAAGCTGTGCCAAATCCTGATAGTTGTCCATCTTTCATTAATGATGGCATTTTAAAGTTTTCGAGGAATTTTCGAGGTGTTGTTCTAAACATCTCATTGCCTTCTCGAACCACTTTTCCAGCATCAACGTTACTGCCTTTTCCTAACATACCAAGTTTATCAGCACCAAAACCTGCTAAACCAGCTACTGCCGCTTGTTTTAAAGCTTGTTCTGGTTTTTGTCCTGCTAATAATCCTGCAAGTCCAGAGCCAGCTGCTGCCCCAAAAATTGGACCTAGTGGCGTCGCTGCTCCTATGATAGGTGCCGCTACTTGTACGGCTTTTTTAAGTATACTCGATAATCCTTTTAGCATATTCTCCTAGCAATCTATGAGTTGTTTGTAGCAAGGAGGCTGGCCTTGAAGATT
>FUFK010040298.1_pt1 | contig 44164 bp, 55 predicted proteins | sample 1021851 | NCBI WGS metagenome assembly FUFK01 (sample SAMEA51879418, study PRJEB19060) | metagenome
TGTCGAATCTACCGATAGGGTTTAATCCAAATGGTGCTGCTGTGCTGCTCATTTTTATACCTCTTCGGTTAATTTGTTAATATTACTTACGAAGTGCGTGTGCTTTTCTCTGGTTTGAGAACTGGCATACGGGGGTCGGATTCCTTCATGTAACTATTATCAACAGCCTGCATCTGTGAAGATGCTTGGTTTTGTTGAAAGTCCCTTCTGGCATCCATGTTTTCCTTGGAGTTCTTACAAAGTAGCAATCCTCCAACCTCTACATTACCTTTGAATTTAGAATCTACATCAGGAAGTATTTTTAGCTCTGGATGGTCTTCCAGTTTTACTGGCTCCCAACCTTCACGAAATTTAGATGAAACATTTGTCATATCTGATTGACCGAGAGCAGATGTTCTTATCCAACGATATTCAACACCTTCTTGGGGTGCAGGGTCAGGTAAAGCTGATGGCCTTTGCCAAGTTGCTTTCCTTTTTTCAGAATCTCTAGTTGTTGTTTCTCTAGATTCTCTGTCAAATACGTTCTCATCCATTTGTTGATTCCTTCAATAATTGTTGCGCATATTGTTCAGGGGTAAGCCCAAGTCTATTTGCGAGAGAGATTTGGGTAGAGGTCAACTGCACTTTGCGTGGTTTTTTTGCACTTCGATTAACCGGGGCAACCACGGTACCAGCAGATCGTTGAGGTGCGTCTACCTCTTCTGTCTCAACATCCTGCTTGTTAAAGTATTCTGGGAAATGTTTTCTCATTCCCTCATCAACTCTTCTATAATATTCATCTGGCTCTAATACTGGGTTTATCTTTGCTTTTACCAGTTTAGAATGAATACCATAAACATATCCTGTCATATCTTCATAGCCGTCTTTATTAAACCACTCTGAGTTTTGCTCTAACCACTTTTTATCCGCTGCTGTTGGCTCATACTTTTCTTTGGCCTTTGGTTGAGCGGTCTCTTTAGGGGCTTCAGAAGCATCTTGTGTTCTGACCGGAGGCTTGTAAGACTCTACTTTAAATTGTTCGTTCTGCGCTCTATTTAATTTTTCTTGAGCTTCTAGTATCTTGTCAGGATCTCCTGACTCATACGCTTCTTTGTATTCTTTTTTAGCTGAGTCTATTTCTGCGCCAACTCTTTTTTTGGCCTGCTCAACTAAAACACCTTCACCATCATCTAGTGTTTTTCTTAATTTTTTATTCTCATCTAATAGTTTTTGAAGATTAGTAACCGCTTCTTCTTTTTCTCTCTCAGCGGCTTCTTTTAATCTTCTCTCTTCATGATATTCGTACTTAATCTTGTTAAGTCTTTTTTGAACATCTTTGCTATATTGCTTTATTTCTTCGTCATCAGGAATATTATCCTTTGGCGCATCCTCATTCCTGACTTTGTTTTTATCTTCTTCAGGAACATCATCAATTATTTCTACTTCTAGATCTAATTCTTCTTGCTGCTTTTCTGCTGTATTATCACTCATACTCTTATAAATCCTCTTGGGTCATCAACAACTGCTTCTACAGTGTCATCATTAATTAAACGAAACTCTTCATTCTTAACTTTAAATCTAGTTCCAGAATACGATCTAAATATTACAAAATCACCTTTTTTGCAGTATGGACCATTAGGAAACTTAGATTTATCCAGATATGCATCTGGCCCCATTTCTACAACGAGACCTACGATGGAAGCTGTTTGTTCCATTTTTGTTAATGAGTCTGGCATATAAACACCAGCTCCTGTTTTTTCTTCAACCTTTGGGATGGCTATGAGCAATCTATAACCTTGTGGCTGGGGAAGTTTTAATTTTAGTTCTTCCTCATAATCTACTTTTTGTGCAGAGTACATCTCTGATTCCTTGTGCGATAATTCTATGGCTTATCGTTACCATGCGGGTTTATTCCCGTTACTAGTTTCACTAGTCTAGTTTAAATATACACACCTATTGACATTTTGTAACCCCCTAATCGTCAATAAATTTCTTTTCTGTATCCTGCAGCAGTTCTCTGGCAATGGACAATCCTTCCATTTTTCCGACAAGTCTTTGATATTCTTCAAAGTTTTTAGGTCTGCCGGATGAAATATAGTCAGTGATAGCATCCATTTCCTCCTGAACTTTTTTTATTATTGGTGTATATATGGTTTCATTTCTAGCCATCTTTCAAACTTTCATTAAGTTCAATAGCTAATTTTGTACCATCTTTTGTAGCTTTGTTTGTTTCTTTTGCTACTTCTACAGCAAGTCTTGCACCTTCTCTTTTGTTTTCAGATTTAATTCTTTCCATTTGTATATCCTCGTTATTGTCAGCTTTCATCTTCTCAAGCTCTAACTTGGCATTATCAAGATCTATTTTATGCTGGAGTTCTTTTTCTTTTATCTCTAACTCTTTTCTTTGTATTTGAGTCAAAGGATCTTTTTCTAGTTTTTGCTGCTCCATCTGCTGTGCTTCTTGTGTGTTCTTTGTGAGCAATTTACCTGCAGCTTCTGCTGTAATTCTAGAAAGCTCTTCTTCTACATCTTCTGGTAAAGGCTTCTCTTCGTCTGGCATTGGAACACCAAGTCTTTCTTCTATTTCTTTTCTGTATTGAAATGCCACATGTTCTGTTATGTGAGCTGTCATTGCTGCCTGTATTGCTGCAGCAAAAGGTGATTGTCCAACTATTTCTCTTAGTTTTGGATCTTCAATAGCAGCTCTGTGAACTTGTATATGTGCTTCGTGATCCTGATACTTAAATGCTTTTACTGGCTCTTGCTTTAACATTGCCATGTTTTCTGTTACAGGATCTGATGGTTTTATGTCATCAGGTAACTTAATTATTTCTTTTGCCTGATCTATACCTAACACCTCTAGCATCTGTCTGTGCAATTTGCCCATATCGTATAATTGCGGTGCCTGCTGGGATAACTGCAATGCTGATTGATATTGCATAATTCTTTGAGACATTGTTGCTGCGTTTGGATCTGATACTGGTATTACATCCACTCTCTCATCAAAGTCTTTTGTTCTTGAGAACTCACCTTCCATTTCATAGACATACTCAGGCCCCATGTAGTCTTTTACAATACTGGATAAAAGTCTAAGCTCTTTCTTTAGCGCCGCATGTAGACGGGCCTGCACTCCTGACATGACTTTCATTGATCTTTCCATCAATGCAAGTGTTGTACCTACCGGGGCTTGTGCGTTGATGTCTCCGACTTGTATATCGGCAACGGAGCCAATCCTTCTCCCCTCGTCAACGATATTTTGGAGCAACTGGTAGAGTACGGAACTTGGCTCTTTGTAAGGTATGAAAGTAATAGCGTCACGAATCGCACCACCCGGTACATCAACGTCACGGAACTCACCCGGCATGAGAGGCGAATCATCACCCTTGATACGAAGACCCCTAGCTTTAAGACCAGCCGGTAGATTAGAGAGTGTTCCTGCATCGATAAGTTGTCTGAGGATTGATGTTGCGCTTTTTGCAAGTCCTCCGATGAGGTGTATAAGTCCTGTACCGTAAAAGCCCAACCCGGGGAGGTACCTATAGTGGACAAAGAATTGTCTTTTTCTTTTCTTTTCATCATCTTCATAATAGTTTCTCCTGATGGATAAAATAGTTCTGGATGATTTTTCTATTGTTATCACATGTGGCCTAGCTATCCCGTCTTCTTCTTGAAACGGCTCTGGTAACTCAATGTCCGCATGCATTTCTAGAAGTGTGTGTCTATCGTCATCCTCTAAAACTCCACTCTCACCATCTAAATCATCATATTTTTCTTGTATGTCTGTATATTCTGGCTCAGGTTCAGGTAACTCAACATCTCTGTAAAATCCGTTGTCTTGTAGTTTTGCAACTTCATTTTGTGTCTTTTTCATGACATGTGTGTATCTTTCGCATGTCATTAGATCAGTAACGCCGTATGACACAACAAAGTCCTCTGCAGGGACAAACATAGCACAAGGTCTTTCTAAGAGAGGATCATAATAAACCTTTTTAAAAGCTGACCCTGCAAGAGGAAGTTTAAAGAGCATTTGCTCTGTTTCATCACGATATTCAGTCATCTCTTCTGTTAAGAGATAATTCATTTCGTTTTCAACTCTTTTTGCCTGTTCTGTTTTTTCTCTAGATATCTTACCTACAGTTTTTGTTCTAACTGGTCCTTGAGCAGGGAATATTTCTCCCATAGCTTGTGCCTGAAATCTAACAATAGATTCCGTAAGAACAGGATGAAATACACCAGAGGAACCTGCCCAAGGTTGTTGTCTCTCTTCTATTTTCATTCCTAGAAGATCGAGTCCTTTCACATAACTCTTTGCCCATTCACTTCTTGATTGCTTATCTGATTCAAAGCTAGACAGTAAATCATTTGCTAGTTTATCTAGCTCACTATCTTCTATAAACTCTGCTAAATTGCTATCAAACTCGGATGTTTCTGTATCTTCTTCTTTTCCGAAGTCTATTATCATGCCGCCATCTTCTGTTTCAATAGACACTGCTTCGGGATTTACTACCTCAACTTCTACCTTTTGTTCATCAGTAGGCTCTACTGGTCTAGGTCCTATGTCTATTGGTGCAAGAGGTTTTTCTATAGCCATGATATGCTCCTATTTCATTCTCTCTAAAATTCTGTCAATCTTTTCTTCAAGTCTGTTTATCGCAACAGTGACATCATCACGCTTTGCGTAATCTTCTCTAGTTTTATTTAATAAAATATCTATTCTTTTAACTTCTCTTGATTGTGTTCCCAAAAACCATCCTCCACCTAAAACAATTATACCCATCAACCCGTCAATTATATGTACCATATCCATCAATAATACTCCACAGGTCTTCTGTATTTAGGTTCGTCATCCCAATCATCCATAGTGGTTCTTATCCAACCACCCTGTCTAAATCTTAACAGCGCCTGTGTTGTTGAGTCTACTAAATCGTCATGATCTCCAGCAGGAAAAGACGCACATTCCTCAATAACTTCTTCTGCCCATCTAGTCGGTGGGTACCAAACAACCCCACTTGCAAATAAATCTGTCACACTGTTAACTCTTGCTATCTTATCCTGTCCACGGCTCGGTGTAAACTCCGTAACTGGTATTCCCATGGCTCTAAGTTCAAAAATCAAGGGTGATCCTGCTGCTTTTGCCTCAATAATCATTTGATCTGGCTCAAATTCCCAGTATTTATCGTATGCTGCTCGTTTTAAATCAGGAAATTCAAGTTTTTCTTTAAATGCATCAATTAAAATTAGATTTGGTCGTGTTTTGCCCTCGTCATCTGGCCCGTGGAAGACGCCCCATGTAGTGCAGGCGCTATAATCCGCTCTCTGTGTCTTTAAAAACGCTGTATCCCATGACTGTATGATCGAATCGCAAGGCGGGAGGTCGTTTTTTGTCCATTCTTTCCACCATTCACGCTTAATTAATGCTCCTTCTTCCGATGTGGGGTCTTGTTGGTACTGTGCGTTCCACTTTGATACAGGTAATTCTGATTTTAAACTGTCTAATTCTTCTTTTTTCCAAAATTCTGGCCACAAAGCCTCACCTGATGGCATTATTGCAGGCAATTCTATGACTTCCCACTCACCTGACCCCTCTCTTTGTGTGTAATTTTTTAATATTTGTCCTGTTAGATCTCTTTTAGACCATCTTGTCATAACCAAAATAATAGAACCACCCGGCTGTAGTCTCTGTCTTGGTCCTGATGTGTACCATTCATACACTTTGTCATAAACCTCAGGATTATAGTCGCCTATTGTCGCATCTTGTTCTGAGTGAGGGTCATCAATAACAAGAACATCAGCACCTTTTCCTGTTACGGCACCGCCTACACCTATAGCAAAGTACTCTCCACCCTTGTTAGTGTTCCATCTACCTGCGGCCTTTGAATCCGATGACAATGTAACGCCTGCAAAAATTTTTTGAAAATCTTCAGACTGTATAAGATTCCTAACCTTTCTTCCAAATCCCACAGATAATTCGGCTGTGTGTGCAGTCTGGATAATTTTTTTGTTGGGGTACCTCCCTAAAAACCATGCAGGAAATAAATAACTTGCAAACTCTGACTTGGTATGACGGGGTGGCATGTTGATAATCAATCTTTTCAAATCACCCCGGGCCACCCTCTCAAAAGCATCTGCCATAATCTCATGATGTCTTCCATGGATAAAAGCTGCCCATTGTGATTTAACAAATGGCAGAAAACTATCTCTGGCTTCTTCTCTTTGTTTTGCTTGTTCGTATTCTTCAAGAAGTTTCAATACCTCCATCTTCTCATCAGGAGGCAGTGAGCTTATCTGGCTCATGTTCTTTTGAATTATCTTGGCAATATCATTCATTGTTTTTTATATTTGGTGGACTGCTCTCAATAATCTTTTTAGCTAAGTCTATCATCCACAAACACTTGTCTGTGTCAACAGACGAAGCAATGAAAAGACTATCGTCTTCATCCCAGCCTATCACGATAGGGTCCTGTAACTCAGGCTCATCCTCAGGAATAAATTTTCTGTAGTCATCTAAGTAAATAATGTTTGACAAATTTTCTACTCCACTAGTATACTAGTATTACTAGTTACTAGTATATACTAGTATATAGTTTAATACTAGTACTAGTTAATACTATGTATAATAATATAATACTAGTATAAGGAAGGTATACTAGTACTAGTACTAGTAAAAACTAGTATGTTAGAAGTTAACCTTCACTTTCACCAAAAATTGTAGAATATATGTGTGAAATAAACTGTATACGGCACGGCTAGCCCTCTAGCTATGTGGGTGGTGGGGAGTAGGTGGGGTTAAAACTAACTGAATTTTCGTAGATAGCGACTACTCTTTTAAAAGTTTAGATAGCTTTTCCCTAAGTTGCTCTTCAACTTCTACAGAACTCTTATCACTTTCTTTTATTTCAGTAACATTAGTAAACATACTTAAACTTTTACCGATCAATTCTGCTGATCTAACTCTTGCAGTATCTGAGAANTCTTCATTATTCATAAACTCTTCTAGCTTTCTAATTATTAGCTCTTGTTTCGTATGCTCAGACATCTTGTTTCTATTCTCTTTATCCTTAATAAGTTGGTTTATAAATATCCCAATGTTATCCCTAGACCTTAAACGACTAGCTAACATTCTTAGAGTATTGCTCTTGATATCAGGAGAGACATTGTAATTGTTACGATATGCATCTATTAAAGTCATTCCATTATTAACAACGTCTTTACAAAACCCAATTTGTTTAGCCGTCATTTTAGAACTGCTTACATCATCTTTTTTATTACTGCTGACTAATTTTAATTTCGGTTTATCTTTTTTATCTGACATTTTTTATCTCACAAAAGTTAATAGTAACTTTTACAAAGTAACACACGAATTAATAAAAGTGTAGCTTTGCAACCATCTATTTATATTCTCATTTCGTGAAATATCCATTAACGGCGATTTAAGCTCCATACAGAAACGAAAGCACTTTCAAGCTATGATATATCAAAAAAAGTTGTTTCGTCATTTTTGTTGTCCACCTTGGGTTTCAGTACATTTATGTATATTACTGTAAAATAAAGTATAAAATAGTACATTATAAGTTTGACTTATTAGTCCAAAAAGATTATACAATTATTTCAGGCTCAGTTTGCCAATAAATCCCATTCTCGTGAAAGGGCGAGGTCTTGGAGGAAGTAGGCTCTCCCCATGGTAAAAGAAAAGCCAAGGTTTGAGGACATGGCTATTTAGAGAATTTACGGATAGTCAGAGATTTTTGAGACATATTAGAAATCTGTACGGCTTTTCAAATAACGATAGTGAGGGCAATTCGGTTGCCCTCTTGTCCTAGACTGTAGTGCAATGTGTGTTGTGCCTGATGATTACAAAAGTATGAAACAGTTAATTTTTTTATGGAGTTACTATTATGAAGACATTAGTTGATTTAAAATTTTTCAAAATTGCTGAAAAGAAAATTGGAGATACAACTTGGTATGCTCACATCAAGCAGAAAGATTTAAAAGTTTCCACACTTCATTACGAGAAAGATGGCATTGTAGGATTAAGTTTACTTACTAATAATGATTATGATGGTCATAAGAAATTTAAAGAAATAGCCAAGCATTTTGAAATCAATAGAGAGTTAAAATTAAAGCTAAGATCATTACATGATGTAGCCTAGCTGACGAGACCTAATGAGGTCGAAACATTGAGCAGTTATTACTGCTCTTTGTCCTAGGATAATTTAACCAATAGGAGTTGCTATTATGGACTATAAAAAACCAACTATAAAACAAAGTGTTTATTATGCTGAACATGACTTAACAGTAGAGTATGAAACTGTTTTAGTTGATGATTTAGATGATATAGAACTTGATGATATTCAAGTTGAAGATGACGGCAGAACAATAATTGCATAAGGAGTTGCTTAATGAAAAATGAAATGTGGATAACCACCAAATCGGTTTATGGTCAGGAGAGATATTATCCCTCTTGCGAATTAGCTAGTAAATTCTCTGAATTACTAGGAACTAAGACCTTTACTCTTGATAAGCTGAAGATAATCAAGAGCATGGGAATAGAAATCAAAGTTAAACAAAACCCAATAACAATATAGGAGTGCCTACTATGACTAAATTAAAATCTAAGAACGTATTTTTCTCTGAAGAAAATATTAAAAGATTGGTAGCTAGTGAAAGCGAGTTTCAATCTTTAAAAACTAATAGAGCTGATGATTATACTTCAATGCAAGAAAAGAAGTTAGATCAATTTGCTACAACTATTAGCCATGCCAAGCCTATTTATGATGCTGACAAAACTGATAGCGACAACTTACCTAGACAAGTTGGAATTGATATCAGAACTGATCTTCAAAATAACGTAGGAATGTCTATCGCAAATAGTAAAGTTCTTTATGAAAAGTCTGTGCAGTTTATCGCAAAGTTTAATGACGATATACCAACTCAGGCAACACCTGAGGCAGTTCTTGAAGTCTTTGCTAGTATGAATATCAAAAGCCAAAACGATATCAAAAAAGCAGTATCTAAAGAAAAAGATGTAGATCTAGCTGAAAAGATTGCGAGGCAGTTATTCGGCAAAGTCAAGAACCAAAAGACCAAGCTAGAAGATGGCACAGTTAAAGAGGAAGAGGTTTATATTCCAACTGACCTAGATGCAGATCAGGTTCAAAAAATTTGGGAAGTATTGCAAGATAAGAAAAGAGAAAGAGAGGCTCACGACAAAGCCTCAGCAGATGCCCAAAAGAAAACCTCTGAGGATAATGATGTTATCTCTCGCATGGAGAGTGCCTTAGCATCTTGATTGCACAAATTGAGGCACGATTAATTTCGTGTCTCTGCTTGTTCAATCGAGCAATAACAATAACAACTATAGGAGTTACTATGAACGAATTAGAAATTATCCAAAAGCTAGATAGCATTATAGCTGATCTTATAGCTGATGGACTACATGAGATAGCTATGAATATTGAGATCGAGAAACAAAAGATAGCTAAACAATTTAACCAAGCTGAACTGCATAGTCAGCAAATAGATATAGAGGAGTTACTAGATGAATAAAAATTTAGAAATTACAAAGCACTTTAAAGGCAAGATCTGCAAAGGTGTTTTTAAAAAATTAGACGGCTCAGAACGTCAGTTTTGGGGTGTTCTAAAGTATGAGGATAGAGACGTTCCTAACCTCGTAACTGTCTACGATTTTCGTAAGAATGAGTATCGTAGATTTAGACTAGATCAGGGAGCTATCACTTTAACAAGTGGCAAGACTTTCTACAAAACAAATCAAATCAATGGTGTAACTTTAAAAAATAGGAGTGCTTAATATGAGAATTAAACAAGCTGAAAGAATAATAATCGAGGCTATTAGAAATACAATCAATAGACCTGATGGTAAATTACCTTTTTGTCCTTATGGCATAGGAACAATGGGGATAGGTAAAACCTACACCTTTAAAAGAATAGCTAATATATGTAAGCTATGGCTTGTAACTACTAATCTAGCATCTTACGAGCCGTCAGATGTCGGTGGTTTGCAAATGCCTGATGGGGATAAGATGAAGACACTTAGACCTAAATGGTTGCTTAGTGATGCAGAAAGACAAGCTAAGATAGACGAGGGTTATAATGGTGTTATGTATTTCTTTGACGAGCTACCCCAAGCACCTATTCTAAATATGAATATTTTCGCAACTATAGCTGATGAATATCGTATTGGAGATTATCATATTCCGATAGGGGATATCGTTGTTTGTGCTGGAAATAGAATGTCGGATAGATCAGGGGTTAATCAAATGCCTATGCATCTTAAAGATAGATTAACTTCTTTTGCTATCGAGCCTAACCTAGATGATTGGACAAACTATATGTCAGCTAACAAGAAAGATCATAGGGTTGTTTCATGGGTTAGATTTCAGCCTGAGTTTCTACATAAGTTTGATCGTGATGCTGATGCATTTCCTACACCTAGATCACTTGAAAGAACTAGCGATATTCTTCAATGGGATTTAGATGAAGATGATCTTTATACTGCCGTATGTTGTCAGATTGGCGAAACTGCATCTGCATCTTTATTTACTCATATCAGATTGCATGAGAAATGCCCTGACATTGACGAGCTTATAAAGAACCCTGAGGGTATAGAATTACCTACAGAGGTAGCAATTCAGTTTGCAACTGTTTCATCTTTGGTCAGCAAGGTTACAGACAAAAACATTGGTGCAATGCTAAAGTTTTTAAATAGACTTGATGGAGAATTTTTAGCTTACTTCATTAAGGATAGTGTAGCTAAGGATAGGGAATTGTTGCAGAACAAGGAACTAAGACTAGAGATGTCTACTAATCAGAAACTAAGAGAACTTGTATTATAGGAGATAAAATGGTTAAGGATTTAAAAACCAAAATATCTAGATCTAATATCAAGTTAATGGTCGACAAGGAGAAAAAGGGTTGGGGATTTTATTTCTCAATCCTTACTCAAATGGAGATGATAGAAAAAATTGATATTCCAACTATGGCAACTGATGGAAAAGATATCTTCTATAATCCTGAGTGGTCTGACAAATTAACTGAGGCAGAGCTAGACTTTGTAAGATGCCATGAGGCTATGCATAGAGTTTTGAGGCATCATCTTAGAATGAGTTCTAGAGACAAGGAGCTATGGAATATAGCTACTGATTATGCCATTAACTCAATCTTGATTAAGTCAGGTATGACCATGCCGAAAGATGGCTTATATGACCCTAAGTATAATGATATGGGTGCTGAGAAAATATATAAGCTATTGGAAAGCGAGGCTGAGAAAAAACCTAACCAATGTAGTTGGGGTATGGTTATGCCTAATGATATGTCCGAAGAGCAGATTAAAAAAGAAGAGGCTATCATTAAGCAACAAGTAACCATGGCAGTACAGAATACTAAATCAATAGGTAATCTTCCAAGTGATATTAAAGATATCATAAAAGAAATGGAAAGATCACAAGTCGATTGGTCTTCTGTAATTAGAAGAGTTGTTGGGGGAGATCAACCTGAGAACTACACATATGCTAGACCGAATAGAAGAGCTTATCATTGTTTCAATATTTACAATCCAAGCACTTTGAAAATGTCTTGTGGAGATGTAGTCATTTGGGTGGATACCTCAGCATCTGTTTCTAGAAAAGAGCTATCCCATGCCCTCGGAGAAATCAATGCTATCTCTGAGGACATGCAACCCAACTCGATAACTGTTTACTATGCTGATACTTCTATCCAAAAACAAGAGAGGTATGAGAGAGGAGACGTTATCGAGAACCTAAACGTAAAAGGTCGTGGGGGTACTGACCCAATGTGTGTGTTCAAATATATTGAAGACAATAATGTAAATGTCGACAGTATGGTTTGCATTACAGACATGGGGTTTTATGAGTTCCCTGAGTATGTCGACTACCCATTACTTTGGGTATCAACTGACCTCAGGGCGAAGACACCACCGATTGGGGAAATAACTTTCCTCAATATCTAAACTATACCCATGGAAGTTACTGTTAACTTCTGTGGGTTTAATCTTAACTTTAAGGAGCTTTTAATGAATAAGTTTAAAAAGAATATGTCCATGAGATCTATATCAGATTACATGACGAATAAAGAATATCCTACCAAGGCAGAAACAAAAGCCAAGCATATGGAGTGTTACGATTATTTTATGAGTTGTAAAAACTCCGAGATGCTAAAAGCATATAAAGAGATACATGGTCTCTCAGGATTAGAGATGCGAGATATGCATCATTACTACAAGCATGGCAGACATGATTACGATTATGACGGAGATGCTAAAGATAACGGCTTTAGACAAATGGTTCAGAAGATGAATAAGTTTACTGACTACGATAGAAGAAGATCGTTACAGTATGTCGCTGATCTATTAGGTCAGATCAGGACTTACAGAAAACAAGTTAAGAAAAGATCTAGATTAGATCAGGACTTTATAGAAAAGCCTGATGTAATTAAGAAATGGGCAACTGTATCATTGAAGACTTGTCAAGAGTGGTGGAGAGAAAACCACGATAGAACAAGTGTTAGCTTGGGTATTCAAGGTATGCCTGACTTAGCTATTGATAGATATGGTTCTTACAATGAAAAGAAATCTGTAATAAATGACAAGAAAGATTTCACTTGTGTGGACAATGTGTACACAGTTCAAAATAGTGGAGACAAGGATAGTTGGAATAAACGAAATGGATTGTTGATACCACCTCTATGGTATTTACAAGTATACCGACATGGCTTGTCCTCTGTTGTTTATAAGTCTAGACCTTGTATGGTTATCAGGGCAAAACCTATGCCTATACAAAGGTTAAAGTCTCAGGGCATAGATGTTTATAAGGCTGATATAATCAAGGCACATCATGGGTTAATTGATGTGATAAAAGATTTGTATCTTGTATCGTATCAGAACAAGGCATACGAAAAGCACCCTGAGGGTAAACAACACATTGAAGATAGCGACAGAACATTTGCACCTCAGCAGTTCGATACTATGGGCGAATGTTTTACTGCTTGTAATGAGAACCTCAGGATAGCTGAGAATACTATATCAGGGCGATTAGTCTCAGGTATAACAAACTCACTCGCCATTTAAACTCAGGGGGGTCTAGCATGAGCAATAAAAAGCTGAACTACTATCATAGGGGTTATGTCTATAAAAGCAGAATTAAGATTACTGACAATGGGGATATCGAGTTCATTCACGATATCTCCAAAAGAGATAATCCTGACAATGTTGTTTTCTTTTATTATGGGATTAATAGCAGACCATTAAAAGAAATAGAATTTAAAACCCATGTTGATAACATGATTAAAATAACTGAAAGGAGTTATTAATGTCTAAAATTAAATGGAAAGACTTGCCAACTGATTTCGATTACGAGATCACTTGGCATGATGCCATAAAAAATATCGAGAAGTTAGTAGATGAAAAAAGACTTGAGCTAATGAAAGATCAAGATTTTCATAATGCCCATCTATTAGATAAATATTTAAATGTAATTAAAAGGGGTTACTAATGAGAAATAATCCTGACGATTTATCTAATCAACTTATCGCTAAGATTAAAAAAGAAATATCTTCAGAGATAAGAACTTATAATAGTCATAGCCATGAAGATGATGTTGATAGTCGAGAGCTAGGTATTCTTGATGGTCGATATGAAATGGCTATGCAAATTAAAAACTTAATTAAAGAATGGGAGAAAAAATATTATGGATAGTTTAGATCGTTTTTTATTATTCTTAATGGGCATTTGTGTTGTGCTTATGTCTAGTGTTACCTTGGCTAATCCTGATGGATATTATATGCAAAGTGTAGAGGGAATTATCTTTACTTTGTTCATAGGTTCTGTAGGATTAACTATGGTATTAATAAGTTTTTTTAGTATCTTTTTTAAAGAATAGGGGTTGGAGTTCACTCCTTTTTTTGGTGGGTATGTGCATATGCCTTGGGGTTTTTTATGAATTATTCTCCCCTACCTAAATGCTATATCTCCCTATGTAGTCATAACCCCATGTAGATTATAATACATATGGCTACAATGGGCAAAACACGAACTCCGTAAATAATAGTGATGTTAAGATATGGAAACTTGCACAAAAAAGGCTCTCAGAGCCTTGTACAGAGGGGGTTGCAGACCCCTCTGTACGAATACTAGCAAAACTAACTAAATGCTCTGTATGAAGAGTATATGCTTATTAAATGGGAGATTGTAATAATGGCAACAACTTACAGTAAACTTAAAGGCAGATCTAAAGGTCATAGGTACAGAAACTCTATTGTTGATCTACAAAGAGATCTTTATAAAAGAAATGCAAAGATGACCCCACAAGAACTCGGACTAAATGAAAGATTTGAAGACCACCCTAATGGCGATAGCGATAGATATATTGGTAGGGTAGTTAAACAACCTACATCTAATTTGCACCATGCTAGAAAGTCTAGCACTTTCGACAACTTCTAAAAGTTAATGGTAACTTTAAGAGGACTAGGAGAGATTGGAGAAAGCATGAAATCTCTCCTAGCCGTAACACATAGTTTGTGAGTTTTTCACAGTTTATAATTATTCCCATAAAAGTTTCGTGTCAACTATTATTCCACATCAAATAAAATTTATCTATTATCGTAGATAGACTTTCCACATTTTCTTCATTCCCCAACCATTCCATATCCTTGGAAAATAATTCCTGATTAGACAAAAGTTTATTTAAAATTATGTAGTGATCTTTATGTAATTCTTTTTTTACATACTTGAGGCAATCCATTACTTTTGATCTAAGTACATTATGCCCATCAAAATTTTTGTTATCACCAACTACACGAGGCATATAATTCATAGCCTTTACCCCAACCAAACCTGACTTATTATAATCTCCTAAAAGTTTATCCAAAGTTTTAAAATGGCTCAGGCAAATTACATTATTCAAAAGCAGTTTATCCAAAACATTTTGGTCAACTACTCTCATTCTAACATTGTTAGTGTTGCCTATAAACTCAGGCTTGAGGGTTTTGTTGTCTCGTTGGTAGACGTTTTTAGAATGGTACTTCTTTTTCATCATCTTCTACAATATCAGGCATAAGCATTTTATTAGTTTCAAAAAATTTACCCATGCCGTTATATGATGTGGTTGCTTTATCAAACATCAGGCTACATTCGCCTATCGAACCGACCCACGAAAACCTACACTTCCATATCAAGACCTCACTAATATTTGAGTTAGATGGATTAGGTCTATGAACAGTCAATCCTACGTCTGCCTTTGCAAACCATGAGGCACTCCCTGATATATCGTAACCCTTTGGTGGTGGTACTGTGCCGTCATCTTTTCGCATCATCTTTGTTGGGTGGGCAACAAACCAAATATGTATGCTATGTGCCTGAGCAAAAACTCTCAGCTTTGTTAGCATATCTGATATCCAATCTGTCTCAGAAGTATTGGGGTCTCTAGCAATATAATTATATGGGTCAATGATAATACCTCTGACCCCATATCTCATTACTGCAACTTTCATTCTTTCAATAATACTGTCTAACGAAGACAAAGAACCATCTGCCTGATACAAAAAACTAAAATGTTCTTGAACAAATTTCTTACCTACGGCTAGATCAGCAGGTGTCATTCTCTCAGTTGCACCATCAAAAAATGGTTTTCTTAAATACTTACTAATCAGCTTTGATATGTGTATTCTAGGCTCATTTTCAAAAGAGCATATGCCGAACTTCCAACCTTTTTCCTTGGCAATATTAATCATTATCTGATCTATAAACTCAGATTTGCCACTTGAGGGGTGTCCTGTAACCACAGATAGCTGACCCTCAACAATAGTGTATAATTCGTCTACCTCAGGATAACCTGTCGAAACACCCTTGCCTATGCCTTGCTCGTAGATATCGTCAAGCTCCTCAAAAAAATGTGAGGCATCATACAATCCCGATACGGGATATGGTATTGGTGTCGTGGCTATCTTATCTAATTGCTCTGCACCATGTTTTGTTAAAACCTCATTCGCATCTTTACAATCTTTCGGATATTCTATTTTCCAACATCTATCCTTGCCAACTCTTCTAGCAATCTCCTCAGACATTGCCTGACCTGACTTATCGTTATCTAGTGCCAATATTATCTTTGAGCATTTATCTAACTTTGCTTTTGCGTTCCAAATAAACTTAAACTTTGTATCTTCCTTGGGGTCAATCTTGCCGTCAACAACTTTGGCAACTGCTCCATGAGGTATAGACACAACTTGATTAAGTCCTATCTCTTTAAAACTCAGGCAATCAATTTCCCCCTCGCAAATTATTACCCAATCCTTTTCCTTGATACTGTCAATGTTATAAAAGTTTAATGCTGACCCATGACTTGTAAATCCCTTTGATGGGAAACTTCTCATTTTTGCATACTCGATAATACCATTATTGAAGTACGGAAATACTATACAATCCTCTTCTTTATTGCTCGTGGATATAAATTTTTTAGTTAATTTAAGACCTGAGGAAATAGCAGTATCTTTTGATATGCCTCGTGTTTTTAAATAGTTTATTGCTTTGTTGTCTATGATATCCCAATTATCCTCTATTGCCTTGCTCAAAGGTTCTCTCCTAATTAATCTAAAATTGTTGTGTTTGATTTTTATTGCACCATCTTCTGCACAATGCCAACAATTATAAACTATCGAGTTGTCTTCAACCTTTAATGATAATGTTTTGATATGTTTCTTTTTCCTTTTGCTAGAACAAAAAGGGCAGAATATTTTGTGCTGACCTAATCCCAATCTCAGGGCATCAGACTTGATGCTTTCGTTGTTTTCCATAATCTTTCTCCATGTGTTACACAGCAAACATAATTAGAAAAAAAATTATAATCAAGACAAAAGTTAAGTTTAACTTATAAGTTCAGGATATCGTGTCCTACTCCGTTGGCTGCCAGAAAAGATTCCTAAATTATCGACTACTTTTGCCCTATACTAGTATATACTAGTAATACTAATACTAGTAATAAATAAATATACTAGTATATACTAGTTATACTAGTTAGAATAATTTTGAATTATTTTTTTTAGTTTTTCGCCTAGATATCTTCCAACGATAGGTTTGCTCTCTAGAATTTCTTTGATTGCTTTTTTAATATTTTCGGCATTTAAATCTGCGAGGTCGCACACATGATCGCAGTCATTGCCACTAATCCAAATTCCAATAGCTAATTTTTCTTTACTCGTTCCTAGATAACTATCAGAAATCGCTTGGCATACTACTAGCCTCCATAGGCGTAACTCTGATGTGAGTTCTTGGTTGCTCCCTATCGAGACCCCAGTATATATGTTTTTGCTTAACTTGTCTGTCGTTAGCATAGATAAAACCTTGCATACAGTCCAAGATAACGCTTTCATCTAAATCAGGTCTCTTAGACTGATAATATATTTTTATCTCAACAATGACATCAAGTTCAATAAGTTTTTCTAATTTAGGGCATTGCTCTTGAAAAGACTTTACATAATTTCTAGCTTTTTCAGATTTAATTACACCAAATTTTTTTCCAAATCTTACTATTTTTCGTGAGTTCGCCTTTGACGCTGGTTCTCCCTCGACAATAAATTTTATACTTGGATATATTTTATTTGACATTATTATACTCTATGATATACCTAAAATTACACATAGGAGTTTTACATGAAGATTACCAATAAATTTGGTTTGCCACAACCATTTGTTGATTTTATAAAAAACGATAAATACAACAAAGGTAAAGCAGACATATCAGTAACGTCTTTGATAGATAGTCCTAAAATATCTTTAATGAGACAAAAGTATAACGATCAAATAGAGATTGATGCAGTAGATCAGATATGGTCAATCTTTGGAACATCAGTACATTCAATATTAGAAAGATCAGAAGATGATATTTATTCTGAAACGGAGCAACGTCTATACTCTGAAGTTGATGGTTGGACTTTATCAGGTGCTATAGATAGACAAGAGATAGATAAAAAAGACGGAAAGATTACTATCGTTGATTATAAAGTTACTTCAGTATGGTCTGTGATTTATGGAAAGATAGAATGGGAAAGGCAGTTAAATTGTTATGCTTACCTATGCGAAAATAATTATCACAGAATATTTACAGAATTTTCAAAACAAAAAAAAGAAGTTAAGCGACTCAACATATGTGCAATCTTGAGAGATTGGAACAGAAGAGATGCAGAAAAAAAAGAAAACTATCCACAAACACCAATAGTTGTTGTGGACATACCTTTGTGGAGCAAAGAAGAAAGAGAAAGTTATGTCAGGGATAGGATTAATAAACATCAAGATGCTCAGGTAAATTTTGATATAAACGAAAAAATGCCTCTTTGTTCTGACGAGGAAAGATGGAAAAAGAATGATTCATGGGCAGTAAAAAAGAAAGGTCAGAAGAGGGCATTAAGAGTTTTAGATAGTGAAGAAGAGGCTATCAAATATATGGATTGGCACAATGAAACCGACAAAGCCTATGCTAAAAAAACAGATTTAGAAATGGAATTTCGCCAAGGCGAATATAATAGGTGCAAGGGTAATTACTGCTCTGTTGCACAGTTTTGTCAACAATACATAGGAGAATAAAAATGGCAAAAGAGAAAAAAGAAAAGAGGGTTAGAGCAAGAACTGCAAAAGGTAAGTTTATTGCTGATGACCCAAGTACACCTGAGAACGAGGCTTACGTTAAGCCTAAGAAAGTAATTAGGAAAGTCAAAAAGAGTGGTGTTGTTAAACTAAAGCCACCTACAAAAGAAGAGGCTTATAAAAAGCACATAAAAGAGGCTACAAAGAAATCACAAAAAGAATACAAAGATTTTTTTATTATAGCTTGGATCAAAAAACTTATAGGAGTATTTAATGGCTCAAATAAATGAGAAACTAGAAAAACTTCTTAAAGAAGTTGGAGAGGTTGTAGACCTTAAAGATAGATCTAGTGCAGTATGGTCATTGCCACAAAATCAAAGTGTTATGATTGTAAAACATAAAGCACTAGAAAAGATATCGGCACATCTTGGTATGTGGTTTGATGCACCTAAAATTATTGAAAGTGATACTGAAAAGAAAATAGTCTCACTAGTTGTTCAAGGTTACATAGATGATGGCAAGGGCAAGAATACTGCTTGGTCGATTGGAGAAGTCAGTCCTGACAATTATAAGACATATGCTAAACAAAGCTCTTATCCTTATGCCATGGCTGAGAAAAGAGCTATTGATCGTGTAATATTAAAACTCTTGGGTGTTCACGGAGATTTTTATTCTCAGGCTGAAATAGACGAGCTTGAAGAGGGTAAGGAAATAAAAACCAAGAAACCACCTAGAGAAAACAAAACACCAAAAGAAGAACTTCATGATTTAGCAGAGAAAGATGAAAATATTAAAGAAATAATAAAACACTTTCCTGATGCTGAGTTGGTTAAGTATTTTGGAGAAACAAAGTATCTAGTTGCTCTAGATGAAAATGAGCAAAGGATAGATACAGAAGAAGATTTAATAACCTCAACAAAAGGTTTTATTAAAGAGATGTATAATTTTAATTATGAACAAGCTCTAGAATTATACAATAAAAACGAAGAACTCTTTCTTATTTACAAAGAAAAAAATGAAGATGGATATAAAGAGTTAATGAAATGGATAGGCGAAAATACTAAAAAGGAGAGTGCATAATGGCTATCAAAGAAAAAGATTATAAACCTAGTGGTTCTTTATTTACCAATGAACAAAGAAGAGGAGAAAATTCTCCTGACTACAATGGTTACTTGCATATTACATCTGACGTATTAGATGATTTGATTGCAAAAAGAAAAAAACAAGTTATGGAATGGGAGCAACAAAGACCTGATATAGATTGGTCTAAAGTAGACAAAGACAAGATGTTTCATCTAGACATGGATTTGAGTGGTTGGAAGAAGATTGCTAAAAGTGGCAAACCATGGCTCAGGATTACTGCAAATGTTCCTAAAGAAAAAGAGAGTAATAAACCATTCTAGTGAGGGCAATATGTCGGACAATAACCATGATAGTAGTATAGATGATGAATGGCTGACTTCTGATGAAGTTATGAGATACCTACATTTAAGTAGAATGTCTTTTTATTCTATTCTTAAAAAAGACGATAGTTTTCCAAAGGGATATGCAATCTTAACAAGAAAAAAACTTTGGAAAAAAGATGATGTTGAGAATTGGGTAAAAAGCAAATCATCAACTTCTAAAAGTTAACAGTAACTTCTATGGACTACAGTAGACCAAAATATGAGACAAGCTATGACTTGTCAAACGAGGGCAGTATTATAAAGATTGTTTCTAATAAGTGGAATGTCAATTTTTGTAAACTGCCCATGTCATACAGATTGGATTATGCCCTTTACAAATCAGATAATTTAAGAGGTTTCTGTGAAGTAAAACGGCGAAAGTATAGAAAGTCTGATTTTCAAACTTATATAATATCGCTAGACAAAGTTATAAAAGCAAGAGAACTAGCAAGTATAACGAATACAAAATCAGTTTTAATAGTATCGTGGGTAGACGTTATTGGTTGGATTGACTTCAATAACGATTTTGTTTGCCGTCAGGGTGGTCGTGTAGATAGATCAGATTGGCAAGATGTAGAACCCATGTGTCATTTCAATATACAAGAATTTAAACCAATAGTTGATTGGAGAAACAATGATAAGCAAATGGGCGAGAAGTAGAGCTAGATTAAGAGATTATGTAAATCAAATAAAAATAGAAAGGGGTTGTGAAAGATGTGGATATAATGAAAATCCTAGGAATTTGCAATGGCATCATGTTTTGCCAAAAACTAAATACAAAGCCGTTGCAGAAATAGTTAGTCAAGATAGATGTATAAAAAAAGTCAATGCAGAGATAGATAAATGCATATGTGTCTGCAAGGCTTGTCATGGATTATTGGAGATGTAATAAAATGAACGATAATGTAAACAGACCAAAGCACTACAGAAAAGGTAGGGTAGAGTGCATAGATGCAATAAAAAGTGCATTAGGCGAGGGTTACGAGTACTACCTTCAAGGAAACGTAATCAAATATGTTTGGAGATATAAGCATAAAAATCTTCTTGAAGATTTAGAAAAAGCACAATGGTATCTCAGGGAATTAATTAAGATAAAGAAAGGAAAGAATAGATGAAGTCTATTAGCGAAGAAGAAGTACAGAAAGCCGTAGATTGGTTAAGAGATAACTCAGAAAAATGTGCCAAAGCTAGGGCAACAAGAATATACTTAGAAGAATACAGAAAGTCTATAAAGGCTATACTCATGAGCAAATACCCTGAGCTATCTGTTTCTGCTCAGGAAAGAGAGGCTTATGCACATGAGGAATACAAAGAACACTTAAAGTTAATGAAAGATGCAATATACGAAGATGAACGTATGAGATTCTTTAGGGCATCTGCTGAAGTTAAGATAGAGGCTTGGAGAACTCAACAAGCAAACATAAGATCAATCAAGTTATAAACAAGCTATTATTCATGTATGTCTAGCGATTTGATTCGGCAGCGTATAACTTAACACACTAAAATCATGAACTTCTAGAGGTTAATATTAACTTTTAACTTGCCTCTCTAAACCCAGCCGACCTCATCAGGATAAGCCCACGCCTCATGAGGTCGTTAATCCTATCCCTCCTTATCTTTATAAGGTTCTTTATGACTTTCTCATCTAGTCTTGGGTTTCTTTCTATCTCTCTTATTTGTCTTAGTAATCTGTTTCTTGCGTTGTCTATTGCCTTGAGCCTTGGAACAATACTTAACTGCTCTCTATTATCCCTGAATATTTCTCTTGTTAATTCTACATCACCAGATCGTCTGGCTAAGTCGTATCGTGCTAGTATCGTGAATAACGCTTTTCTATTTTCCAAATAACTTGATACATCTTCTCTCTCACTTGGAGATGCTATTACCTTTCTTGCAAAAGGTATCACACTAGTTAGTGGTGCTTGTAAGTCCTCGTTGATAGCGTCATATATCCTAAAAGGCGATTCTAATGATCTTTGAACAAACCTTCCAACACCACCAGTTGTATAGTCAAACCAGAACTCCATCACATCTGGTGAAAGATCAATAAAGCCACTTTCTACTGCATCTCCTCCTGATATGCTGTTTAAGAAATTAGCTATTGTTACTGCTGTTCCACTTGTGCTTGACCAATATGCTTGACTATTAGGTGTAGGTCTTGATGCAAACTGAGGTGATTCTTTAAATATAGGGTCACCTTTGTAGTCCTCGTTGATAGCCACACTAACAAATGGGTCCAGCACTGTAGGAGCTGCCAAGTTATAAAAATTATCAAAACCACCAAAAGGACTTAAACTTTCAAATGCAGTACCAAATATGGTCCGGCTAGCCTCCCCGGGTGTATACTCTCCCCTAGCAGCTCTCGAAACAGCTCTTCCTGCATTTACAGCTAAGTTCATACCATATGCTAATGGTATTGTAATAAACTTATCTTCAGCCAATCCAAATGTTGGTAATACAAAGTTATGCTCTAATATATATCTTGGAAGTTCATCATAATCTTTAATACCATCTTCATCCTCATCACCTGAAAATAATGAGTTAAATGCATCTTGCATAGCTCCATAAACAAATAATCCAGCCCACACTTTTCTTACCCGCTTCGACTTAACCGCAGCGTTTATCAGCGCCATTGATCCTTGCATTGATGCATTATAAAATAAATACCATGAATTTAAAAATTGCTTCTGCTCTCCACCCTTCGCAAAGTTAACTGTTAAGTTTCTCGCTGCTTGTGCAGCCCTAGCTGTGCTGACCCCTCTTTTTACAAGCGCTGTGTATAACGAGACACGCACACCATTTTCAACTGCTGTATTGTAATCATCTAAAAATTTACCTAATTTACCAAAGCCTTTCTTAACTAATCCTAGTTTCCCTTTCTTACTATTATCAGATACATCACTAAGTATACTGTTTATACTGTTCATCTGATCTTGAAGGTCATTCATTTGGTTAGTTGCGTTTTTACCACCTGACTCTACAAACTTTGTATACTCTTTTGCCCAAAAGCTATCAACATCTCCATCTCTTAAATTCTTAGATATACCTTTCACCGCAGGTAGCGCACTCTTAAGAACTTCAGACATCAAGCCTTTTTCGTCATACTGCTGAACATTTACACCAGCAGTTCCTAAGTCTCTAGCAAAGTTTGGTATAACAAAAGATGGATTATATGTTGTATTAATATTAGATAAATATCTGTTCAGTTTACCTAAAGCTCTTGTAAAACTACCTACACTATCAGGGGTCATAAATCCTTTCATAGCTCTAGCTATTCTAGGATCATTAAGTGTTATATAGACATTTCTACCATTTTCTCTAACAGTTAAATACTGTTCTTTTTCACCTAAATCTTTTGGTATATCATCTTTATTAAAATATACTCCACTATTATGTTGCATTTCTTTCTTTAAGTTATCGTTAACTTCTGTAGAGCCATCTTCTATACCTCTAACAAGATTTAAATAACTTAAACCAACTTTATTTCTTTCAGCATCTGCTATGGACTTATTATTTTGTACAAATAATGTAGCAACTATATTTTCTGCATAAAAATCTTCTGATTCGCCCTCTTTTGATCTTATTCTTCCTCGTGCTTTACGGTCCGGTCTCTTCGTAGCACCAAATAAATTTTGTATTACAAAGTTTTCGGCTCTCTCTTCTCTCTTGCTGTCGCTATCTGCTTCATCTTCAAAGTTTAAATCACCTCTTAATGGAACATAATTCTCATATATTCTTTCATACTGATTACCTTCTTTATCAGTAAACACCTCTGGAATAAGACCACCTTGTTTTCTTTCTTCATTTGTGTTTTTAACTATAGATTTTGCAAAACTTTTAATATTTTTTATCTTTATTTTTTCAGAGTCAGGTAATGTCAATATCCAATTATTTATTCTATCAGCCTCGTTTGTATGCATACCAGATGCGATTGGATTTTTTAAATAATCATTCCTCTCTTTCGCATGCGCAGCATAAAGAACGGCATCTGCAAGTGCCATTTTTTTACTAGGATATCTGCCATCACTAGCAGCTTTATAAAACCCTGATATCCTTGATAATGTATTTAATGAGTCTTGATTAACATCTAATGTATTTATAGTTTTAATCATTGGATCAAAAAATTCTTTTTGTGCTTTTTCTACTTTTGCACCTGCTATCCCATGAAATAACTCTTCTTGCATATAAGTATCCATGGCATCTGTTATTTTAGCGCCATTTTCTCTTAATCTGTCCATCAAAGCACCTATAGGCAAGAATCTATCCTGTACTTGAATCAATAAATTTTGAGCTGCTTTTCTTAAATCTTCTTCCTGAACTCTACCTAAAGTAAACTTATGCCCAACCTTTGCCAAAACTCTAGATAAATTATCATATTGTATTTTTATTCTTGTGTTAGATATACCTTGATCTATTTCAGCGCTCATAGGTGTTTCTTGCTGATTCATAGAAGCAGTGCTTAACATGCTTTGTTTAAATAGCTTTTCTTCTGGATAGCCTGTTCTTATAACAAAAGAATCAAACTTAAATGAAGGACTTGTCTCATCTAACTTTTCTCCTCGTTTAACAAATTTTAGAGGCATAACAAATTTATTTTGCTTTGCCCCTCTTTGTGGGGTCCTATTAAACTCTAGCCTAACACCTGTTGCTGTAGTGTTAACAATCTCTACGCCATTGTTAACGTCATCCCTATTTTGCTGGTAATATAATTTTGCAAGATTATCATAAAACAAATCTTTTATATTTTTATATTTAAATGTTTCTAATAACTCTTGCTCATGGCTTTTGCCAGTTGTCGGTCTTACTGCTGTAATATGATCGTTTCCAAATCCACTATACAAAAATGTATTACCTCTAGGTATTTCTTCATGCTTACCATCTACAAAAAACACAGGAAGGCTTCTATTGTCTAAATTTATAACACCATATAAATATTTACCCAGCTCTCCTGTTGCACCATATGCAGAGTTTTGTTTGCCAGTTGATATCATGGCAAACTTTTGGTCGTTTATTGTTTCTTTAATTAACTCTAAATCTTTAGGGTCAACGTCTTTAGCCGGATCATAATCAACTAACTCTTCTTCGGTGTATTCTCTTTTTTCATGCCCGATATTTGTATCAACCTGTCCAGTAGAATCGATAGATCCTTGTCCTGCACCTCGCTTATCAGCGAGTCGCTCTCGCTCTGTTGGGGGGAGTGCTTCTCCAATGGTTTGGTCATCTATACCTTCCTTTCTTAAAAATGCTATTGCTGCGTCTACATAATCGTTATCACTGCCTTGTCCCGGGGCTACCCCGATGCTCTTAAATAATCTTTTTTCACCGTACCAATACACGGCCTGTGAATCAGCAACAGTTATTTTTCTATTAGCTTGTCTATTATATCTATCAACAACTCTATTATATAAAACTCTAAACTGTTTTCTATTAGTTGGTGTTTTAGGTACTTCTTGTAATCTTGTCTCTAAATTTTCAGCTAATCTTTGCGTTCTTGATAAAAACTCTGTTTTATATGTATCTATAAACTCTTTTGTATTAAGTTTTTTTCTTCTTATTCTCTCAACATCCTTATTAAATCTACCATTTATTAAGGTAGAAAGCTCTCCAACATTAGATATATTAATTATATCTGTCCCTAATTCATCTGTTGCAACTTTAATTCTACTAATTTCATCTTCTGTACCTGACTCTAGTGCCTTTTGAAACTCTCTTAATGCATCTTGTTTATTTTTTACAAGAGTTGTTTCTCCTATTGTTTTAAATGGAACACCAAATATTCTATTTACAAAACGCATAAACCATCTATCCATAGTAAGATATTCATAGTTTCCTATTATGTTTTGATAAAACGCACCTATTTTGCTACCAAATATAAAAGACATTGGCACCATTTCATCTGCTGTCTCTTGTTTAAATGTAACCTTACCACCAGTTAAGCTTGTTAAAGATTGTATTAGTGGATCATTTTCTATTTCTTTCTTTGATCTAACAACTTGCAAGAACTTCTTTATCTCCAAGTCTGTCATGCCTTTTTCTTTTTTTAATATATTATACGTTAAAAAAGACTTCTCCATAGCAGATGCTTGATTGCCTTGATTTTCTAATAATAGCTCACCAGTTCTTTCCCAGTTTTCCATTTGTGTTTTTAAGGCATTGCTCTGCGCAACAACTGCCTCACCGTTAGAAGATATGGCTAATACAAATTCAAATGCAGCTTCAGCGTTTTTATCAGTTTTAATTATAGGAATTGATATTGCATATAACTCTTTTGCAAGTTTAATCTTATCGTCATACCAACCAATAGCTGACTCATCTGCCTCCACTTGAGCTTTTAACTCTTCAAACATAGCTAATTCTGCAAGCTCTCTGTCTTCTGCATTATTTATATCAAGCGTTATATTGCCTCTTTCTGCATGCAATTGTTTCACAGCATCAGTCATCTTTACAGAGCCAACTTTAACTCTTTGTTCAAATTGACCGTTTTCATCCATTCTATCTAATATTGTTAAATTTCTAGGCTTAATGCCTTTAATAGAATATTTCTCAGGATCTGCATCAAAATTACTATCTGTTAATTCACCAAGACTAGCATCAACCTCAGGGTCATTGGTAATAAGATATTTTACAGGTAGTAAATCAACCTTTTGCTCTGCAAACGGCCTATCTGATAGCTTCTCTACACCTAGAGCGCTTTCGTTAAAATTGACCCAGCTATTTTGTCCCCTTGTTTCTGATGTCAAAGCCCATCTTGCATAGGGACTCTTAGTCATAATCATGTGATTACGCCAAGCAGCTTCTTCTCCTAACGGCCCAAAGCCAACAGTGGACATTGTATGCGCATAGTAATCGTGGACAGCTCGTAATAAATCATTAACAAGCATAGGTCTTCCATTTATATCTACTATATTTGTTGGCTCTAATAAGGGGTGATTATCATAAACCACGCCTTCCGGCCCAAATGTATCAGCTTCTGTTCCAAAAATATAAAGATGGTTATTGGCAAGTATATCTTTTCTCATAGCCTCTGACATTCTAGCACCTGTATATGGCTCACCTTCGTCTTGATATATCTCTACCTTTATAGGCATCGCATTGTATTGCTCTGTAACCTCTTGTGCTAATTCAGTATATGCTCTTCTAACAGTTGGGTTATCTAAGTTATTTATACCCATAGCATCATAGTCTTTTGCTATTTCCATCTGTAGATTCTTCTGTTTATCTGTAAGAGTCTTAGCCTGTACAGTTGGATCTACTAGTCTTTGTGCTAATCTATTAGCTATTCTGTTTGCTGTTTTGTCTGCTTGGTCGGTCTCTGGGAATGGAAAGTCGCCTCTAATTTGTTCATAGGAATTTGTGGCCCCGTATCCTGAACCGTAAGCCCAGAGTCTTTCAACTCTTGTATCAAGGCTTGAAATTCTTGGTCCAAGAAGTTTTCTTGCTCCTCTAACTGATTTTCTGAAGTCTCTGATTGCTGTTCTGTCATTTGGATCTCCTAAATAATAAGCCTGCAATGATTTGTCAGTGACAGTAAAACCTGCCAATCCTGTTTTATCTATTATACTTGATAACTCTTTTGTTGGTATGGACTCTGTTAATCTAAAATTAACTACAGGCGTGTTGTAACTACCATCACCAAACTGATAACCAACTAAATTATTAAATCTTCCAAATCTATCAGCCACTCTTTGTCTTACATGTATTTGTTCTTGATTAAAGTTTTGAGCAAATTTCTCAAGAGCAGATAAAGCTAAATCTTTTCTTCCTTCATCAAATGTTATCTTCAATCCTACGGCAGGTTCTAGATCACTACCGTACAAGCCATAGGCTGGTGTGGACTCTACTTCTACATTTGGTATTGCTTGAGTTAAATAATCAACAGAGTTTATTGCAACTTCTTGTAGCGCAACCATGGCATCTTCATCGCCTTTGTTTGCTGCTTTTTGTAGTTCACTTAAACCAGTTATGCTATCAGTTGCTGCGGATATATTGGCTCTTATCTCACCTCGTAATTGACTAAACTTTTCTTGATTCTTTCTATCTATCAATGAGACTTCTGTCTCAAAAGGTACATATTTTACATCTGACGGCAAGTTATCCACAGGCTTAGGTGCATTATCCTCTGTATAGAAGTTAACGTTCCCTTTTACAAAAACTTTACTGCCAAGATGAACTGCTGTACCTTTTATAGATTTAACTGCATATCCATTTTTATCTATAAATAAATGAGTTCCATTTATACCTCTGGCTTCGCTGCCCGGGTTAAAAGACAAGATGTTATCAGGATTAGAAACAATATCTTCTATCTCTTGTCTGGATATATTTGTTATTCCACCATAACCACCAGCCATAGGGACTTTGTCTTGCTTAACACCAGTTCTTGTTACACCTTTGTATATGTCAGCTCTTTTCTGAGGTGACACCATAAGCTCACTATCTTTTATAGCTACAACGCTATCGTATCCCAACGCAGTGCCGTATGACTTAGCAGGGTGTACTGTCTGTGTCATACCTATACTTCCATCATCCAATTGCACAAAGCCGTTTAAATTAGGTCTAACTGTGACCATTTGACCTTCTTCAAGCTGTCTATTCTTAAATAGCTTGTTCATTATTTTTGTTTGATCTGTAGAGTTTTGCTTATTTGCTCTTATAAACTGCGCTGTCTCTAAAACATTATCAGGTATAATACTTGGTCCAACCAATCTACTTTCTCTTTCTATTGAGTCTTGTAAAGCATCTGGTGATGCACTCTTTTTCTCTGCCTCAGATACTCTTCTTTGAAAGTTTGTGCTACCGATATCTCTAAATAAATCACCAGCTTTATTAAATCCTGCTTCTTTGTGTGATTGAAATAATGTCTTAAAAAAGTTTATTATTCTACCAAATAATGTCTTAGGCTTGCCACCTAACACAATTTTGCCATCAGCAAAGTCTCTATACAACTCAGCAATAGCCTCTTCTGCCTGCTCTTCTGCTGTGTATTTAGAGCCATCAGACTTAGTCTGGTACATTCTATTGGCTCTATCTAGATATGTGTATTTTCTTTCTACCTTTTCTCCATTAATAATCTGTACATATTTTCTATTTTTAGCTGCATTTACTAAAATATTCTGTTCTTGCTGTGTAAATACGCCTAACTCAAACAAAGCATGTATTATTTCATGATTCATTACAGAGCCTAATCTCTGCTGTAACTCTGCCTCTGTAAGGCTTGGGTCATATATTTCCATAGCTAGAGCTATTGTTTTATTGGAATATACACCCTCTGTAACAGTCCCCTCTGCTATCGCTTCTTCTGGCCTCTGTCCTTTAGGTGTGAGTATAGGTTTAAAATCTAACTTAATATTACCTAATCCAATAGCAGCTAAAGATGCCTTCAATGATTTTTGTACTGCATTTTGTTTTGCTTTGTACTCATCTGTTTTAAAATTAGCGTTATCAAATGCGTTTTTTGCTTCTAGTGGTGGTATTATTTGACCAAGACGAATTACATTTTTACCCAGTTTTCTGTCTGATCTACTTGCTAGATTAGTAGCAGCTTTGGATGTATCGCTGTATTTTTTACTGAGATCATCTATCTCTCCATTAATCTCATCTAATCTATTGACCTGATCTATGGATAAATCATCTATAGCACCCAACTTTTTCTTTTCTTTTTGTAGTTTATCCATATCTTTCATAATGGACTTAACTCTTGCTTTTAGTTGCTCTGATTTAATCCTAATATCTTGCTGTTCAGATAAAGTTGCAACTAATTTAGCTTTGTCTTTCTTTATAACATTGTTTTGTAATAGCTTATCTCTAATGCCATTTATCTTAGATTGAGGTATTGGCTTTTTACTTTTAGTTTTTAGTGCCTTCTTAGCTATGGCCTGTGTAAACTGCCCTTCTTTTTTAACAGCATCTTTTACTTTGTTATAGTCTAAATCTTTTGTGTCAGCTTCTAAATCATTAGTTCTATCTATAGCAACATCAAGCTCGTCTTGTGTAAGAGTTTCTTTATTAACTTTATTATCCACATCTTGTTGAGCAAGCGCACCTGAAGCTATATCTCCAAAACTTATGCTTTGCAGTCTTTTGTCTTTGATTTCATCTTGAATATGATCTGGGAGTTGTGAGAGAGTTACAAACTTGCCGTCTGTGCTTTTAAAACTCTCTATATCTTTTTGTTGATTAATAAAATTAACAGCATTTGTGTTCATAGTCTGAACTTGCTGTGCCATTATTCTATCGTCACTATCTAATTGACTGATCTTGTCAGGTTGTTTGTCCTTATCACCGCCTACAATATTACCAACAGAGCTAACTGTACCACCAACAAGACCTGCAGCAGCGGCAACTTCTATATATGTGTCTAATGCTTCTTGATTCCAAAGAGGCTTGCCTTCAGCATGTCTTTGTAATATTTCTTGACCTATTTCAGTCGGGACCTCTGCTGCAACACCTTTACCTACGCCTTTTCCAGCCCTAGTAAACAAACCTCCACCTGATAATAATTTACCCGCAAATCCTGCAGTGACTAATAAATCACCTAATGTATCTAAAGCGGCAGATGGAGCTGCATATGTGAGTGCTTTTAGTTGATTAACATCTCCTGTAACAGGATCTGTAGCAGATGGAACAAAAGTGCCGTAAAAATATGGCAAATTAGCAAGACCTGCACCTATCATTGTTCCTATTTTAATACCGCCAATTGTACCAGCAGGTCCAAAAATAGAACCAACAACACCGCCTATAACCGATGGGGCTAAATTTGGTAACTGCTCACCAAATGTAGATGCTGCATAATCACCAAATGTAGAAAGATTATTAATGCTATCTAGTCTTCGTGCATCCTTTGCTTGTTCCTCTAATTGTCTAGTATTTTCTTCTGATACCTCTTGCCCATAATTTACAAGACCCTCTATACCAAAACCTTTACCAACACCAACAAGAGCATCACCATATGCTCTTTGTAGCTGATCTATTCCTCTTGATACACCTTTTGTAAATAAATTACCATCATCAGGAACTTCTTTGTTTATATTATCTTGTCCCCGATTTGCTATATACTTTTGTATAGCAAGTAATTCTTCTTCACTTGGGTTGTCTCCATCTATTTCAAAATTATATTCTAGACCGTCAAGTTGGCTTATAGTTCTATATAAACCCATTATGCACCCATATATTCTGCTTTTGTTGTGGTTTCTCTTCCAATTATACCAGCAAAGGGTAATAATTGTGATTTTTGAAACTCTAGATTTCTTATTTTTTGATTAATTTTTTCTTTGTCTTCTTCATTAAATACACCTTCTCGATCAGAAAGAAGTTTTGTTATTTGTGTATTATAAGAGTTTATTGCCGCTAAAGCATCTTTTCTTGAAAATGTAGTTTTATTTTTAGCCAGTTTAGCTCTTGCATTTAATAAATCTATAACACCTTCTTGATATCTCTCTTGCGCATCTCTGTAAGCCTGTAATCCTACACCAGCGCCCTCTCCTATTGCCTGTCCCAGTGTTGGTTTATCTGATGCCATAATAGCTAACCCTGCCTGTGCCAAGGCTAAATACTTGTCTTGCTCTCTGCTTTTTGCAAGATCTTGTTGCATAGCAACTAACTGCTCATCTAATGTAAGAGTTTTCTTTTGATCTTCTTCGCCTGATCCTGCTGGTGGTTTTGTTGTTTCTGGTCCTATGCCTGCAGCAACTATTCCTGCATCAGGAAGTTTGTCAATTTCACCTGATTTAATATTTGCTTCTCTTATCTCTTTTTGTCTCTGCGTTTCGTTGTCTGAGCTAGATGCAGCTTGTTTTATAGTATCAAGAAATGACTTAGGCTCACTATAATCTATGTCACTCTCTAACATAGCGCCTAACTCTAATTTTTCTTGCTCATCTAAATATTTCTTTAATGCAGGACCCTCTATAGCTCTTAAAATATTTTTTTCTTTACCACCTTGGCTTGCGCCCTTGATATAATCGTCATAAAACTCTGAAATAGCAGGACCCATTTTGTCTCTTCCAAATCTATATAAAGGTCCTATTGGGTCAATATATTCAGATCCCGGTATTTTTGTTGTAAATATTTTTTCTAGAAGACTTTTATCTTCATTTTTATCATCTTGAGTTGAGGCTTCTCCTGTAGATGTCATCATTTGAGTTAAGAGATTTGGCTTTATAGCTCTTTCGTCATACATAGGTATGTTACTTTTCACACCAGACACATAATCAGTATCTAAAGGGTTGCCTTTAAAACCCTCTGTTCCGCCTATACCTTGATTATATGCCAATAAAGCCAAGTCTCTGCTTCCTAACTTTTTTTCTGCTGCATCTAAATAGCTTTTTACAAATGGCTCTGTCTTTTCACCGCTCATAAGAACGCTATCTATCTTTTCTTTATTATCAGCATATGCTTGCTCTGCTGTTTCATACTTCTTGCCTTTGCCTATTTGTGCAGATATCTCAGGAAATAATTCCAACATACCATATCCCGGCATTAGAGCTGTAGTTGGCATAACTTGGAACGGCCCCACCTCTCCTGAGCTACCCATTAAATTCTTACCAAAACCAGATTCTTGACCATATATACCGTATAACTCAGGAGTTGATGGAAAATATGTACCTTGTTGTGCGTTTACAACACCACCTTCACGCATCATCATAGCAGGTGGTTTAGGGGCTGAAAGTGAACTTTCACTTTTAGGAGCCATAGCCTGAGCCATACCCATTATACCAGATGCAGGGACACCTGCACTAGCTACCGCTTCTTCAGCAACTGTTGATGGGTCCGATGCTTGCGCAGCTTGATAATCAGACTTAACTCTTTGCCTTCTATTCATTTCAGACAATACAAGATATTGTGGTGCCATTCCTGATGGCCTTCTCATTTCATTAACTAACTGCTCTTCTGAAAAGTTTTTTAAATTATCTTGTAATTGTAATATATTCATTATCTTGTTAACCCTCTATATAATCCAAGACCTGCTATACCTGTACCTAATGCTTCTTGGATAGGATTATACTGTTGAAACTTAACAGTCTCTGTTGATGGTTGTACAGGAACACCACGCAATATTGATGATAAGAATGTTAAACTCTCTCTTGGAAAGTCCCTTTGTCTTACAAAGTCTTCATAGGCTAGATCTAATCCAGCCTGTTGTCTTGCTTGTTGGTCTTTACCTATCTTTTCTAACAGTTCTGCTGCTTGTATATCACCTTTTCTAGCAAGATCGCCTAACTGCGCTAATTGTGTAGACTGCTGTGTAAGACTTTCACCTGCGCTAATACCTAATCTCTCTGCTTGTTCTCTAGCTTGTCTATCTCTTTCAAACTGTTGTTGCGCTGATTCAAAGGCTTTTTGCTGTCCTGTAGCCTGTATTTCTGCTAATTGTCTTTGTAATGCTTCACTAGCTAAAGCCCCTTGAACCGCTGATCTACTGCCACCAAAAGCTCCAGCTTGCACAGCCTGCGCATCTCTTCCAGCTGCGGCTCTTTGAGCGTCTAGAATGGCCTGTGCTTTTTGCACATCTACTACGTTCTGCATATACGGTGACATATACTGCTGCGCTGCATCACTATCAAATTGTTGTGCTTGAAAGCCTAAACCTTGCGCCGCTCTTCCCATACCGGCCTGAACACCTGTCATCGCTGTTGGTAATCCAGCAATACCTGCATCAGCTATATCTCTAACTCTTTCTCGTGATGTGCCTAAATCTGCTGATTCGTCTGCTAATCTTTGCCCCTCATATGGCGTATAAGCTCTTTTACTTTCAGCTTCAGCTCTTTGAATCATATCAACTGCATATGGCTCAAAGTATTTAGGTAAATTACTTTGTACTACAGTTTGTTCTGTTGGTTGTGGTCTTGATCTACCTTTACCCATTGTCTATCTCCATACGATAAGCTATATACTCTGGTTTCCAATTATATCTTTTTAACACCTTTATCCACGCTTTCCTGCCATAGCCTTCTAAATGACTGCATCCACAATCTTTTGCAAAACTAGATAGTTTTTCCATAGCAATAGGTAACCATTCTGCCATTCTTTTACCGCCAACCCAATCCATTGCCATGGCGCTTCTATTAGGATATTTTATTAATCTAGTTGTCAAAGCCGCTACTACCTTATCTTCACCTTTATCATCTATAATTAACCAAAGATTATAAAAACCTTTTGTTAAATCTTCGTAAATATCATTTATGTGATACTTACCTTTACTTGTCTCTACAGCCTTGTTAAGCATATTGATTACATCAGGCCATACTATATCTATTGCCTCACGAGGCACTGCTGTGCAAATCATGCAGGCAACATCATCTCATCAGGTATGTCTGGTGGCTGCATCTTGCCTCCAGTTCTTAATTCTCTTACTCTGTCCATCATATTTTCTAATTTATCTGCTCCAGCATCTGATGATCCGTTGCCTAAGCCACTTACGACATCAGCAGGTATAACAAACTCGCCATCACTAAGTAATACATCTTGCTCTCCTTCTAAAGATGCAGGTATCATATCATCCATGCCATCACCCATGCCTTTTACCATACCATCACCTTCACCAGTGTTTTCATCAAACTGACCAGACTGTACTTTATCAACTAAATCTCTTAACGCATCTTCACCAAACTTTGCTAAGAACTGACCTAATATCACCTCTGGGTTCTCAGATGTACCTTTAATGGCCTCTACAGCCGCACTGATAAGCTCTTTGTCATTCATTTGGCCTTTACCTTCCATTTCATTACCTAAGGCCACCAAACCGCCCTCTTGGAAATTTCTTTGAAAACCAAAGTCAAACTCTGGATCTTTACCCGGGTCATAATTATCAGGCATTTTTCTTACATCACCAGATATAGGTTTCCCTCTTGGCGCAACAAAGTCGTCTTCTACTTTCTTCATAGGAGGTGGGGCGGCAAAAGATGCGCCCAAACCTGCTCCTATAGGACCAGCTCCAGAAAAATTAGCTAATGAAAAGTCGGGGCTTGTAAATGTTGGAGCGGATGCCATAGATGTAAGATTCTTAGGTGCTATATTATAATCAATTCCTCCTGCTGGAACTGACATTGGACCACCACCGGGTGCAATCTGTGATGTTGCCCCTTTTATTGGAGTGTCCATAGCACTCATTTTTACAGCATCGCTACCTGCGCCACTCATTCCAGATCCTATTGCACTACCTATACCACCCAAAGCCGCAGCTTCTAAAACGTCTCTTGTATCGCCGCCTTGAAGTAATGATCCTATACCACTACCTATAGCACTTGCTAACATAGCGTTCATGCCTATGGTGGGCGCTAAGGCGGATGCTGCATATCCTAATATTGCTGGTAACATATTACGCTCCTAATGCTTTCATTCTATTTATTAAACGCTCTGCTCTGTTAGGCACTTGTGTTCTCCATTTCGAGTCATACATCTGGTTTGCACTCTCAGTAAAATCCATAATTGATATACTTCCTCTAAGTTTACTAAATTTACTTAGTCTTGTGTACCCCAAATTGTACATCATATTACATAAAATTAATTGTGCCTCTTCTGGTAAATCATCAAAATTATCAAATAAATTTTTACAATCTGTAATAGTTCCTTGAATATCACTGTCAAAACAACTATTTACACGCTCTTCACTTACAGGTGTTCCAACGGGTTGGCCATGCTCTGGGTCAGTATCACGGACCAGATGACCAATCCCAAAAGTAGGCAAACCGAGGTGATCCAAATAAATTTCATTTACGTTTCCCTCGTCTGACTCTATTTCCTGTCGCAGTTTTTCTATGTCCATTTACTGACTCCCTTGTCTTTGTTTTAACACACATAACATGTTTGTGATAAAAATAGTTTCCTATTTTATTAAAAAACTTAGATAAACTTAACCAAAACCACATCATTTTTTATGTGCCTTTCTTATACTTTCTTTGCCTCTTTTAAATATACTGGCAACTTTATTCTTACCCATTACCTTTGCTCTCTGCTCACCAACTGTAAGGATCTGTATCTTTCTCGCAAAAGGTTTACTGACTTTCTTAACTTTTGCAACCGTAGCTCTTGCGTCTGCTTCTGTGGCAAATTTGATGCCGACTGTGTCTTTTGGGTTCTCATCTGTGTATAAACGTCTGCCAGAACCTTTTGGTTTCTTTCCTGTTCCAACTTTAGGATCTCTTTTTTTTGCCATCTTTCTTAGCCTTACTGGGTAATAAACCTTTATTTACTGCTCTTGCTCTTTCGCTAAACCCTAGCTTTTGTTTTTTTGCTAACTTTCTTCTAATTGTATGAAGTTTAGCGACCATAATTATTTCTTTCTTTTTGCTTGTCTAAAGTTTTTTGCAGTGGGTGCGCCCTTTGCGCCCTTCTTTCTCATCTTCTCTCCACTACCAGCTTTAATTCTTTTTCTTTTTGCATGTATGTTTCTGTACAAACTCATTTTGTTAAACCCTTTTGCTTTTCATATGTCCTGAGTCCCCCGATTCCCAACATGCCGCCGAGAACAGTTAAAAGTGTACCCATATCGAAATCAGGCAGCTCTGGCAGTTCTGCACCAGCAAAACTTGCACCAAATATAATGAGATCTTTTACGATAAAGTGATAGGCAAAAGCAATCGCACAGACCCACCCAACTGCTGGGCGCCAGCCGCCCTTAAATATAGAGCCACTTGCTGCCTCTGCTTTGTTTATTTCTAATTGAGCAAGCAAAGCTTCCTGAGCGTGTTTTTCAGACATGGTAGCTATCTCGTGAGCCAACTTAGCCTTTTGATCTGCATCAGGTATAAACTTATCTAGTAATCCTGTAACTGGTCCTATAAGAGCTTGTAACATTAATATACCCTCACTTTATTTTCATTAACGTATGGTATTAATTTACATATACATTCGTATGTATATTGTTCATTGTCTTTCATGTATGTTTGATTACTTAACATTTGACTAAAATCCATACATGATGCCGCACTTCTAAAGTAAATACCATCTCTATCAGCCATTCCATTAAGATAACATGCTAACATAAACGCTGTCATTATAAATCCACCTGTGGTGTTCTGTGTATTGCAAACTCTTGTATGCTTGCAACTACATGTAATCTGTCTGCCGTTGCTGCTGTAGCTTTTAATATCTCACCTTCTTGTAATATTAAATCTCTTGTTAATAGTTCAATAGATGTATTTGCCGCAACTGCCTTTACATTAAAAAGACTAAACACATCACTGCCATTAGTGACTGTTAATGTTATTGTATCTGAGCTACCAGAGTCATTAGACACTATAATGCTGTTTACTACAGATGCGTTAAAATCAGCGGTAGCTGGTGCTGTATATAAAGTAGTTATGTTTGTTGTGGTTAAATCTAACTTAGCGTTTGTTAAACCTTGTACATATTGTGGTATACTTGTAACTAACATTATCTTCTTCCATCTTGAACAATATTCACCTGAGGTGAGCCTAACTTAAAAGCTGTGCCTATCTCTGTTGCCTCAACACGCATGGCAAATGTTCTACCTCTAACCCGTACATCTAATTTTTCTGTATATACTTCTACAGGTGTAGTTGCTGTTCTTTGCGATGTATTGCTGTCATCTGTCTGCGTAAAACCAGATCCAGAGTGTGTTCTTGCCTTTATTGTAAAATCAACCTGTGGGTTGATGGATGTAGACCCTGCAAAACTAATATCTGGAACTATCCTATTGATAGACGCAAACCTTTCTGCTCCACCCAAAGCCATTGGAGCAGACTCAACAAATGATGTCATAGCACTGCCATCATCATCAAAACCAGTTTCGTGGTTAAATAAATATTGACCACCTGTAGCTATTGGTAATGACCTTATGCCTCTATCAAGCCATGCCTGTCTAGCAAGTGTACCAAAATACCAAATATTTTCTAAATAATTATAAATTACATATTTATCTATTTCTGTGCTACTTGCACTAGGATAAAACCACCACACCTCACTAAACTCTGTATTAGCCCCAACATGCACTTTATTTCTTTCTTCGACATTTAAATCAAGAAATACTTTGTCTTTTACAGTACATGGCAACTGCTGTGTTTGTCCTGAGTAAATGTAAAATGTATCTACACCCATCCAGTAAACATTATCATCTATAGCTATGGCTGATGATGGACTCATTATCGTTATGTTCTTTGATAATTCTTTAATACCAAAAGTAAATGGTGGTCCTATAAATCTCATGGCATGTAAGGTTTTATTTGTAAAAACTAATATTTGCTCTTTTGTTTCTACAGCTTGCACAAATGTAGATCCACCGCCTAGTCTAAGGTCTCCTGCTGTGTTAGTGGTTGTTGGGAAAAAGTCCACTGGATTCTCTTGTGATGAAAAACGAACTAATAAAGGATCTTGTATACCGTCTCCTTGCGTTGCTGTGGGAGATCCCCCTAATCCATCACAACCAAAAACTATAACATGCCTATCTTGGTCTGATACAAGAACCTGTTTAGCTATTGTTGGGACACTTGTTTCTCCTGAAAATGTGCTTGTAGCACTAAGTTCTACTGCCCTATTACCGAGTCCAGTTGTTTTATCCCAATAAAATAACCCTCCATCTCTAGGATTTATTATTAAGTCCTCACCAAAATTATCATGTGACCATGTTCTGATTTGCGCACCCGGTGTTGTAACCGATGCGGCATTGCCCCATCCAACAAAATCATTAGCAGAATCTGCATTACCAACAGCTAATCTTACAAGCGTATTATCCGCATGTGTTGCTGCAGTTGTGCCACTATGTCCACGAGTTACAGTCATAGTATTATCATCTGCAGTTGCTGATACAAGCATAAGTTCTTCTTCTACAAGTATTACATCATTAGCAGTATTCATACCTGTTTCATCGTCAACATCTACGCNAGTTTCACTTGCATCTAANGCTTCATTTAACTGTGTTGCCAAAGCGCCAGATGTCGTGCCACTCCACTGTCCTGCACCCCATCCTGTACCACCAACTGTAACATCTAATCCTACGTTTAGCTGATATGTACCAACGACACTTCCGCCACCATTACCTGTGTCAGATGAGTTTGCTGCAACACTAGATGTTATTGTATAAGCATTAGAACTTATCAATGATGTTATCTGAAACTCTGCATTTAATATCGTAGCTGTTATCACACCACCTAAACTAACAGCACCAGAAAATGTAACGAAATCATTTTCATTTGCGCCATGAGCAGGGTCTGTAACAGTTATTGTGGTAGAGCCATTAGTCGCCGCAAATGTTACATCCCCAGCAGATGTTGTGCTTCTGATAGGTGTAATATCACTAAATGTTTGACCCTCTTCTATGTAATATTTTAAGTGCGTACCAACGCCCATAAAATCAGAGCCATCTAACGCAACCCAGTTGTGTAGCCTTCTAGCGCTACCTAGATATGTATTAGGGCTAAACTTTTCCCAACCACCTATCTTTTCTGGAGAACCTAATCTAAATCTTATTTTATCACCATCAACAAAACCTCCTTCATTACTATAGGGTGTAATGTCTGATACAATACCTGATTTAAATACTATTTTATTTAAAGGCATTATGCTGTACCTCCAGTTAATGATCCGCTACCACTTGATGTTACATTACTAACACCTTGTATTGATTTGCCTGATGCCCCACCAGAACTACCGCTTGATCCGTTTGTTGGTGCAGTAGATGGAAAGCTCACACTAGAGCCGCCTCCGTTACTACCAGTTGCTCCACTTGACCCAGCAGCACCAAACGCTCCACCAGCACCGCCTGCTCCACCAGTACCAGCATTATTAGATGCACCACTTGCACTTGATCCTGATCCAGCAGATTGATTGTATCCTTGACCAACACCACCTGCTCCACCAGAAGTACCACTTTGTATTGCTAAACAAGTTCCAGAAACAGAAAAACTTAAACTGTTATAATAATAATTTTTATTATTAGAAGTTGTGCCATAAGTAGTAAAATATGTTGTGGTTGATGCAGTAATATTTGCGGAACCACTATTTGCAAAAGAACTTCCAGCACTGGATGTACTTGTGCTTACTGATATGGTTGGTGTTCCATAACCGCTTCCATACTGAGAGCTAATAGAGGCGGTAACAGTATAAACTCCTGTTGTATTTGTTTGTGCTGATATGTACATAGGTCCTCTGTTTGCACAGTTGCCGTTAAAACCATCTCCTGCGTTACCACCATGATTCACCCTAAACTGAGTGGATGTGCCTACACCAACTCTTGCATATTGTCCGTTTATTCCTTTCCAACGTCTATCACTAACAACGCCTTGTCCGTCTAAATCACCACCACCTGTATATATTGAGTTCATCCAACTAGGCATATTATTTTGTGGTGTGTTATAACTGCCAAAAGCTCCACCACCCACATCTGTTACGTTTGTAAACGTAGCATTAGCAGTATAAACACCATTACCACCAGCTCCTCCGGCGCCACCTCCGCCACCTCCAGCTTTGATTGTACCATTATTAACAAGAGTAACTGCAACACTACCATCAACTTGTAAGGCATTACCACCCGCAGCTCCTGCTGCCCCACCTGCACCCTCTATGCTACCGTTGTTAGTTATAGTTATTGTGCCTGCACCAGTGCTATCTATTTTTAATGCTGGATTTGATGTGCTAGTAGCACCTACAGTTTGTGATGAGTTAATAACTATCTCCTTTGGATAATTAACTGCAAAGTCATCACCAAAAACACCAACACCACTTTGATCTGTAGCAGTAGATGAATAAGTTTTTCTAAATGCTCTTTTCTGTCCATAAAAATCATTTATTGATAACGGACTACTATTTGCACTTGTTGGCACATCTGCTGATAAATTAGTCGCTGTATTGTTAGAAGCATTTGCTCTAACAAGAGAGCCTCCTCTGTAGTAATCGTTTAACAAAATAGGGGCAGACGAGCCATTGTTATACTCATCCCTTATATCTGATAATGATATTGCACCACTAGATTGTAATGTCATTATAAACTTGTTCCAAACGCTGTTACATTATTAGCTGATGTTACCGCACCATTAGATCCTAATTTAAAAACTGTTGTGCCATTATATTTAAATAATAATTCGTTATCACCCGTATCTAATGATATTGCCCATTTGCTAGATCCAAACAGTATTGCATTACCATTTGTATCTAAATCACCACCTAGTTGTGGTGTAGGGTCTGCAACTAAATCTGTTGGCGCAATAGATGTAACATTAGCATTAGCACCCGTGCCATCTGCAAAAAGTATTGCTGTTAATCCTGTAGCAACAGCAACTGTACTACCGCTACCACCGCCTTGCTTTACTGTGGCAGTTTGACCGCTGTCATTTTTAATAAAATACCATTTTTGCTGATCGTTAGGATCTATTGTTAAATTAAAAGCCCCTGATGGAGATCCTGACAATATAATAATTTTAAACTGACCATTAGATAAAGTGCCATCACTTGTTGTAAGTGTTGTGTTACCTGTAATTGTTAATGTTACAGATCCATTTAAGGCTCTATCAATTATATCAAGATTGTTATTTGTAGTATTACCCCAAGTACCTGCCTGTTCTCCAGAACCTATTTTTTCTATTCCAGTATTTGATGTATATGTGCTTGCCATTTTTACCTCACTGTATCTCTGTCCAAGTTTCTGTGCCTGACGGTGTGATTTCTGTCCAAGTCTCTGCACCGCTTGGTGTAATTTCTGTGTATGTTTCTGTTGTTGTATCTGTAACAACTTCTATATACATTATATCTCCTGATGTAGTCTTTGTAAAATTTAAATCCGCTGATGCTGATGTAATGCGAATAGCTGTAACATCTGTTGTTTGTGTAAAATCAGAAGATAGATCTATGTCAGATACATCAACACGAAATGCCTCCACTGTNTGTGTAAAATCAAAACTTTTAGATGCTGATGCTCCAGATGCTATAAACGTTCCAACTGAAGTCTGTGTTACATTAGCATCCATGCTTGATGTTCCGACTAATATGCCAACACCAACAGATGACTTAGATGAGATCCCACTCATCTCTGCTACACCATCAAAAACTAAACCACCTACATCAGAGAGAGAAGTTTCAGCAATAGCAGCGTGACCCAACATTAATCAGCATCCTCTATCTTGTTGCCTTTAGCTACCCATTCTTGGATTGCTTGGTAGTGTCTGTTACCCTCATTTATAGGCACATGATGTGTTTGATTATCAATAACAACTTTTATTCCGAGAACTCTGTTTTCTGAATTTTTTGTGTATTGTGCAGATGAAATGTTCATTTTATAACTCCGAGTCGCATTGGTAACCTCCTGCAAAAAGAAAAGATTCATTAGCTGTAACACTTGAAACGTTTGCTTCTATTGCAATTCTAAGGTCACCTGATTCAACGGCTGGACTACTAACTGCTGCCCAACCACCATCATAGAAAGCAGGTGTGTTAGCAGTATTAGCTCTTGCTGAAGAAAATAATGTAACTGTTGGTTCATTTCTCATAGCGACAGGATTATATATAAACGCAGACCTTATGCCAGTAGAAGAAAAAGCAGTCCAATTTCCAAAACCATCTGAATGTAATCCATCTCCAGTGCTTATGTTATCTGCTGGTGCAGTAGAATAATTAAAGGATTTCCAATAATACCTCTGACACAACATTAGTTCTTCCCCAAATGACCTATGCTCAAATGGTGTTGCTTGTGAGCCTACTTCCATCTGCACTCCAGTTATAAAAAATGTTCTGTCTGTGCTATCAAAGAAAGATGTACTACTAGAATCAGACCTTTTGTTTTGTACTTGGTCTATCCATGTGTTAGATGCAAAAGTACCACCATTATATGTTGACCCTGCGTGAAGCCATATTTGAAAAAAGAACTCTAATGAGTTGTCGTTGTTAATTAAACTACTTCCTGCTGTGTCTGCTGCAAAAGTTAGAGATACTCTATTCCAACTTGTAGTAACATTAAAATTTTGAGAATTGTTTCTACCATTAGTGTTGTCTTTAACTTCTAGTGTATATGTTGCATTTGCATTACCTTTTACATAAAACGATATAGTGAATTGTTCTGCGTCACTTGTGTTCTTTTTTAATTGTTGAACATCTTGCCCTTCAAATTTATGTTGTAAAAGTGCAAATTCACCTGCTGCTATAGAAGTGTCTGCTGTGGTACAAGCAAGTTTTAAAGCATGAGGAAAACCAGACAAATCAGTTATATCTTCTTGTGTCATAGTTAAACGACCTGCTGTTCCACTGAAAGCCATAGCAAATCTATCAACAGTGAAATAACCATCAGCAGCACCCATTCCTGTTTCACTCGTACCTCTCTGTGCCACTTGCATTGCACCATTTATAACCATATTCCTTCGCCCACCAATCTGGCTATTAGTTAGGACTTCACCCATCTTTGCTAATTCTGCTGCTTTGGTCATGCTAAGTCTCCGTCAACTGAATAAATTAAAAGAGAGTGGTCAGTACCATCGCCACCATTAGCAATTTGTTTACACTTACATTGGAAAGAGGTGGTAGTGTAATTACTCCAATCGTTAACACCTGCTGAAAGTAGCATCGCCACAAATCGTGTATCTCCTTGACCACTGTAACTGGTCATTCCTGTTGTAACAACATGATTTGCATTAGCCATATCATTGTTTATTGTTACAGTATAAGTTCCAGTTGCTTCATCTGTTATTCCTGACATATTGAAAGAATCTCTTATTGCTATAGTACCTGTTCCGTTAAAGTTTATCCATGCCTTTGAACTGCCTTGTGACACAGTTTCCAACGCTACTGAATTATTACTACTTGCATCTGTTAATGTGTTTACTCTTAATATACTAGCCATTATGCGAGGTCTCCAGATGTTGTCATTTGCACAGTTCTTGCGTCACTATTTGTAGTAACAGCAGAACAAGTAAAAAACTCTAATTGAGATGTAGTAGTTAATCCTGTGCCTGTGTCTGTGCTACCATACATGGCATTGAAAGATGCTGTGCTATTACAATTTAGAACATTAGTATAATTTACGTTACCCATGTTATTGCTAAACACAACTCTATAATTACCAGTGCCTACATCAGCTATACTACTAGTATTAAAACTATCTCTAGTTGCTATTGTTCCTGTGCCATTAAAATTTATAAAAACTTTAGCTAAACCTTGTTGCAGATTAGTTGTTGTACTATTGCCTTCACCTGTAACA
>FUFK010037825.1_pt1 | contig 44155 bp, 46 predicted proteins | sample 1021851 | NCBI WGS metagenome assembly FUFK01 (sample SAMEA51879418, study PRJEB19060) | metagenome
CGAGAAGGCTCGGATCGATTGGTACGCCCAGATCGTCGAGCGGATCCGGGACCGGCCTGCTTGCCTCGCCTTCTGGCGATCGAATACCGGAGCGGGTCAGATCGGAACCGGCGGCCGGTTCGTCGAGTTCGGCCTCTGGGGCCAGCCGGACATCGAGGGCGTGTTCTCGCCGCTCGGCCTTCGGGTTGGCATCGAGCTCAAGCGAAAGTCAACTTACCTTTCGCCGCAACAGAAGATCCATCGAGACCTTCTTCTGGGCTCCGGGGCGATATACGTTGTCGTCCGAGACCCGCAAGACGGAATAACCGAGATCAAGGAAGCTCTCTCTCGAAGACTCGAAGCGCCTCTAACCTAGAAGCCAAAAGACCTTGTTGTTCGATTTCTCTTTAATTGAACAATTAAATACGATACTCTGTATGTAGTTCAGAGATGAGCTAGAAAGAGAGTGCAACATGGCTTCAGCTAAGACGATCGGCAAGATCACCACCTATCACGGCAGTGATCATCCCTATCTAAAGAAGTATCGGGTCAAGATCATCGCAGTGATCGACGGCGGCTACCTTACGAGCGAGGAAGACATCGCTCGGCGCGGCGGCATAAAGGCCGACGATCGGATCGAGGTCGTGCCCTATCTTCCAGAGCACGACCGATATGGATTCGCGTCAAGCGACGTGCGAGCCCGCGACCTCGCCTGCTATAGCCGAGAGTTCGCAAGGGAGAAGTACAGCAGCGTGATCGAGTCTGAGTCTCTGTCTAGTCTTGATGCGGACATAGATAACGCGATTCAGACTAGCATCGAGGAGCGAGGCCAGATCGTCGGGCTGTTTGATCCGACAGGCGTAGGCCTTCGCAAGATCTCGAAGAATCTAGCAGAGCACGAGATCCTAGCAGATGACGGGTCGGTGCTTTGCATCGGGTTTGACTCCGAGGGCTGCGGATGGCGGGTCGCAGTGTATAGCTGAGATAGCTGTTCGATTTCTCTTTAATTGAACAATTAAATACGATACTATATATGTAGTTCAGGAATGAACTAGAAAGAGAGAGTGCAACATGGCTGGCTTAATTACGACTGATGGAATCTTCTTCTCGTGGGACGGGGAAGAGGTCGATGCAATGGAGCTTGTCCGATGCCTCGGTATCAGCGTCGCGCCTAGTGGCAGCCCTGACTCACGCTCGCTTGCGGCAGCTACTCTAGTCAGCGTCCAGGAGGAGGGTCAGGTCAATATCGAGCCTGACGTGATCAAGGCTCTTGATGGCTGGATCTATGCTGACACCGTAGTCGAGGAGGCTGTCGGGGGTCGCTATGATGGGCGCTGGTTTTTTGTCCCCTCCCCTCGTTGCTAAAGAGAGAGAAAGAGAGTGCAGAAAGTGAAAGAGAGAGATCTGAGCCTAAACGAAGTGCTGGCCTTGCTCGGCCTNACAACGAGGCCGGGCCGAGTCAAGGGAACGAAGGACATCCTTCATAGAGATGTCGTCGTCCTGCAGAATAAGCGAGCTCGTGACGTCTGGCTCTGGCTAGATGAGACGCTCAACAACCAGAAGAAAGAGAGTGCAGAATGACCTTCCTCATAAAGGAAACTAGAATCGACAACGGAAACAGCGAAGCATGGTCTCGCTTCGAGATGCTTGACGCAGACAGCGGAGATCTTCTCGGACGTATTGATCCCCTCGCTCAGGGACACGACGAGAGCTTTAGGGTTATCGGCTACACTGTCCGCTTTTGGGGTAACGATGAGGCGTGTAGCGGTCTGCAGTCTACTGTTCGCCGATCTAGCGGTGAGTCGATCAGCAGTCTCGTCGAGCGAAGCAGGACTGAGGCATGGAACCTGAGTGCAGACTACTATGGTCCCGAGAGCTTGTCTGATTACGATCTAGAGCTTGCACAGAAGGAGGGAGCGGTTTGAAGACCTCGGACATCGAGCACAATCCGTTTAACCGGTTCTCGACTCTAGCAGATCTCGTTCTTACTGAGCGAGATCCGAACGAGACCGCAATGGACCGAGGGTTCCGGCTATACCGTCAGGCCCAACTCATCTTGCGGGTAGCGGAGAGAGATGATGTTGACCCAGTTGACGCTGAGGCATGGACGGGGGTCGCTCGGGTCGACCTAGCGAGGGCCTGCTGGTCATTCCAGGACGCCGCCAACGGTCCCGGCCTTTGCTCGCAGATCGCCCGAGCTCGGAAGGCTCATCATATCGCATACGAGCTCGGGCGCCGCCTAGGCTAAGGCTTCTAGCTGAAGACCGAAAAGAAAGAGAGTGCAGACATGGAGAGAACAGCAGCGTTCTTAGCAGAGACGATTATCGCGAAGACATTCGCAGACTACTGCGACAGTCAGGGCTTGTGCTCTAAGGAGCACGGAATTCTAGCGACTGAGGAGGACATAATTGAGGATCTGTGGTGCGAATTCGTCGCTGCCGCTTTCCTTGGTGAGGACAGCATCGGAACGGAGTTCGATCTAACCGAAAGTCGACTTCCACTTGCGAGGATGTTCGAGAGAGTGCTTCTGAAGATTAGAGAGTCACACGGGCGAGACAGGGGGATCGCGGTATGAAGAAGACTAGAGAAGACGACCTGCAGAACGAGGCAGCAGCAGCAGCAGCCGCAGCAGCGGAGGCGGTCTATGAGGCTGCAGCAGAAGAGAAGACCCATAGCAGTAGCTTCTTAACTTGCGGCTGCTGCGGCCGGTACTTCGAGACCTGGGTCGGCTATGTCGATCAGGATCAAGATGAGGGGTACGGTATATGCAAGTCCTGTCAAGGCTGGATCGAAGACCGCGCCGAGGCAGACTGGGTTGCACTTGAGGAGCTGGTCCGAGAAGGTCTCGAAGAGCGCAACCGCGAAAAGTGGGACAAGATGGATGCAGATACGCGAAGAGGCTTCGCGTCCGTTATGGTTAACAGGGGCGTGATCCGCTTTGAGTTCACGCGAGACTAGAGAAGGAGAGTGCAAGATGACTGACAACACGAACTACTTAAACGGCGAGATCCTCGCCGCTCTTTCCAAGGCGCAAGCGAAGCTCGGGGGAGCGGTCGCGAAGGATGCCCGTAACCCTCACTTCCGATCGGAATACGTAACACTCGGGGCGGTCCTAAAGGCCGCGATCCCGGCGCTTACGAGCGAGGGCATCGCCCTCGTCCAGTATCGCGACGGAGCCGAGCTCGTGACGCTCCTCGGTCACGTCGACGGCGGTCGACTGGAGGTCCGATACCCGCTGCAGCCGACGAAGAACGACCCTCAGGGGTGGGGCAGCTCGATAACCTATGCGAGGAGGTATCAGATCATGGCCTTGCTCGGTTTAGCGGGCGAGGACGACGATGGGAACGCAGCCTCCGGCCTGGACACGGCTCCCGCTCCGATGCGGGCTCCCGCTCAGAAGAAGGTCAAGAAGTCAAGTCGGGGCAAGACGAAGCCAGCCGACTCGGTGCCCTCGGACGACTACGACTGGTCGGCTCGGGCGGCCGAGAGTATTACGGCAGCGGCGGCGGTCCTCGATGTCGACAGTCTGGCCGCGATTCTCGGATGCGAGATCGGGGACGTGGATGCGGCGATTAGCCGGGACAATCTTCGGGCTATCGGTCGCGATAACTCGCGCAAGCTCTTAGAGTCTCTTCGTCAAGCAGGGCGAGATATTCTCGGCGGTACGCGATGAGGGGGCGTCCGAGACGGCAAGACCCAGCCCGACATGTCACCTTCTACATCTCGGAGGAGCTTCTTGAGTGGCTTACGCAGGCATCGAGCTCTGACAGGATCGCGAAGGGCCGACTGATAGAGATGCTTCTTCAGAAGGAGNGCGAACGGCGGAGGGCTAAGGGGGAACCTTGTGGCGTGGATTAGACTAGAGGCGAGCTTCGGCCGTCACCCGAAGACCCGCCGACTAGCGAGGCGGCTCGGGCTAGATCTTCTTCAGGTCCGAGGCCTCCTTGTCGGTCTCTGGGTCTGGGCGCTCGAATTCGCCCCAGACGGCGATCTTCGGAGCTTTGACGCTGAGGCTATAGCCGAGGGATGCAGCTGGCTAGATGTTAAACCAGACGGTGATCCAGACGCTCTCGTCGCGGAGCTAGAGTCGGTCGGCCTTCTAGATCGGACTGGAGACGGATGGGTCGTTCATGACTGGTGGGATTATGCGGGCTCACTGAAGGCTGCTCAGGCCCAACGAGAGAAGCGTCGAAGGAAGGCAGAACGCAAACAGTCCCCGGACTGTTCTAGGACTGTACCGGTACAGTCTGAAGCAAGTCCTAGAACTGTACCAGACGACGAGACGGACGAGACGGACGGGACGGACGGACGGACGGACGGAGGTCAGCTCACGCTGACCGCTCCGCCGCCAACCTCGTCTCCCGTCGTTCTAGAGGTCCCGTGCTCAGGCCGCGGCCGGGGGGGTGTCTTTGAGGTGACTGAGGACGATGTTCGCCAGTGGTCGGAGGACTTCCCCGGCGTCGATGTTGAGACGGTATGTCGGCGGGCCGCGGTCTGGAGTCGGGAGAATGCGAAGAGGCGGAAGACGCACGGTCGGATGCGTGCGTGGCTCACGGGAGTCTGGCTCGCGAAGGCTCAGGACGAGACGAGGCCCGGTGTCGGATCGGTGAGGACTGGATACAATCCGCCGGAGGAACGAACCTCCCGGATCATGGCTCGGGCCGAGGCTTGGGCGAAGGAGTAAGAGAGTGCAGGGACGAATCTTTAAGGATCTACGAAATCCGAGCCGACATGTGCGCGTGCTTTGGGTTTATCCGGATGCCGCAGTCGGGGACGTAGCGGTGTGTGATGTGCTTCAGGGCGGTGTACGGAAGAGAACTAAGATTCAGGTTCGCAGGCTGAATGAGCCGAGCTTGTTTGTAAGGATGGTGTGNCTCCATGCTTCGTAAAGAGTTCGCGAAGGTGATGAGCGGGCTCCAGGTCTATTACAGGCACGAGCTCTCGGAGACTGAGCTCGGAATCTATTGGAGCGCGCTCCAAGGCTGGGAGGTCGAGCGCCTTCGTCAGGCTGCTCAGGCTCATGTCGTGCGCTCGAAGTGGTTTCCTCGGCTCTCCGAGCTCGCTGAGGCCGTCGGCGGCTCGGAGACGGACGCGGCCTCGGAGGCTTGGCAGCGTGTCATTCGAGCGGTCGGGTCGGTCGGTCGGTATCGGTCGGTTGACTTCGGGGCGGTCGAGAACGCGGCGACGGCCTCGGTCGGAGGTTGGGCGAAGCTGTGCAGGCTCCCTGAGAAGGATCTTCCCTTCATTGAGAAGCGATGGAAGCAGGCCTTCGACTACGGTCGGAGGGCCGGTGTTCCTCCGGGCGACGGTCGACACCTAATCGGCGAGGAGGAGGCCGACCGAATTCGGCTCGGGTCGTCAGAGCCCGCCCAGGTCCTTCGCTTGCACGGCCCGACGTCGAGGCCAGCCGAGCGCCTGCCGGAGGGTCCGTCGGTGGCTTCGCTCGCGTCGAAGGTCGGGAGGGGAATGTGAGAATCGAGACGGTCTATCGGCTGGTATATTGGAAGGAGGACGACGAGGAGGCCGCAAGCCTGGAGCGGCGATTCTATTCGAGGGACGCAGCTTTGGCTTGGATCGCTCAAAACAAGATCCAGGACTGGGCAATCCGGACGGAGATCGTCGAGCTCGACGATTCGCCGATCCCGTTCTGAGGAGATAGAGAGTGCAGAACCTAACACTGAATAAGGCATTGCATCGACTCGGCTTCACGGCGAGGCCGGGAGACATGAAGGGGACGAAGGACATCCTTCGAGGAGAAGTCGTCGTCCTACGAAACAAGCGAGCCGGAGAGGTTTGGAACTGGCTCCGGAATCAGAAGAAGAAAGAGAGTGCAGACCAATGAACATCAGACAACAAGTTCCCGAGGTGCCCTCGGGTCACCTGGACTTAACCCGTATCGGCGCATNGGACGCGCCTGCGATTCTTGGGGTCGACAAGTACCGATCGGCCCTTGATGTCTACCTCCGGCTCGTTGGCGGGCCTAGCGAGGACGACTTCCCAGCTTACCTTCGGGAGGCTGCTAACTGGGGACACCGAGTCGAGCCGCTCTCGGCGGTCGCTCTTTGCNAGAGCCTAGGGCTTGATGTGGAGCGTCTTGCGAAAGGCGAGAGCCGAATTTTGAAGGCTCGCGAATGGGCGAGAGTCTCGCCCGATTATCTCCTGACCGGAGACGGGGACGAAAACGGCCTAATTGAGTGCAAGCTGATCTCCGCTCGACGATTCGATGCCGAAGATTGGGGCGAGGACGGGACCGATCGCGTTCCGGCCCGAATCAAGGCGCAGGTCCTCTTCCAGCTAGAGGCCCTGAAGGCCGAGCCCGAATATTGGGAGACGCAAGGGCTTGACGCCGAGGCCCTCTCAGGCGCTCACGTCGCCGTGTGCGTCGGAGGCCAGCGCCTTCGCCGATACTGGATCCCGTGGAACGAGGCTCTAGGGAACTACCTGCGGAGCACGTGTGAAGCGCTGTGGTTTGAGAATGTTCGCGAGCGAGTTCCGCCCGCGCCCGATAGCTCGGAGGCCGCCGCGAAGGCGCTGGCGCAACTAGCGAACCCGAGCGCGCCCCAGCGGGCGGCGACCGAGGAAGAGGCCGAGCTCCTTCGGAGCATCCTCGAAGCGAAGGAGAGCATCGACGCGGCGAAGAAGCTCCAGACCGAGGCCGAGAACAAGCTGAAGGCCCTTCTCGGGTACGACAGCGGCGGTATTGTCTCTGGAGACCTCAAAGCGAGCTGGGTCGAGCGCAAGGGGTCCGCCCAATGGTCGGCCATCGCGAAGAGGGTCGCCGAGGAGACGGGCGCTCAGGAGCTCCTGGCGACGCTCCAGGCCGAGATGGTCGGGAAGCCGAGCCGATACCTTCGGACATCCCTCCGGAGGTCGAAGAAGTGAGCACGCATCCGGACGTCGTTCCGGTGCTCCTCCCGAGCGATCTCGTCGTCGATCTTCGACGCGAGGTCCTCGGGCTCGCCCGGGAGATCTTCGAGGAGGCCGTGACGCTCCAGGACGAGTCGATCACGGCCTTTGATCTGGCGGAGCGGATGACCGACCTCGCTCGGGCGCTTCACACCGAGAGCACGAAGATTGAAAAACAAGCCAAGATCCGCCGCCTGCGGGCGAAGAAGATGGAAGACCTCTCCTTCCGCCTGATAGGACTCGCCGATGACCGATGACGAATGGGAAGCCCTCCGAACCCGAGAAGAACGCATCGACCGATGGGGTAGAGCTGCCTTGGCGGGTCTTATCGCGGGCGGTATGCTCTGGTTCACAGCTATTGCAAGGGGCTGGGTCTGAATGGACGACATCATCGAGCGAGCAACCCGGAAGCACGGAGAAGCCTACTGTCGATCGTGCGCCGACCTCGGCCGCATCCGAGCGGGCAAAGAGCGATACGCCTCCGGATGCTTCGCCACGATCGCCTGCGAGGAGTGCTGGCGGGTTTCGGGTTATCGCGAAGAGCCGGGCTCGTGCTTCGACCCGCTCGACCTCGGGGACGATGGATGAGCGCCTCCGAGATAGAGCGGGTCCGAAGGCTCTTCCGGCTAGAGACCGAGACTAGACGGCCTGACGATGCCTTGCCCCGGGCGTGGTTGTGGCTTCTTCTCGGCCTAGCAGCCGGGTTTCTTCTTGGCTTAATTTCACCCCTCTAGAGCTCATTGACTCTAGTCAGTCTGACTAACTGAGCACACGAGGCGCTCGATTCCTGCCTGGATGCCCTCCTGAGCCCCCAGGAGCCCCTCTCGTTGGTTTAATTGGTATTGACGTTCGGTTAGGCCTCGGTCAGTCTGAGGCCGTGAGAAAGCCAGAGAGTGCGCCTAGGTACGAGACGCTCGCGATCGGCGAGATAACCCCTGATCCGTCGAATGCTCGAACGCACAACCAGAGAAATCTCGACGCAATCGCTGGAAGCCTTCAGGCTTTTGGTCAACAGAAGCCGATCGTCGTCGATGCTCGCGGGATCTGTCTCGCTGGAAATGGAACGCTTGCGGCCGCGAAGGCGCTCGGCTGGGAGGCGATAGAGGTTATCCGTTCTGAGTTAAGCCCGGCTGAGGCGATCGCTTACGGCATCGCCGACAACCGATCAGCAGAGCTCGCAGACTGGGATCTCGATGTTCTTCCGAGACTCTTAGAGGGTCTGAGCGACGAGATGCGGCAGGTTGTAGACTTTCCTGAGGAGGCCTTAACGGTTCTCGGAGCAGTCGACCCTGACGTGCTCGACGTGCCTGACAGCGAGGAGGTCGACGTAGAATCCTTTGAGGGAAAGCATCAGTGCCCTCGGTGCGGGTTCGAGTTCGATGGATAAGCGGCTATCGTGGTCTCTTCGTGAGCTCGACGCGGTGCCGAAGAATGGCTTCCGCGTGTTCTCGACCTTCGCCTGCGCTGGCGGCTCGACTATGGGCTACAAGCGAGCCGGGTTCGAGGTCGTCGGAGCGAATGACATCGACGAAGAGATGGCCAAGGTCTATAGAGCGAACCACAAGCCGAGCTCGTACTTCTTGGGCTCGATTCGAGATCTTGTAGATCGGTTCCGCGATGAGGGCATCCCTGAGCCATTGCAGGGTCTTGATATTCTCGACGGAAGCCCACCCTGCACACCGTTCTCGTTTTCGAGCGGCCTCAAGCGAGGGAAGGACTGGGGCAAAGCGAAGGCGTTCCGAGAGGGTCAGGCGGTTCAGGTTCTAGATGACCTGTTCTTCGTCTACCTTGATCTAGTCGGCGTTCTTCGCCCGCGCGCCTTCATAGCTGAGAATGTTGTCGCGTTATCTATGGGAAAAGCGAAAGGCTATGCGAAGGAGATCGTCCAGAAGGCGCGAAAGCTAGGTTACGATGTGCGGGTTCTAAAGTTAAATTCGTCTGCCCACGGTGTTCCTCAGCGGCGAGAGCGGCTCTTCTTTGTTGGAAGGCGCGACGCTAAAGCGATTCCGCTAAGGCTTGCGAAGACTCAGAAGGCAGTAACAGTGCGTGAAGCGTGGTCTGGCTTGCGCCTAGATAAGAGCGACCGATTGTGTTGGCTAAAGAATCCGAGCCAATCAAGATCTGCATGGATGGAAAGCGCGCCGAGGGGTAGACCGCGAAACTTCAGGTTCGCTTTCCCTAGCGGAAATCAGATGTTTAGCCACTTCAGGCTTTGCTGGGATGCCCCTTCGCCCACTGTTACGTCGGCTATGTGTCTGTACCATCCAGTCGAGCCGAGAAGGCTGCATGCGAAAGAGATCTTTCGCCTCGGATCTTTTCCTGACGACTTTCAGGTTTACGGCAGGGAACAGGCTGGATACGTCGTCGGCATGAGTGTTCCGCCGTTTATGATTGAGGACCTCTCAGCAGCTGTCGCGGAGCAGTGGTTTGCATAAGCGGCTATCGTGGTCTCTTCGTGAGCTCGACGCGGTGCCGAAGAATGGCTTCCGCGTGTTCTCGACCTTTGCTTGCGCTGGTGGTTCTACGATGGGTTACAAGCGAGCCGGGTTCGAGGTTATCGGGGCGAATGACATCGACGAAGAAATGGCTCAGATCTACAGAGCGAACCACAAGCCGGGTTCATACTTCTTAGGTTCTATTCGGGATCTTGTAGATCGGTTCCGCGACGAGGGTGTTCCTGACGCCCTTCAGGGTCTTGATATTCTCGACGGAAGCCCACCCTGCACACCGTTCTCGTCAGCGAAAGTAGGGCACAGAGAGAAAGACTGGGGCAGAGCGAAGGCGTTCCGAGAGGGTCAGGCGGTTCAGGTTCTAGATGATCTGTTCTTCTCCTACCTCGAGCTCGTTAGCATTCTTCAGCCTCGTGTCTTCATAGCTGAGAATGTCTCTGGCTTAATTACTGGAAAAGCGAAGGGATATGCGAAGGAGATCGCTTGTGTGTCGCGAAAGATGGGTTTCGGTCTTCGGGTTATAAAGATCAAAGCGACAACGCACGGTGTTCCTCAGCGGCGAGAGCGGCTCTTCTTTGTCGGAAAGCGCGGAGGGGCTGCGCTGCCTCTAAGGCTGCCGAAGGCGGAGCGTGTTGTGACGCTTCGAGATGCCTTCGCAGGCCTTCCTCTTCGGGGATGTGAAGCTGATATGAAAGAGGTTGGGCGAGCGACGGGGACAAGAGCCTTGTGGTCAAAGAGTAAGCCGAGAGGTCAGCCGATGTCCTTTAGAAACGCACACCCTAAGGGTCAGAGGTTTAGTGACTACCGGCTGTCCTGGGATGCTCCTTCGGCTACGCTTACGACGCAGGGGAGCCTCTATCATCCAAGTGAGCCGAGGCGCCTGAGTATTCGTGAGCTTTTTCGGGTCGGATCTTTCCCTGAGGACTTTAATCTTATCAAGCCCACGCAGGAGCGAGCCCGTTACGTCGTCGGCATGAGCGTTCCGCCCTTCGTGATGGAAGACCTCTCGCACGCTGTCGCGGAGCAGTGGCTGTGACGGCGATATGGTCAAGGCAGCCCGGCGAGACCGCGCCCCAGTGGGAAGCATTTCAGGTCTTCCGAGATCTAGGCGTCCTCCGAGAGCGGGCTGAGGTCCAGAGAAGAACCGGACGATCGCAAGGCGTCATCCATAAGTGGAGCGCCTCGAATCAGTGGCAAGCAAGAGCCGAAGCCTTCGACCGCCATCAGGACGAGGCCCGCCAGAGGCAGCGGATCGCTGAGGCGCTCGACGCAGAAAGGCGCCACGCGATTCTCGGGAAGGCGCTTCTGGCGAAGGTTGGCCAGCTTCTAGCTACGCTCGACCCAGCCGAGATTCCGAAGTCCTCGATCCCGGCCTACCTGAAGGCAGCCGTAGACATCGAGCGATTGTCGCTCGGGCTCGACACGGCGCGAACCTCCTCGACGGTAAGCGTTAAGGAAGACGAGGCCGATCAAGATGCCCTCCGAGAAGTCCTCGAAGAAGACCCCGACCTGCGCTCTGGACTCGTCGACCTTGCTCACAGGGTCGCGATTGTGGCGACTCAGCCCGGCGAGCCTAGCGGCTCGACTTAGCGACGGCCTTTGGGTGCCGACGCCTGCCCTCGCCTTCGTCGCCGGGCTCCTCGTCCGGGCGGCCTTCGAGGGGAACAAGCGATACCTGATCTCGATGCCGCCAAGGCACGGAAAGACCGAGCTCATCAGTCGATGGGCGCCGGTTTGGTTCTTGGACTGGTTTCCTGATCGCAAGGTCGGGATCTGTTCTTATGCCGCTGACCTTGCGCACGAATTGAGCGCTGACGTTCGGGCGAAGGTCCGAGCGAATCAGGACCGCCTTCGGGTTCAGGTTGCGGGCGGGAGCCCGGCGGCCTGGAGGACGACGGCAGGCGGCGGATGCTACGCTTCCGGCGTCGACGGGCCGATCACGGGCCGAGGCTTCCATCTTGGTCTTATCGACGATCCGGTGAAAAACCTCGAAGACGCGCTCTCGCCCTCGAAGCGCGAGAAGGCCTGGCGATGGTACACCGGAACATTCCGAACGCGGATCGAGCCGGGCGGGTCTATCGTCGTGCTCCAAACCCGCTGGCATGAGGACGACCTCGGCGGCCGTCTAGCGGCTCAACACTCGGATGAGGGCGAGGGTGAGGGCGAGCCGTTCGAGGTTTTCAATCTCCCTGCGATCGCTGAAAAAGACGACCTAATCGGGCGCGAACCTGGAGAGCCTCTTTTTCCTTCGCGCTACCCGCTTGAATCTCTAGAGGCTCTTCGGCGAGCCGTCGGCCCTCGTGTCTGGGCGGCCCTCTTTCAGGGCGGACCGCGCTCGGACGAGGACAAGCTCTTCCCTCGAAGCGGCTGGGTCCGGTACTCGCAACCGCCAGCGTTCTCGTCGACCGTGCTCTCCGTCGATGCGACGTTCAGAGACTCGAAGAATTCCGACAAAGTAGCGATCGTCGAGGTCGGCTTCCGGGAGTCGACGGCTGCCGTCCTCGACGTGATCAACCGGCGGATGCGATTTACGGAGACCGTCGAGGTTCTAAAGGCGAAGATCCAATCGAACCCGAGGATCCGCTGGGTCCTCATCGAGGCCAAGGCGAACGGAGACGCAATCCTCGACGCCCTCCGGGGCGCGCTCCCGCCCGGGGTCCAAATGATCGGCATCGACCCCGAGGGCGGGAAGGAGGCCCGAGCGGCGGCGACCGAGCCCTTCGCGAAGGCCGGGAACATCGTTCTTCCCGAGGATGGCCTAGGGTACGCCTGGCTACCGGGGTTCCTGAGCGAGCTCGACGAGTTTCCGGGCGGGAAACACGACGATCAGGTCGACGCCCTCACGCAAGCTATCATTGCCGTCTGGGTCTCTCGGGTTGTGCGCTTGTCTACCCCGGTGCTCGTCCTGGATAGTCTCGCTCGAAGGAGTATCTGGAGATGACCGGCGACCCTAGACGCCTCGGGCTTACGACCCGAGAGATTGACCAGCGGGCCAGAGCCTTCGTCCCAGCGCTTCGGAACTGGTGGGCTCAGTGGCTCCAGTTCGTCGGCCGAGACCTCCTCCGTCCTGGCCAGGCCGCATCGCTTCAGGCGACCCAGGAGGCCCTCCAGAAGGTCGACACCGACGCCCGCCGCCTCGCCCTACGGGAGGCGCTTCGGGCGCTTCTGAGGCGATACGGCGGCGTGAGTGCCGCCGCCGCCGTGACCCAGGAGCTCGGGAAGCCTTCGCGGCTCGCTCGGACGGTCACTCAGTCTCTCCGGTGGCGAGACTTCGAGGACGAGATCGCGACGGCGGTCGAGCGGAGCGCGGTCGAGCATCTGAACCAGGCAGCCCGGCGGGTTATCCGGAGCGGCGGCATCGTCTCGGCCTCGACGGTTATCATGGAGGCGAACCAGGATCGACTCTTCTCCTCGGCCCGAGGCCTCGCCCGGAACGTGCTCGCAACCGCGGACGCAGTAGGCAAAGAGACGGTGTATGATGAGCTAGAGATCGAGTTTGTGCAGTGGCTTGCATTCCAGAACCCGATCTGGGACCGGCGTCACGACCTCTTAAACGGAGAGATCAGGAAGCGCGGAGAGCGGTTCAAGATGCCGATCTCGGGCGCGCTTCTTCTTCATCCTCACGATCCGCAAGGGCCGATCGGAGAGGTTATCAACTGCCGATGCACGCTTGCACCGGTCATCAAGGGATCGGCGGCCTGGCGACGGGCTCAGGCCGAAGCCGCATAGCTCGGAGACGCAATGGCGACGAAACGAAAGACAACCCGCAAGGCGGCCATCTCGCAGGGCCGAGAGGTTCCGGCTGAAGGCAGGGACGACCCAGAGCGCCGAGATGGCTCGGCGTTTCGGGTGTACGGATACACCGGCCTCCGGCGCTCAGGTAAGCTCCTGAACGAGGAATACGATCCGCGCCTGAAGGGCAAGAAGGCCGTCAAGGTTTATACGGAGATGGGCGACAATTCCTACGGAATTGGGGCCGCTCTTCTTCTGATTGAAAGCCTTCTTTCGCAGGTAACCTTCCGATTTCAGCCCAAGGACGGAGCGCCTCCTGAGGCAGCGAAGCTAGCTGAGTGGTTCGAGGGCGCCCGCCAGGACATGGAGTCGACGTGGGCCGAGTTCCTATACGAGGCCGTGACGCTCGTTCAATTCGGCTGGTCGACGTTCGAGGTCCTCTTCAAGGTCCGCAAAGGCCACAATGGATCGCCGCTCCTCAACTCCCGCTTTAACGACGGCTTGATCGGATGGAGAGACTTCGCTCCGCGTTCGCAGGACTCTGTTGACGAATGGGCGATTGACGACGAGGGCGCGCTTCTCGGGCTCTGGCAAGAAGTCGACAACATGCCCGGGAATCCGTTCGTGCCTCGCTCGAAGCTTCTCCATTTCGCGCTCCGAGCTCGCAAGCGCAATCCGCAAGGGCGCTCCCCTCTTCGGGCTGCGTATCGGCCTTGGTTCTTCCGAGTCATGGAAGAGGAGTATGAGGCGATCGGAATCGAGAGAAATCTTGACGGGCTCCCGGTAGCCTACGTCCCTCCGGAATATCTCGTAGACACGGCGACAGCCCAACAGAAGGAACTAGTCGCCGAGATCTTCAAGATGGTCCGCCGCATCCGCCGAGATGAGATTGAGGGCATCGTCTACCCAGCGAAGACCGACGCCCAGGGCAACCCGACCGGGTTCGAGCTAACCTCCTTCATCAGCGGAAACGACGTAAGCAAGGCTGACCCAGTAATCAAGCGGCACGCGAGCCACGAATTGACCGCGCTCCTTTCCTCGTTTCTGGAGCTAGGCTCGACCGAGGTCGGAGGCTGGGCGCTTCACGACTCGGCGACGAATCTCCTCGCTCACGCTCTCGGAGCGGTTCTTCGAGTGCTGTGCGATGAGGTGAACGCTCGGGCCGTGCCTCAGCTCGGTCGCCTGAATGGATTTCCGCCCGAGCTTCTCCCTGAGCTGGTTCACGACGACATTGAGAAGATGGACCTCGCTCGGGCTTCTCAGTTCTTCGCGACTATGGTCCAGAGCGGCGGCATCGTCCCAGGGCCGAAGGATGAGGATTGGATCCGGGAGCTCGGCCATCTGCCGCCGAGAGAGGATGACGCCTTGCCTAGGCCGATGCCAGCCTCCGAGACCGAGATCGCCCAGCGCCTCGAAGAGTTCCGCCAGGGCTTGGAGCGTTGACACGCGGCGAGAGCGTGCCTGATGCTCGCCTCGTGAGCGATTCGAGGGCCCGCTGGTCTCGCCGGTTTTCCATTCAGAAGACCGACGACGATCGTCGTCTGGTGTTCGGCACGGCCTCGACTTCGACCCAGGGCGGTCGGGTCGTCGTCGATCACGACCTGGACCGCATCGAGCCCGAGGAACTAGAGCGGGCTGCCTATGATTTCACGAGCGGCCCTCGGGCACTGGGCGAGATGCACGACCGGATCGGCGTCGGCGTTCTCGTCGAGAGCCTCGTTACGACCGCGGAAAAGCGAGCGGCCCTCGGCATCCCTGGCGACGACGTAAGCTGGTGGGTTGGATTTAAAGTCGAAGACGACGCGACCTGGAGAGGTGTTAAGGGCGGCCGGTTCGGCGAGTTCTCGATCGGCGGGACCGCTAAACGAACCCAGCTCGACGACGGAACGCATGCCCTCTCCTCGCTTGCTCTTGAAGAGGTCTCTCTAGTTGACCAGGGAGCAGGCCGGGATGTCACGGTTGCCTTATTCAAGCGAAAGGCAGCCTACGATGAGATCAACTTCTCACCACCGAAGGGTGTTCGAGAGGAGCTTCGGCGCGGCCTAGATTGGCACGAAGAAGGACACAGCGGCGACGGCTTGAAGCCCGAGACGGTCGCCTGGGCCCGACGCATCGCGAACGGGGAGAAGATCTCACCCGACAAGGCTCGAAAGATGCGGGCGTGGCTTGCTCGTCATGAGGCGGACAAAGACGGAGAGGGGTTCAGCCCTGGAGAGGATGGGTTCCCGTCGCCCGGTCGAGTGGCCTGGGCACTCTGGGGCGGCGATCCCGCCGTCGCATGGTCAGAGAAACTGGTGGGCCAGATGGAGGCCGCCGACAACAAAAAGAGGCGATGCGCCTCGGAAGGTGAACGGATGGAGAAGATCAACAAGATCGTCGGCCTCATCGCGGACAGCAAAGACCGCAAGGCCGTCGAAGAGGTCCTTCGGGTCTCTAAGCAGGAAATGATGACCCTAGCCGACGTGCAAGAAGCCCTTCCTGAGGAGCTCTGGAGCATCGTTCTCGCAGCGATCGATGCAGCGTCTATGCGCGCCCCTGAGCCGATGACCGCTGAGGTTGAGGCGATGGGCTCCGAAGAGGAGAAGGCCGAGCACGAAGAAGAGAAGGCCGAGCACGACGAAGAGAAGGCCGAGCACGACGAAGAGAAGGCCGAGCACGACGAAGAGAAGGCCGACGACGTGCTGAAGCCTGATCACTATGAAGACGAAGAGAAGGCCGAGCACGAAGAAGAGAAAACCCAGAAGCTCCAGAAAGAGCTCGACGCCCTGAAGGCATCGATCGCGAAGGAGCGGGAAGAGGTCGCGAAGGAGCGAGCTGCCGTGCGTCTCGCGAAGGCTCGCCAGACGGCTCGCGAAGAGTTCCCGAACCTCGGAGCTCAGGATGCCGAGATCGCCGAGGTCCTCCTGCACGTCGAGGACATCGCGAAGGCCGACGGCTCGCCGATTACGGTCTCGCCCTCGGTCGGTCGAGTCGTCGACGCCCTAATGAAGCGGACCCAGGCGATGCTCGCCGAGTCGGCGCTCTTCGCGTCTCTCGGAACTTCTGAGGGCGGCGACCTTCAGGATCTAAATGGATCGACGGAGGCACACGCCGAGCTTCGGAAGAAGGCACGATCTATCCAGAAGAATCATCCTAACCTCTCCGAGGCGCAAGCGTTCATGCGGGCGTGCCGAGAGAATCCGGGGCTCTATACTGAGCACCGCCGCCAGCGCTGAAGGAGGCGAGACCAATGGCGACTGATAACATCAACCAACGTATTTCTGGCCTAACCGCCGCCGCCGACCTGAGCGCGCGAAAGCATTCTTTCGTTGCGGTCTCCGGGGCGAAACAAGTCAACCTCCCAAGCGCGGGAGCTCGGGCCGATGCGGTTCTCTACAATGATCCCGCCTCCGGAGCGGCGGCGGATCTCGTCGTCTCCGGCGTGGCGATTGTCATCGCGGCGGGAACTATCTCGGCCGGTGCCTACGTCACTGGAGATGCGAACGGCCAGGCCGTCGCGGCGACGACTGGCGACATTCAGAACGGCATCGCGCTCGAAGCAGGCGCCGCCGGTCAATATATCTCGGTTCTCCTGGGCTATTACGGCGCAGCCTGACCGAAGAAGGGAAAGAGGAGTTTCAAGAATGAACCGCATCAAGAAGGCAGGGAACGCAACCCTGAGCCAAGTAAGCGTCGATCCGGTGCTCACGAACATGTCTGTGTCCTTCACCCAGGACTCCAAGATGTTCGCGCACCATCGCGTGTTCCCCGTGCTGAACGTCGACGAGGAAAACGGCAAATACTTCGTCTTCAACCGAGACGACATCTTTCGGACCGAGGCGGGCAAGCGTGCGCCGGGTACCTTGCCGAACCGTAAGACCCTGAGCCTCGCTCAACAGTCGTACTCCTGCGAGCAATGGGCCCTCGACATGGATCTGCCTGATGAGCTTCGGGCCTCGAAGGATTCGCCCCTCGCCGACGATCAAAGCGTAGTCGAGCAGCTTACTCAGGACATGCTGATTCGCCGGGAGAAGGAGTTCGCCTCGGCCTATCTGCAGACCGGAATCTGGGACACTGATGCCGCCGGGGTTGCGTCCTCGCCGACCGGAGCTCAGTTTATTCAATTCAACCAGAGCGGAGCGACTATCATCGAGAACTTCCGGACCTGGGTCCGGACCGTTCGCCGCCAGTGTGGCCGCAAGCCGAACAAGGCGCTGATCTCGGCGGATGTCTGGGACGTGATCTCGGACAACGCAAGCGTGATCAATCGCCAGATCTACACGTCCAGCGAGCCCGTCTCCACGGAATGGTTCGCGAACATGGTCGGCATCGATGAGGTGATCGTTCCCGAGGGGATTGAGAACACTGGGCTCCAAGGCCTAGCTTACTCAGGCGCGGACATTATCACCGATACGATCGGCATATTCTACGCAGAGCCTTCTCCCTCGAAGATGCGTCCCTCGGCTGGCTACACGTTCTCGTGGAGCGAGTTCGATGAGGTTCGAGCCGACCTCGCGACGACCGGAGCGGCGGCAATCAAGCAGTTTCGCGTCGAGGAGCTGGAGGCCGACCGCTTCCGAGGAAAGGCATACTACGACTTCGGGGTGGTCGCTGCCTCGTGCGGCCTTCTAGCCTCGAACGTCCTCGCCTAATTTCCTCCCGAGGTCTCTTCGCTCTCTGTAGTCTGCACTCTCCGGAGGGCGGAGGGGCCTCGGGGCTTGCGCCTTGATCCCCACTTGCTCAAGATGAGGTCATGCTGCGACCTCTAGATCCCCGACTTCTTCCCCAGCCGTCTGAGGGTGAATACGTAGCGGGCCCTCTCGGGTTCGAGCTCGCCGGGAAATCCTATGCCCCTGGCGATGTCGTTCCGGTCTGGGAGCACCTTCAGACTCAACACATCTTCGCCGAGGTCGGCCAGGGCCGACTAGAGATCCGCCGCTTTCCGGCGACCGTCGCGCACCTCCGAAGTCTAGTCGAAGAGGACGATCGTCAGCTTCAGGCTATTCAGGCGGCCCTCGGCAAGGCGAAGGCCGAGGCCGAGGCGTTCGCGCATACTCTAGAGGCCCTCAGTGCCGGTCTAATGGGCTTGGCTGATACGATTAGGGCAACCAGGGCCGGAGGCTCGATCGGCTCTGAGATCGAATCCTTGGCAGCCGAGACGAAGGCTAGCGCCGAGAGCGTGAAGAAGTCGACGCGAAGGAAGGCCCGAGCCTCGAAGGCATCCAGGTCGTGACGTTCTCGTATGACCCGACGGCCTGGGGCGTAACTCCTCCGCCGCTCGAATTGGCCCGGCTCTACCTCGGCGACACGAATCGCCGGAAGCCTCTCCTCGAAGACGAAGAGATCCAGATCTTCCTCGCCGCGCACAATAGCGACCCAGTGCATTCGGCGTTCTCGGCGTGCGATGCAATTCTGGCGAAGGTCGCGAAAGAGACCGACGCCGACGGGGCAGGCGTGCGGACGAACCGAAGCCAGCTTACGACCCAGATCGAAGGGACGAAGGCTCGGCTCGGGCGGCTCCTCCAGGCGACCGCGAAGCCGAAGGCGATGCTCGGCTCGAAGAGCGCAATCGAGAGCGAGCGAGCCGACGGCGATTGGAATCAGCCCTCTTCGAGACGGACGAACCTCGCCCGCTGGTAGGTCATGCGGTACGAGGTCGACTTCCCGAGCTACGTTCTCGAAGAGGCGATAGCCGAGCTCGCCGGTCGACTCTCGCCCGAGACCATCGAGAGAACCCTTCGGCTCGTACTGGAGAGCGTTAGGGCCCACGTCGTGCGCTTAACGGTCGAGCGGCTCGACAAAGACCCGACCGGCGCTTTGGCGAACTCCTGGGCCGTTCAGCTCGACGCGAGAGGCCCTGATCAATGGGAAGGCATCATCGGGACCGAGCGCCCATACGCCCAGATCCACAATGACGGAGACAACGGGAAGCCGAAGACGATTTATCCCCGAGGGAACTGGCTCGCGATTCCGGTCGGGAAGACGCCCCGGGGAATGTGGCCGAGCGAGGATTCGACCGACCTGATCAAGATCGCGAGCCGCAAGCCCGGGACCGCGCTCCTCGTGACCCGCGAATCGCTTCGGAGGGCCTCGAAGAAGAAGGGTCGGGCCAAGTGGGATGTCCGCTACGTATTGAGGAAAGAGGTCACGATCCAGCCGACGTTCTATGTGAACGCGGCGATCGAGGCGGCCACGCCCGAGGCCGAGACCGTGCTCCTGGAGCTCGTCGAGGACGCCCTGAAGGCGGCGGCGGGCCAGTGAGGAAGAGACCGAAGAAGGCCCGCCAGGCCGCCAGGCCGACCCGGTGCGTTCATTGCGGGGCGCGGATCTTCTGGATTCGATCCTTCGCTCTCGATGCTCAGTGGCCGCACGATCGCCACGAGTGCGCCCCCGATTGACGGCTCGGGTCGGGCGAGGCAGGCTCGGGGCATGCGGTATTGTCTCCGAGTCGTCGTCCCGGGAACTCGAAATCTCGATAGCGAAGCCGATCGGCTTCCCGGTTATGCGGGAGAGTTCACTGAATCCGAGCGGGCCGACGTGATCGCCAACCTCTCGACACTGGCTCCGGAGGTCGAGACGGTTCGGGATCTGTACAATGCGACGGCCTCCGACAGTGACGTGACCCGGGCAACGATCGAGGTCTTTCCGCTTTACGATTCGCAGAACGCGATCGTGGACATGATCACGCACATGCCAGACAGCTCTCTCGTCCTGGTTCCCGTGAGCGCAATCGAAGCGGCTCCGCTGACCGACGAGCAGAAAAAAACAGCATACGAGCGGCTGGCCCGAATCGAGATCGCAACCTTACCTCCGGAGATCCAGGGCGTCCTTCCGGATGTCGTCGGAGGCTGAACCGTGCTGACCGTATGCCCCCTGATCGACGGCGCTTACCCGATCGCCTCGAAAGAGGACGCGGCGGCCACGAATCCAAGCGTCGTCGTCGAGGACCTCCGAGCCGGATCAACCCTTGCGACGCTCACGGTCGCCGGAGGGGCGATCACGAACTCGGGGAACTTCTGGATCTGCGATCTAAACCACGCGACCGCGAGCGCTGTGCAGACACATCTCCAGAGAACCCGGAACGCGCTCATCCGATTGACCTGGGGCATGGCGGCGGCGGGCGGCGGCTCAGATCAAACGGAGGAGATCGTCTCGAACACAGCCGAGCATGACGCCTTGCTCTATCCGGAGGGCTTCATCTTCGCCGACTCTGGAAGTGGGGTTGCAATCTCGTCGTTCGCATACGGCAACGGTTCAAGGTATGAACCCGTGGCCAGCCTAGAGAACGCGGCGACGGTCAGCGTTGCCCGAGGCAGTCCGAAGCGATTCAACATCAAGGGAACATTCAACGGTCCGAGCGGAGTCAACGGAACTTTACTCGGAACCGAGTTCAAAGAGGCGGTTGTCACGGCAGACTCGGCGGTGTCAATCACGCCTGCGAGCGGAACGACTCTCGACGTGCGCGATGCGGTATTCGAGGGGACGATCCGCTTTCATACTTGGCGAGGCAACGCGACGCTTTCGAGCAACGGAGCCGAATTCCGAGGATGCCGGTTCACGAGTTCGAGCGGCTATGGCTGGTTCATGGGGGGCGGTACTTTTCGGGACTGTACGATCGAAAACGTCGCCTTTCGGACAGCCTCTACCCTGTGGAACTTCGCGCTGATTGGATGCACGTTCGGGAATTCGTGCAACCTTAACATCTCCGTCTACGGATCAAGCTCTCCGGTTCCTCTTACCGCTTGCACGGGCGACGTGACGATCACAATGGGCACGACCGAAACGATCGAAGTGATCGGCCATCTCGCGGGCATGATCACGACATCGGGAACTCAACCCACGTCAATCTCTCTTTCGGGAACCTATCAGCTCAACAATGCGGCGGGATGGACGATCGCGAGCAGTGTTCCGGCGGCGGTACGGCCCGACCTTACCTCGAATATCGTGAACCTGGCTGCGGGCTCGATTACGCCGACCGAAGCTCCGAACCTAGATGTCGCCGTGTCCTCGGTCTCCGGAGGCGGCGGAGCCTCGGTCCAGATCGACAGCCACATCCGAACGTGTCCGCTCCTGAATCAAGTCGCAGGCCTGGAGCCGTATCCCCAGCCGCTCGTAACCTTCGCATCGGCTCCGACCGGAACGGTTCGAGCGCGCATCTACGATACCAGCGTTCAGCCCGTGGTCGAGCTAACCTCGACGCCGCTCTCCGGTGGCGAACTTGCGCTCTCTACCGCAACCGGTCTCTCTCACACCTACGTCCTCGACATGGGGCACGCAAATGTGACGAGCGTCGTCGACTGCATGACCCGCGAAGGCCTCGAAGCGCTCGTGATGATCGAGGACGGCGGAGGGAGCCAGGGTCAAAAGTTCGTCAAGATAACCTGCAATGATCTCGAGCACGTCGAGATGCTCTATCCGGAGGGGGCGATCTATGCAGACAAGGGGAGCGGAAACACGGGAACCGGGTTCCCGAATGGTTCAATCCATCGCAAGTGCTCCGACCTCGGAGACGCTTCCCAGCTCATTGTCTCGCGAAGCTCCAAACTTCTTGATCTTACAGGTAGCTTCTCGTCGAGCGGAGACATCACAGCAGCCAAGATCGGGACTCGGCTCAATGGCATCACGATCCGCAACCTAGGCGGCGGAGACTTCCGGATCTACCACCCAGAGCAGATCGATTTTAATGGCGTGTCGTTTGAGGGCTCTCCTACGGCTCGGAGCTTTGGGATCCGGTGTATGAGGCCGAACACGACCACCCCGTTTGCGAAGTTGGTCGGTCAAATGGGATTCACGCACTGCGGAATCCGGAACGTGTTCGCATACAATGGAGGCGGGCACACTTACAGCGTCCTGAATTTCAGGAACTGTGACATCAGATCAAGCTCAATGCCGACGGTCGGAGTCTGGGATAACTTAAACCCATTTTCGGCAACCTCACTTTACGCGCTGATCTTTACCGACTGCGACTTCCAGCCGGGCGGATGCACTCTAGACCTACGGAACATGCAAGCCGACCTCGACGTGATTAGCTCGTCTGGCGACTTCACAATCCAGAACTTCAGCTCAGGCACGTACAACCCCAATGCTGACATCAACCTCCTTCGGTGCCGAGGATCTGGAGACATCACGCTCGCCTCCTCAGTCGTGAACTGTACCGTCAATGCAAGCGGCGTTTATAATAGCGTGATTAACAATGGAACCGGGAACACGATCAACGAAAAGCAACTTGCGCACACCTCCGGCCTAACCGGAAACATCGTGAACCTCGCTCCGAACTCGGTCACGCCGACCGAAGCTCCGAACCTGGATGTCGCGGTCTCTTCCGTCGGCGGAGGCGGTAGCGGCGGAACGGACTGGACGACGACCGAGAAGAATCAGATCCGCCATCGCCTAAGTCTCGACGGGACGCACGCCGTCCCGACTTCGACGCACGGCGATATTTACGATCTGACGACGAGGATCACGGCGAGCCGGGCGACGAACTTGGACAACCTCGACGCGACGATCTCCAGCCGCTCGACGTTCGATCCGGCCTCGGCCTCGGTCACGGTCTCCGGAACGATTCAAACGCTCGACGCGCTCGACACGGCTCAGGATTCACAGCACGCAATAACCCAGGCCGATCTGGCTACGTTAATCGCGAGACTCACGGCGGCCCGAGCGGCGAACCTCGACAACCTGGACGCGGCGAGCTCGTCGCTCGCAACTTCGAGCGCGCTCTCCGCCGTCGCGACCGACGTGAGCTCCCTCCTCGCACGGATCGGCGTGAACGACCTCGCGATCCTGAAGGGCCTCAGCCTCGGGAATTACGTCCTGGACGGCGGCCCCGGCTCGCCCTCGGTCTCTTATGACGCGAACGATCACGCGGCGACGATGCGCCTTCGAGTATTCGACACGAGCTCGAACACGAACGCGGCGACGTTCGGAGCGAGCTCGCCCGAGGCCGGAGAGATCGGGACAGTCACGATCACGAGCACACCGACGGCCGGGAAGGCATACCCGGCCAGCTTGAAAGGCGTGTTGACTTGACATGGCGATCTCTCCGGCGACGAAGGGGCTCTCCGGGCCGTTCGGTTCGAGCTCCATCGGCATCGCCCTCCGTGGCCTGTATCAGGCTCGGATGTCTCCGACCGGCCTCGCTCAACTCGAAGCGTGGCTCGGTTCGAGGACCCAAGTGAACCGGGCGAGAATCATGGAGGAGCTTCTCTGGCGGGCCTCACGGCTCACGCCCGAGAACGGATACGACGTCGCGATCCATACCGTCGACGCCGTGATGCGGACCTACCACCAGATGGGCCGCGAGAATATGCCCGCGGTCTGCCTCTTCCCGGCCTCGAACCAGCCGCCGCCACAATACGACGTGGCCGGACATCGGACGGAATACCTCGACGTGTCGGTTATCTTGCACGTCTCCGGAGACTCCGACGCCGATCGCCGGTTGCAACTGGCTCTCCTGGAGGATGCCTTCTTCGAGGAGATCAACAAAGACCCCGAGCGCGGCGGTTGGGCGTTCGATACGATGCGAACGACCGGGAGCCAGACCGACGAGGGCGTCCCGGAGGCCGACGGAGACGACGACGGGACCGCGACCATGGTCACCGGGTTTCGGGTCTCGTTCATCCCAGGGACCCACGGAGACAAGCCGATGCGACATTCAGACGCCTACATCTCGACATCCGCCCCGACGACCGTGAGCGTCGCCGGGACGTTCACTCGGGCCCTCGGGACCTGGGCTCAGGGCGTGACGCCCCGAGGGTTCACGGTCGGAGCCAATGGTTCCCTGACCTACGTCCGAGAGCGGGCGCTCCCGTTCCGGGCGGCGGCGAGTCTTTCGATCACCGGGGCCTCGGCGGGTATCGTCTCGGCTCGGCTGAACGTCGGCGGAGCTGGTCTCGATCGGACGCGGGTCGATGCGACGCTCGACGCCGGAGAGACGGCGACGCTTAACCTGGAGGCCCTCGTGGACCTTGCCCAGGATCAGGCCGTCTTCGTCGAGATAACCCACCAGAGCGCGACTGGAGCGCTCACGGCGAGCCGGGGGACGCTCACGCTCTCGACGATGCCGCTTGTCTAGCCCGGGAGCCCGGTGAGAGAGTCGAAGCGATGGCCCGAACGAAGAAGGCAATCCGAGCGCCCGAGGACAAGCCTCGGGGCCGTTCTGTTGAATACCTGGGAACCGGCGAAGGCGGACCCGATCTCGCGATGCGGGTCGGCGAACGAGCTCGCCGATTGGTTCCTGGCGAGATCTTGGAGGTGGCCGAGCATACCGCGGGGCATCTCCTCCGAACGCCCTACTTCAGGGAGGTGAAAGATGGCGGCGACATTTGATCAAGTGACAGTCCACGGAAGGCAGCAAGCCTTCTATGTGATGCCCCAACCGACGGACGCTCTCGTCGCCCCGGTGGGCGCGGTCGCGACCAGCACAACCGGAGGCCCTCTTCGGGTCTACTCGACCGACATCGCCGTGAAGGTAGCCCGAGAAGTTCACGAGATGTCTCAGGAGGGGCGGCGAGTCTACTCGGGCCAGACGTACTCGGGGATGATGGAGGTCCCGATCTCCATCTCGACGCCCGTGATTCCTGGGTCGAGCCTCACCAGTGTCCCGGAGTCGTTTCACCTCCTGGCGGCCGTGCTCGGCTCGGGCGCGTTCTCCTCCGGCGTTAATTCGACCTTCGGTCCCGCCGATCTAAACGTCGCCCAGCGCCTCTCACTCGCTCGGCTCCTGAACGTCGACGCCCCTCGGTTCGGCGAATGGGTTCGCGACTTCATTCCGAACGAGTTCAAGATGGAATGGGCCGGAGGCTCGCCGCCGAAGTTCACTTTCACGGGCGAGGCGGCGAACGTCGTCCAGGCCTCGAAGGGCCTCGCCGCAACCCTGAGCGGCTCGACGCTGACCCTTCAGGCCGGATACGAATTCGCCCTGGAGGCAGGGACGCGGGTCGAGATTGCGGGCGACAATAACAGCGGAGCCGGATGGCCGATCGCCTCGGTCGATTCGACTGGGCTCATCTACACTGTGACCGGGACGCCCTCGGTCTCGATCTCTGGTGGCGAATCCGTCCTCCCGTATATGCCCGCCCGGACCTACTCGTCGCAGGCTCCGATCGGAGCCGTGAGCGGATCGGTCAAGTTCGGGTCGGTCGACCTACCTTGCACCGGCTTTGATTTCACGGCGAACCTCGGGACCGAATACGTCAAAGACGAAGTGGGCTCGGCCGCGATGACCGACGGCCCTCCGGGGATGTCGACGCTCGGAGGGAACATCACGCTCCGAGCGACCGAGAACGTCCTGAAGTACCTCCCGGCCTCGGGCCAGTTCGCGGCGAAGAATCTCGTCGTGACTTGCGGGACGGCCTCGCCTCGCCTGGTGACATTTACCGCGCCCCAGATCGAGATTGACCGGGAGAAACTTAGCGTCGACGCGGCCCGAGGGACGGTCGCGATGCCCTTCCGGGCGCTCGACAGCGCCGACGGAGCCGCCGATGCGTTCTCCCTGGTGTTCTCGTAATGGCTGGGAGGCCGTCGGCCTCCTCCTCCTCGGGTCGTCGGTTTTCTGGCTGAATCCGGTCGGGGCGGTTGCGCAAGCCGTCATTGCTTCGTGCCTTCTCGTCGGGCTGACCCTCGGGCGTTGACTCAGCCACGAGGTTCGCCGACTCTGGCGGCATGCTGATCCAGACAAGTGCAGGCTCCTCCGGAGGGGTCTGGTATTACCTCGACACATCTGACTCTCACGAGCTGGTCGCCCTCCTAGCCTCTTCCGAGGCGACGGACGCCGAGAAGGCTGAGGCGAAGGAGCTCCTCGCCGATCGCCCTCGTGTTCGCATTCGACCGATGACGAACGCGGAATACGCGAGAGAGCGGAGCCGCTCGACGATCCTCCAGACCGCATTTAAGGCCCAGGGCAAGGGACGCAAGGCGACGATGGTCCTTCAGCACGACGTCGCAAGCCAGGAGCGCCAGTTCGCATATCAGGTTCTCCGCTCTCACGTCCTGGAGGTCTTCGGGATCACGGCTCAGGATGGACGGACGGGCGAATCGAAGAGCGTCGAGACCATCGATCACCTCCTCGAAGTGATTGATCTCGCAAGCTCTGAATCGGCGTCGGGTATCGTCGACGAGATTCACGACGCAATCCGCGATTCATCCGAACTGGAGAAGGGCCTGGGAGAGCCTTAACCGGGCCGCGCGCTGGGTAGCGAGCGGAGACCCTTCACTCGATTGGCGGTGCTCGTTATGCGATCCGGAATACCAGCCAGCGCCCGAAGACCCGCCCGAGGCGGAGACATGGGCGGCGAGAAACTGCGCAGGATCCGACGACGACGGAGCTCACCTCGTCTTCAGCTTCGACCCAACGCTCCGACGATGCCCGAGGGCAGCCGTCGATCCGCTCGCCCTCGCGTGGCTCGAACTCTTTTCAAGATGGAAGGCGGTCGGCCAACTTCCCGAACCGGGCGAATGGAACGACCAGAGCGCGATCGTCGGGGAGGCGTTTCTCGTCTTAGAAATCGCGACGATAGAGCAGCAACAGGCAGACCAGCGAGCAGCTCTAGACAAGACCCAGAAGGCGAAGGGAGCGTAATTAAATGGAGCTAGTTTTCGGCATTCGCTTTGGGGCTAAGAACGAGACCCGCGAGGCGATGGAGGAGGTCGAGAAAGACTCGGCTAAGATGTCGAGCGGCATCGAGCGATCTACAAAGAAAACGCAAGCCGCCTTTACGCGCATGAAAGAGGGCGTTGGCAAGGCAGGGACGGCGGTCATCTCGGCAATGAAGGCGCTTAAGGTCGCCGCCGCCGCTGCTGCTGCCGGATTAGCTGCGATTGTCTTGGAGTCGTCGAGCACTCAAGATGCTGTTTTCCTTCTAAGCCAGCGCCTCGGAGAGACGGCTGAGGGCATCACAGCCCTTGGAGCGGTTGCTGCTGGGACTTCGGGTGTTGAGCTAGAGGAGTTCGGAGCCGCGCTCTCAGACCTGTCTACGAAGGCAGTAAACCAGACAGACGTTTTTAAGAAGTGGGGAATTCAAACAAAGACAACCGGCGGTCAGGTTCTCTCCGCTGGAGATCTTCTTGATAACGTCGCCGATCGGATGTCGAAGCTCTCAACGCAGGCCGAGAAGGCCGCTCTTGCCGATGAGCTAATGGGCGAGGCAGGGCGCCGACTTGTTCCGATGCTTCAGGATGGATCAGCTGCTCTAGACGAGCAAAAGAGAGCTGCTATTGAGGCAGGCCTAGCGATGACCGACTTTGAAAGTCGAGCTGGGAACGCCCTGCAGACACAGCTCGGAGCAACGGCGGGCGCGCTTAGTTCTGTCGGGTCGGCGATGACGGGTCAGCTTGCTCCGGCTCTAACCGTTATTACGAAGCATACTCAGGATGTCGCAGGTAAGCTTGCGGGATGGATTCNCACGAATCAGGAATTAATTCAGAGCGGGATCCAGGAGTTCTTCGTCTTTCTGGCTGAATCTGTGATCCCAGCAGTTGCGACCGGCGTTCTGGTTCTATCGAAGGCATGGCACGGGTGGAAGCTAATCGTTGACCTCGTTCGGCTCGCTCTGAATTCATTCTTTGAGTTTGCTCTGCAGGGTGTTGATGCCGTCCTCGACAGGCTCGCAGCGCTCGCTCGCCTAGCGAGCCTCGACGAGCTCTCCGCGAAGATCGAGAGCGCTCGGGGCGCGGTTCAGGGTCTAGGGGACGAGTTCGGCAGATCGGCTGAAGAGGCTACCCAGGGAATGCTTCAAACCCAGAGAGAGATGAAACAGACTGAGGACGCGATCGGTCGCCTCGGGGTCAAGGGTTCGCAGGCGATGTTGCGTATCGCTCAAGACACAAAGAAAGCGACCCGAGAGCTAAAGTCGACCGAGACGCAGGCGAAGAAGACGAATGCAGCGGTCGCAGCAGGTGCATCGGACGCAGCTCTAAGAAGCCTCAGGGCTAGACGTGCCGCCTTCGAGGCGGAGCGAGCTATTGAGCAGCAGAAGCTTGAGATGGCTCTCGCGAATGAGGAGCGCCGACAATCTATTCTCGACAAGTTCACCGAGCAAGCCAAGGAGCGAACATCTGCGCTCATGGATTCTGTTCAACTAGGTTTTGAGTCTATTCTTGACATAGGCGTCAACACGTTTCGCGGTATAGGCGAAGAGGTCGATGGTCGAACCAAGACAATGGCTGATGCTTTCGCTCAGTTCTTCGGCAAGCTCGGGATTATGATCGCTAAGTCCTTCGCTCAGTTTGCAATGGCTCAGGCAAAAGAGGCGATCCTAACGAAGACCTCGGCCGCGACCCAGGTTACAGCGAACGCAGCGAAGGCCGGATCAGGCGCAGCAGCGTCTCAGGCTGGCATTCCGATTATCGGCCCGGCTCTAGCCGTGGCTGCGATGACCGCAATCGTCTCCACGGTTCTCGGTCTTCTCGGAACATTCAACACGGGCGGTATCGTCGGCGGAAGCGGGCCGAACATTGACTCCCGGCTTATTATGGCCACGCCTGGCGAAGGCATTCTTGATCGGGAGGCGACGGCGCACGTAATTCGATCCCTAACAGGCCGTGGGGGCGCTGTATCAGCCCCAGTCGCCCAGCCTGCAGGGTCGCTAGGGTCGGAGCGATCGTCGACTAGCGGAGCTCCTGGGGCGTCTGTAAGCGTCGGTCTTCTCGCTATGCCTACAAACCGAACCGACGTTCGTCGCACGCTTCGAGACCTCGAAGCCGAGCTTCGAGAGATGGAGCGAGCCGGGCTATCTCGGCGGGGCCGAGGCAGGAGACAGAGCTGATGGCAGTCATTCAAACCTTCGTCCCGGCGGCCGAGTCGAGCGCCCGAGATCGGGACGCTCCGATGTTCGTCGGGATGAATCTTCTGGGGAAAGCGACCGCGATCCGATGGACTCGGGATCCGTACTATTCGACGAACGACGACACGCTGGCCTCGGCTCCTCCCTCGCTCTCAATTGATTCCGTCGGTGGACCTCAGACTCGACCGGCGTCGGCCTCGGTCACGACGACCCGATGGACATTGCAGTGGACTCTTCCGGCAGGCCAGGGCCGAGAGTTCGAGGCCGATTGGGTCGGCGTGTTCAATCACAACCTCGGAGAAGTGGCGGCGACGGTCTCAGGCGGGATCACAGTCGATTTCGACGTAGACGACGATCCAACATTCGGTACTTTCTATCGAGTCGCTCGATGGAAGCTGGTCTCAGGCATGGGGAATCGACGCCTCCAGACCGAGAGCGTAATCGGACTTGCTCGCAGGTTCTCGGGCATATTGCATGCTCGGTTGACGATCTATGCCTCGGCGAACATCACGACCGCGCCCCGTGTCGGGGAGGTCGTCTTCGGTCGCCGAATCCAGATGCCGCATCGACAGAGCCGCCCAGCCGATCGCGACTCGACTCGCCGGAAGGCGACGCTCGAAGTCTATCCGGGCGGGCTAACTCAGGGCGTCCTCGAATATCAAGGTCAGGCGAGCCTAGCGGTCGACCTGATTCTTCGTGAGGACGCGAACNGGCTCGACGGGCCGACCCAGCTCCGACGCTGGTGGATCGACTCTGATCACGGTCGGTCGTCCGTCTATATACCGCGCCCGAGCTCGGAGCCTGAGCGATGCCTTCTAGCTCGAAGCGTCGAAGACCGGCTCGCGATCTCAGAGACCCAGAGCGCAATCCATCAGGCATCATTCGTTTTGGATGAGACGCCTCCATTTTATGCTCCTGAGTTCAAGGCAGGGCCGTCTGAGTATCTGGCGGCCCCGTTCTCGGATTGGATCTGGTGTTACTCGCCCGAGGACATTGTGAGCGGCCCTAGCTCGTTCTCCTGGGCTCCGAGCCGAGGGGCAGGGCCTTCGCTCATTGACGACGGGACGGCCGTGAGATCGCGCCCTACAGGCGGCCTAGGCTCTGAGCCGAGGCTCGCCTCGTTCGGCATTGGGCCGGAACGAAGGAATCAGGCGCTCGACGTTGGAACGAGCGGATTTCACACGACCGGATTCGGCGTAATCACGAACTGGCCGAGCACGGCGGTCCACGTTCGTCTAGTGTTTCGAGCGGTCGGGGAGACGACCGGAATCCTCTTCGAGTATGCGAGCTCCCCGACCGACCTCGCTCGGGCTCAGTTTACGAGCTCGACAGGTCTCGATCTGACCTGGGCGGACAGTGGCTCGACGTATTCGACCTCGCTCACGGTCTTCGATGGGAATTGGTATCTGCTCGACTGGATCATTGACCCGACTGGAGGCTCAGGGGGGAACACGTCGATGGCAGTCTTCCTGAATAGCTTGGACGCCTCGCCCGCTGATCACTCGGCCTCGATCGCGCTCGGGTCGACCGGAGGCCTCGGGCTGGCCTCCGACCGAACCGGCTCCAGTCCGATCTCAGGCCTCTTTCTCTTCGGAGGCATCCGGCCTGGGGCGACGTTCGCGGCTGGGACGAACGCGGCTCACTCGAACGCCCTGGGGCTGGCCTGATGCTCTCTCTCACGACCAGACAAGAAGCGCTTCGTCAGAAGCTTCTCCGAGATCATGTCGAGCCCTTGTTCTGGATGCGGATCGAGCACGAAGTCGTAACGGCGATCGCCGTCGGCGCGACAGATATTAGCGGTCGCACGCTTACGCTTACAGGCGACGTATCTGCAGCGGTAAGTTTTACGGGTTTCTCGTCTACGTCTTCCTCGTCCGAGGCAGCGGAGAGTCTAGCGGTCGCGCTCGGCGCTCGGGCCTTTAGAAAAGGAAATGTAGTCTACATTCGGGCCGCGCTACAGGATGCAACCCTTACTGCAAGCGGCGATCTTATTACAAGTAATGATGCGTCCGTTCTTTTCGTGACGCCTCAGGGCTCGGAGTTCGTCTCGGGCGCTCACGACATCGTAACGCCCCCCGACTTCGTTCGCTTCGACACGGCCCCCAACGAGCATATTGACTATGGTCAGACGGACGATCTTGCTAGCGAGTCTCTTGCAACGTGGTCGGGCTGGGTCCGTCTCTCATCTAACTTCGGAACGGGATACTCGGGGAACCTGTTCAATATCCTTCGAGGCGGAGGCGGGTGGAGGTTCTCAGTCACGACGGGGCGGAGGGCTCTCGTTCAGGTTTACAATGCCTCGCTCAGTACGGCCCAGGAGACGAGCACGGCGTTCGATGTCTTTGTTCCGGGCCAATGGCATCATTTCGCGGCGACGTTCTCCGGAGGCACGGTTGTCCTGTACGTCGACGGATCAGCGGTTGCGTCTTCGACTACAGGCACGATGCCGTCGGCAATCCAGCCTGCCGTCTTCCCTCTTCCTGTCACCCCCGGCTTAGTCGTCGGCGAGAACTTTGGACAGCATGCGAACTCCGCCGATCTGAAGCATCTCGCCTATTGGGCCGGAACGGCTGCGACGGCGGCTCAAGTTGCGGAGCTTTACGGATCGGGCACGCCTCCAGATCTGGAGGCGCTTCCGACGCTTACCGCTCCGACGTTCTGGGCTCCGCTGAACGGAACGTATGATCTCCGGCTCGGCTCGCAATCTCCGACCGTTGTCGGCTCTCCGACGTTTGGTCCGGAGGGTCACGCGACGGCCTCTATCCTGCAGGTCTCCACTATGGGTGTAGAAAAAGATCCATGGACTAAGGGGGTCAGCGGCTCTGCTCGCTCCGTCGTTCTGCGGGGCGACGCAGCGGTTCGACGCCTTCTGACGGAGAACATTCTTGTCGGCCGAGAGGTTACGGTCCGAAGAGGCCTCGCAGGCTACCCGGTCGCGGATTGGCTTCCGAGCGGCTCCTACCTTCTCTCTGATGGCCCGATTCCGACAGACATTCAGAGCACGGCAGAAGATGGTTTTTCGGCCTATCGTCTAAAGCTGCGAGACAAGATTGACACCGTTCTAGAGAATTCACACCTCCTCGCGAGCGAGGATAATCAGGCTTTTCTTACGGCTCGACATCCTTTGGAGATGGCGTCCTATCTTCTCCAGCTCTCGCTCTATCAGGGCGGCACAGCCTCAGGGCTGTCGAACTTCATAGACGAGTCAACATTCGATCCGAGCGCTGCGACCTGGAGCGACGTTAGTCATTACAATTCGGTCCGGCTTAACTTTACGTCGGGCCTTCATTCGCAACCCGGCTTCAATACTCGGAAGCCAGAGGTTGAATATAAGAGCGGATTCACTCGGCCAACGAAGATCTCGAAGATTCTCGACGAACTTCGGACAATTATTCCGGGCCAGATCGTGATGGAAGAGGATGGAAAGATCCGAGCGAAGCGGATCGACTATTCAAGCATTCCTGGGGGAACTGCGACGATTCACGACTGGACGGAGGAGTTCGAGCCAGACGAGGCGCCAGACCTGATGGCCGATCTAATCAACGAGATTATTGTCGACCTTTCGCAGGACATGAGCGGCGACGAGTGGTCTTCGAGCTTCTCAGACCGGAACAATGCTTCGATTAGAGCGCACGGCATCCCGACCGCGAATCCGCTTCTGCCTAATGCGAGCGGAGGGCGCAGGTCTGACGATTCGATCGGGCTCTCGTTCGGCGGGAAGTCGTACATGTTCGATGCAACGAACGCAACGAATCCTAGCTCATACAATCCTTCGCTTCATCTCTCTGGTTTAACCTTTCGTGTCTATCGAGGATCACCCTTCGGTTTCTGCGGAGCGCGCTCTGATATTCTTGGCGGAGGGCCCTACACTCTTCCGTCTTGGGCTTCGCTGTCTTCGAGTCGGGTCGCTCTCTTTCGCTTGAGCTCGCCTGAAGGCTTGGCTTCGTCAGCGTTTACCGGCGGGGTGCGGCAGGAGGCGACTGAGTATATCGAGTGCAACGCGTCAGCGATCGATGCATCCGCCGCAGCCGAGGGTTATGGAACGACGTTCTATGACTTGCACGGGGCTGTGCGCTTTACGATTAGCAAGCGGGCCGCGCTCGGAACGACGTCTCCGGATTTCTGGAATAGCTACAGCCGGATCACGGACTGCACGATCGCCCGAGCGCTGACGACGGAGTATCTCGACCGCTGGGGCTGGGGCTTTCCGATCGTTAAGGGCCGAACGAGGCTCGGTCTTCTGCATCATCAGATAGGCGACTTCGTTACGATCAGCCTTCCTCGCCTGATCGGATTCGGAGGCGAAGGAGCCGAGGCGCTCGGCCTCGTCTTCGAGATCATCGGGAAGGAGGAAGCCTTCGATCGCGTAACCTGGAGACTCGGCCTCGCTTCGAGGCTGACGCCCTACGTCGCAGTGCGCCAACCCTTAATCCCTTCTTTCACTATCTCCGCCGGAGACGATCTCGACTGAAAGGCCAGCCCATGATCTCGCTCAAACCCGCCGACTCGCACGATCCGACGCCCGCTCGGATCCGAGGCCTTCGACCGGAGATGCTCTTCGCTCTGATGTCGATCGCGTCGGTCTGCGATCAATACGGAATTGACTGCGTGATCACGTCGGCCGCCGACGGCGTTCACAGTAGAGGATCGAAACACTACTCAGGATCGGCGGTCGACATACGGACGAGGGACCTCGAGGTCGACCGAAAGCCATCTTTCGCTGCCTGCATTGCTGATAATCTCGGGGAAGACTTCGATGTTATTCTAGAGAGAACTCACTTGCATGTTGAGTTCGACCCGAAGGAGCCCTGACGATGCACCGACCTCACTCGAATCTGGACGGAGGGGTCGACGTTCCTCAGCGCCTTCCGCTGAAGGTTGCGATCACGGCGATCGGGGTCGCCGCCCTGGTCGGGGCGAATGCATACTGGGCGACCTCGACGCTTCAACGCCTCGAAGCCGAGCTGGTGAGCCAGAGAAAGGCCCTCGTGTGCCTCGCTCTCGGTCGTTCCGACTGCTCGGCGCTCCTGATGGATGCGGCTCCGATGCCGCCAGCGCCGAGCCGTTGACCCTCCCGCCGGGCTCGCTCATCCTGAGCCCATGAAAGACTACATCTCGAAGAACGGCGTCACGACTTCCGGAGCCGTCGCCCTTCTCATTCTTCTGTATTTGGAGCGCTCTCACGGCGTCGAGCTCGGCGAGGTTCACCAGCTCGCGATCGTGGCCGTAGTCCTGGCGGCCTCACGGCTCGCCCAGGGCGTTCTTCGTCATCTCGGCCTGCTACCCCTCCTTCTCGTCCTGAGCGCACCAGCGGACGCCTCACCGCTCCGAAGCGTGCTTGTGTCAGGAACTTCGAGTGTGTCACGCCCCTATGTCGGTCCTGACGGAGAGATTGATCCGGCCTGGGTTCACGTCTTCGAGGAGGAGCGGCCGATCCTTTTTCTCGATCTAGCGGTCTCGCTCGACTTCTTCGCGATTGATCTCGACTCCCGAGAATACCAGCTCGGGATCTCTCCAGGCGTCGGATACGGCCTCTTCTGGTCTCCGGACTGGTGGCGACTCTCGGAGAGCTTTCTCGCCTTGAATCTCTTCGTTTCGGCTGGGGCGGTCGCCCTGGAGGGAGAGGGAGACTCGGGGCCGGACATCTTCGCGATCGATGTACTTCCGACGCTTATCCTTGGGAATCTCGTCGGAGTCGGGTTCGGGTTGCGGTCGAAGATCGGGCTCTCGGATAAATCGCAGGATAGACTGTCGCCGCTTTTCTCGTTTGGCCTTCGGACCTCATTGTGACGTTTCGCCTCAAGTCGCCCGAGCCAACCGAGGCCCAGGTCTCGGCCGCTTTCTTCCGATTGCTCGCCGCGCAGCCCTGGGCTGTTCACGTCCAGATCCCCCGAGCCCGCATCCCTCGCAAGGCATCCTCCGCCGTGCGGCGGGCCGCCGAGAAGGCTCGGATCGATTGGTACGCCCAGATCGTCGAGCGGATCCGGGACCGGCCTGCTTGCCTCGCCTTCTGGCGATCGAATACCGGAGCGGGTCAGATCGGAACCGGCGGCCGGTTCGTCGAGTTCGGCCTCTGGGGCCAGCCGGACATCGAGGGCGTGTTCTCGCCGCTCGGCCTTCGGGTTGGCATCGAGCTCAAGCGAAAGTCAACTTACCTTTCGCCGCAACAGAAGATCCATCGAGACCTTCTTCTGGGCTCCGGGGCGATATACGTTGTCGTCCGAGACCCGCAAGACGGAATAACCGAGATCAAGGAAGCTCTCTCTCGAAGACTCGAAGCGCCTCTAACCTAGAAGCCAAAAGACCTTGTTGTTCGATTTCTCTTTAATTGAACAATTAAATACGATACTCTGTATGTAGTTCAGAGATGAGCTAGAAAGAGAGTGCAACATGGCTTCAGCTAAGACGATCGGCAAGATCACCACCTATCACGGCAGTGATCATCCCTATCTAAAGAAGTATCGGGTCAAGATCATCGCAGTGATCGACGGCGGCTACCTTACGAGCGAGGAAGACATCGCTCGGCGCGGCGGCATAAAGGCCGACGATCGGATCGAGGTCGTGCCCTATCTTCCAGAGCACGACCGATATGGATTCGCGTCAAGCGACGTGCGAGCCCGCGACCTCGCCTGCTATAGCCGAGAGTTCGCAAGGGAGAAGTACAGCAGCGTGATCGAGTCTGAGTCTCTGTCTAGTCTTGATGCGGACATAGATAACGCGATTCAGACTAGCATCGAGGAGCGAGGCCAGATCGTCGGGCTGTTTGATCCGACAGGCGTAGGCCTTCGCAAGATCTCGAAGAATCTAGCAGAGCACGAGATCCTAGCAGATGACGGGTCGGTGCTTTGCATCGGGTTTGACTCCGAGGGCTGCGGATGGCGGGTCGCAGTGTATAGCTGAGATAGCTGTTCGATTTCTCTTTAATTGAACAATTAAATACGATACTATATATGTAGTTCAGGAATGAACTAGAAAGAGAGAGTGCAACATGGCTGGCTTAATTACGACTGATGGAATCTTCTTCTCGTGGGACGGGGAAGAGGTCGATGCAATGGAGCTTGTCCGATGCCTCGGTATCAGCGTCGCGCCTAGTGGCAGCCCTGACTCACGCTCGCTTGCGGCAGCTACTCTAGTCAGCGTCCAGGAGGAGGGTCAGGTCAATATCGAGCCTGACGTGATCAAGGCTCTTGATGGCTGGATCTATGCTGACACCGTAGTCGAGGAGGCTGTCGGGGGTCGCTATGATGGGCGCTGGTTTTTTGTCCCCTCCCCTCGTTGCTAAAGAGAGAGAAAGAGAGTGCAGAAAGTGAAAGAGAGAGATCTGAGCCTAAACGAAGTGCTGGCCTTGCTCGGCCTNACAACGAGGCCGGGCCGAGTCAAGGGAACGAAGGACATCCTTCATAGAGATGTCGTCGTCCTGCAGAATAAGCGAGCTCGTGACGTCTGGCTCTGGCTAGATGAGACGCTCAACAACCAGAAGAAAGAGAGTGCAGAATGACCTTCCTCATAAAGGAAACTAGAATCGACAACGGAAACAGCGAAGCATGGTCTCGCTTCGAGATGCTTGACGCAGACAGCGGAGATCTTCTCGGACGTATTGATCCCCTCGCTCAGGGACACGACGAGAGCTTTAGGGTTATCGGCTACACTGTCCGCTTTTGGGGTAACGATGAGGCGTGTAGCGGTCTGCAGTCTACTGTTCGCCGATCTAGCGGTGAGTCGATCAGCAGTCTCGTCGAGCGAAGCAGGACTGAGGCATGGAACCTGAGTGCAGACTACTATGGTCCCGAGAGCTTGTCTGATTACGATCTAGAGCTTGCACAGAAGGAGGGAGCGGTTTGAAGACCTCGGACATCGAGCACAATCCGTTTAACCGGTTCTCGACTCTAGCAGATCTCGTTCTTACTGAGCGAGATCCGAACGAGACCGCAATGGACCGAGGGTTCCGGCTATACCGTCAGGCCCAACTCATCTTGCGGGTAGCGGAGAGAGATGATGTTGACCCAGTTGACGCTGAGGCATGGACGGGGGTCGCTCGGGTCGACCTAGCGAGGGCCTGCTGGTCATTCCAGGACGCCGCCAACGGTCCCGGCCTTTGCTCGCAGATCGCCCGAGCTCGGAAGGCTCATCATATCGCATACGAGCTCGGGCGCCGCCTAGGCTAAGGCTTCTAGCTGAAGACCGAAAAGAAAGAGAGTGCAGACATGGAGAGAACAGCAGCGTTCTTAGCAGAGACGATTATCGCGAAGACATTCGCAGACTACTGCGACAGTCAGGGCTTGTGCTCTAAGGAGCACGGAATTCTAGCGACTGAGGAGGACATAATTGAGGATCTGTGGTGCGAATTCGTCGCTGCCGCTTTCCTTGGTGAGGACAGCATCGGAACGGAGTTCGATCTAACCGAAAGTCGACTTCCACTTGCGAGGATGTTCGAGAGAGTGCTTCTGAAGATTAGAGAGTCACACGGGCGAGACAGGGGGATCGCGGTATGAAGAAGACTAGAGAAGACGACCTGCAGAACGAGGCAGCAGCAGCAGCAGCCGCAGCAGCGGAGGCGGTCTATGAGGCTGCAGCAGAAGAGAAGACCCATAGCAGTAGCTTCTTAACTTGCGGCTGCTGCGGCCGGTACTTCGAGACCTGGGTCGGCTATGTCGATCAGGATCAAGATGAGGGGTACGGTATATGCAAGTCCTGTCAAGGCTGGATCGAAGACCGCGCCGAGGCAGACTGGGTTGCACTTGAGGAGCTGGTCCGAGAAGGTCTCGAAGAGCGCAACCGCGAAAAGTGGGACAAGATGGATGCAGATACGCGAAGAGGCTTCGCGTCCGTTATGGTTAACAGGGGCGTGATCCGCTTTGAGTTCACGCGAGACTAGAGAAGGAGAGTGCAAGATGACTGACAACACGAACTACTTAAACGGCGAGATCCTCGCCGCTCTTTCCAAGGCGCAAGCGAAGCTCGGGGGAGCGGTCGCGAAGGATGCCCGTAACCCTCACTTCCGATCGGAATACGTAACACTCGGGGCGGTCCTAAAGGCCGCGATCCCGGCGCTTACGAGCGAGGGCATCGCCCTCGTCCAGTATCGCGACGGAGCCGAGCTCGTGACGCTCCTCGGTCACGTCGACGGCGGTCGACTGGAGGTCCGATACCCGCTGCAGCCGACGAAGAACGACCCTCAGGGGTGGGGCAGCTCGATAACCTATGCGAGGAGGTATCAGATCATGGCCTTGCTCGGTTTAGCGGGCGAGGACGACGATGGGAACGCAGCCTCCGGCCTGGACACGGCTCCCGCTCCGATGCGGGCTCCCGCTCAGAAGAAGGTCAAGAAGTCAAGTCGGGGCAAGACGAAGCCAGCCGACTCGGTGCCCTCGGACGACTACGACTGGTCGGCTCGGGCGGCCGAGAGTATTACGGCAGCGGCGGCGGTCCTCGATGTCGACAGTCTGGCCGCGATTCTCGGATGCGAGATCGGGGACGTGGATGCGGCGATTAGCCGGGACAATCTTCGGGCTATCGGTCGCGATAACTCGCGCAAGCTCTTAGAGTCTCTTCGTCAAGCAGGGCGAGATATTCTCGGCGGTACGCGATGAGGGGGCGTCCGAGACGGCAAGACCCAGCCCGACATGTCACCTTCTACATCTCGGAGGAGCTTCTTGAGTGGCTTACGCAGGCATCGAGCTCTGACAGGATCGCGAAGGGCCGACTAATAGAGATGCTTCTTCAGAAGGAGCGCGAACGGCGGAGGGCTAAGGGGGAACCTTGTGGCGTGGATTAGACTAGAGGCGAGCTTCGGCCGTCACCCGAAGACCCGCCGACTAGCGAGGCGGCTCGGGCTAGATCTTCTTCAGGTCCGAGGCCTCCTTGTCGGTCTCTGGGTCTGGGCGCTCGAATTCGCCCCAGACGGCGATCTTCGGAGCTTTGACGCTGAGGCTATAGCCGAGGGATGCAGCTGGCTAGATGTTAAACCAGACGGTGATCCAGACGCTCTCGTCGCGGAGCTAGAGTCGGTCGGCCTTCTAGATCGGACTGGAGACGGATGGGTCGTTCATGACTGGTGGGATTATGCGGGCTCACTGAAGGCTGCTCAGGCCCAACGAGAGAAGCGTCGAAGGAAGGCAGAACGCAAACAGTCCCCGGACTGTTCTAGGACTGTACCGGTACAGTCTGAAGCAAGTCCTAGAACTGTACCAGACGACGAGACGGACGAGACGGACGGGACGGACGGACGGACGGACGGAGGTCAGCTCACGCTGACCGCTCCGCCGCCAACCTCGTCTCCCGTCGTTCTAGAGGTCCCGTGCTCAGGCCGCGGCCGGGGGGGTGTCTTTGAGGTGACTGAGGACGATGTTCGCCAGTGGTCGGAGGACTTCCCCGGCGTCGATGTTGAGACGGTATGTCGGCGGGCCGCGGTCTGGAGTCGGGAGAATGCGAAGAGGCGGAAGACGCACGGTCGGATGCGTGCGTGGCTCACGGGAGTCTGGCTCGCGAAGGCTCAGGACGAGACGAGGCCCGGTGTCGGATCGGTGAGGACTGGATACAATCCGCCGGAGGAACGAACCTCCCGGATCATGGCTCGGGCCGAGGCTTGGGCGAAGGAGTAAGAGAGTGCAGGGACGAATCTTTAAGGATCTACGAAATCCGAGCCGACATGTGCGCGTGCTTTGGGTTTATCCGGATGCCGCAGTCGGGGACGTAGCGGTGTGTGATGTGCTTCAGGGCGGTGTACGGAAGAGAACTAAGATTCAGGTTCGCAGGCTGAATGAGCCGAGCTTGTTTGTAAGGATGGTGTGCCTCCATGCTTCGTAAAGAGTTCGCGAAGGTGATGAGCGGGCTCCAGGTCTATTACAGGCACGAGCTCTCGGAGACTGAGCTCGGAATCTATTGGAGCGCGCTCCAAGGCTGGGAGGTCGAGCGCCTTCGTCAGGCTGCTCAGGCTCATGTCGTGCGCTCGAAGTGGTTTCCTCGGCTCTCCGAGCTCGCTGAGGCCGTCGGCGGCTCGGAGACGGACGCGGCCTCGGAGGCTTGGCAGCGTGTCATTCGAGCGGTCGGGTCGGTCGGTCGGTATCGGTCGGTTGACTTCGGGGCGGTCGAGAACGCGGCGACGGCCTCGGTCGGAGGTTGGGCGAAGCTGTGCAGGCTCCCTGAGAAGGATCTTCCCTTCATTGAGAAGCGATGGAAGCAGGCCTTCGACTACGGTCGGAGGGCCGGTGTTCCTCCGGGCGACGGTCGACACCTAATCGGCGAGGAGGAGGCCGACCGAATTCGGCTCGGGTCGTCAGAGCCCGCCCAGGTCCTTCGCTTGCACGGCCCGACGTCGAGGCCAGCCGAGCGCCTGCCGGAGGGTCCGTCGGTGGCTTCGCTCGCGTCGAAGGTCGGGAGGGGAATGTGAGAATCGAGACGGTCTATCGGCTGGTATATTGGAAGGAGGACGACGAGGAGGCCGCAAGCCTGGAGCGGCGATTCTATTCGAGGGACGCAGCTTTGGCTTGGATCGCTCAAAACAAGATCCAGGACTGGGCAATCCGGACGGAGATCGTCGAGCTCGACGATTCGCCGATCCCGTTCTGAGGAGATAGAGAGTGCAGAACCTAACACTGAATAAGGCATTGCATCGACTCGGCTTCACGGCGAGGCCGGGAGACATGAAGGGGACGAAGGACATCCTTCGAGGAGAAGTCGTCGTCCTACGAAACAAGCGAGCCGGAGAGGTTTGGAACTGGCTCCGGAATCAGAAGAAGAAAGAGAGTGCAGACCAATGAACATCAGACAACAAGTTCCCGAGGTGCCCTCGGGTCACCTGGACTTAACCCGTATCGGCGCATCGGACGCGCCTGCGATTCTTGGGGTCGACAAGTACCGATCGGCCCTTGATGTCTACCTCCGGCTCGTTGGCGGGCCTAGCGAGGACGACTTCCCAGCTTACCTTCGGGAGGCTGCTAACTGGGGACACCGAGTCGAGCCGCTCTCGGCGGTCGCTCTTTGCGAGAGCCTAGGGCTTGATGTGGAGCGTCTTGCGAAAGGCGAGAGCCGAATTTTGAAGGCTCGCGAATGGGCGAGAGTCTCGCCCGATTATCTCCTGACCGGAGACGGGGACGAAAACGGCCTAATTGAGTGCAAGCTGATCTCCGCTCGACGATTCGATGCCGAAGATTGGGGCGAGGACGGGACCGATCGCGTTCCGGCCCGAATCAAGGCGCAGGTCCTCTTCCAGCTAGAGGCCCTGAAGGCCGAGCCCGAATATTGGGAGACGCAAGGGCTTGACGCCGAGGCCCTCTCAGGCGCTCACGTCGCCGTGTGCGTCGGAGGCCAGCGCCTTCGCCGATACTGGATCCCGTGGAACGAGGCTCTAGGGAACTACCTGCGGAGCACGTGTGAAGCGCTGTGGTTTGAGAATGTTCGCGAGCGAGTTCCGCCCGCGCCCGATAGCTCGGAGGCCGCCGCGAAGGCGCTGGCGCAACTAGCGAACCCGAGCGCGCCCCAGCGGGCGGCGACCGAGGAAGAGGCCGAGCTCCTTCGGAGCATCCTCGAAGCGAAGGAGAGCATCGACGCGGCGAAGAAGCTCCAGACCGAGGCCGAGAACAAGCTGAAGGCCCTTCTCGGGTACGACAGCGGCGGTATTGTCTCTGGAGACCTCAAAGCGAGCTGGGTCGAGCGCAAGGGGTCCGCCCAATGGTCGGCCATCGCGAAGAGGGTCGCCGAGGAGACGGGCGCTCAGGAGCTCCTGGCGACGCTCCAGGCCGAGATGGTCGGGAAGCCGAGCCGATACCTTCGGACATCCCTCCGGAGGTCGAAGAAGTGAGCACGCATCCGGACGTCGTTCCGGTGCTCCTCCCGAGCGATCTCGTCGTCGATCTTCGACGCGAGGTCCTCGGGCTCGCCCGGGAGATCTTCGAGGAGGCCGTGACGCTCCAGGACGAGTCGATCACGGCCTTTGATCTGGCGGAGCGGATGACCGACCTCGCTCGGGCGCTTCACACCGAGAGCACGAAGATTGAAAAACAAGCCAAGATCCGCCGCCTGCGGGCGAAGAAGATGGAAGACCTCTCCTTCCGCCTGATAGGACTCGCCGATGACCGATGACGAATGGGAAGCCCTCCGAACCCGAGAAGAACGCATCGACCGATGGGGTAGAGCTGCCTTGGCGGGTCTTATCGCGGGCGGTATGCTCTGGTTCACAGCTATTGCAAGGGGCTGGGTCTGAATGGACGACATCATCGAGCGAGCAACCCGGAAGCACGGAGAAGCCTACTGTCGATCGTGCGCCGACCTCGGCCGCATCCGAGCGGGCAAAGAGCGATACGCCTCCGGATGCTTCGCCACGATCGCCTGCGAGGAGTGCTGGCGGGTTTCGGGTTATCGCGAAGAGCCGGGCTCGTGCTTCGACCCGCTCGACCTCGGGGACGATGGATGAGCGCCTCCGAGATAGAGCGGGTCCGAAGGCTCTTCCGGCTAGAGACCGAGACTAGACGGCCTGACGATGCCTTGCCCCGGGCGTGGTTGTGGCTTCTTCTCGGCCTAGCAGCCGGGTTTCTTCTTGGCTTAATTTCACCCCTCTAGAGCTCATTGACTCTAGTCAGTCTGACTAACTGAGCACACGAGGCGCTCGATTCCTGCCTGGATGCCCTCCTGAGCCCCCAGGAGCCCCTCTCGTTGGTTTAATTGGTATTGACGTTCGGTTAGGCCTCGGTCAGTCTGAGGCCGTGAGAAAGCCAGAGAGTGCGCCTAGGTACGAGACGCTCGCGATCGGCGAGATAACCCCTGATCCGTCGAATGCTCGAACGCACAACCAGAGAAATCTCGACGCAATCGCTGGAAGCCTTCAGGCTTTTGGTCAACAGAAGCCGATCGTCGTCGATGCTCGCGGGATCTGTCTCGCTGGAAATGGAACGCTTGCGGCCGCGAAGGCGCTCGGCTGGGAGGCGATAGAGGTTATCCGTTCTGAGTTAAGCCCGGCTGAGGCGATCGCTTACGGCATCGCCGACAACCGATCAGCAGAGCTCGCAGACTGGGATCTCGATGTTCTTCCGAGACTCTTAGAGGGTCTGAGCGACGAGATGCGGCAGGTTGTAGACTTTCCTGAGGAGGCCTTAACGGTTCTCGGAGCAGTCGACCCTGACGTGCTCGACGTGCCTGACAGCGAGGAGGTCGACGTAGAATCCTTTGAGGGAAAGCATCAGTGCCCTCGGTGCGGGTTCGAGTTCGATGGATAAGCGGCTATCGTGGTCTCTTCGTGAGCTCGACGCGGTGCCGAAGAATGGCTTCCGCGTGTTCTCGACCTTCGCCTGCGCTGGCGGCTCGACTATGGGCTACAAGCGAGCCGGGTTCGAGGTCGTCGGAGCGAATGACATCGACGAAGAGATGGCCAAGGTCTATAGAGCGAACCACAAGCCGAGCTCGTACTTCTTGGGCTCGATTCGAGATCTTGTAGATCGGTTCCGCGATGAGGGCATCCCTGAGCCATTGCAGGGTCTTGATATTCTCGACGGAAGCCCACCCTGCACACCGTTCTCGTTTTCGAGCGGCCTCAAGCGAGGGAAGGACTGGGGCAAAGCGAAGGCGTTCCGAGAGGGTCAGGCGGTTCAGGTTCTAGATGACCTGTTCTTCGTCTACCTTGATCTAGTCGGCGTTCTTCGCCCGCGCGCCTTCATAGCTGAGAATGTTGTCGCGTTATCTATGGGAAAAGCGAAAGGCTATGCGAAGGAGATCGTCCAGAAGGCGCGAAAGCTAGGTTACGATGTGCGGGTTCTAAAGTTAAATTCGTCTGCCCACGGTGTTCCTCAGCGGCGAGAGCGGCTCTTCTTTGTTGGAAGGCGCGACGCTAAAGCGATTCCGCTAAGGCTTGCGAAGACTCAGAAGGCAGTAACAGTGCGTGAAGCGTGGTCTGGCTTGCGCCTAGATAAGAGCGACCGATTGTGTTGGCTAAAGAATCCGAGCCAATCAAGATCTGCATGGATGGAAAGCGCGCCGAGGGGTAGACCGCGAAACTTCAGGTTCGCTTTCCCTAGCGGAAATCAGATGTTTAGCCACTTCAGGCTTTGCTGGGATGCCCCTTCGCCCACTGTTACGTCGGCTATGTGTCTGTACCATCCAGTCGAGCCGAGAAGGCTGCATGCGAAAGAGATCTTTCGCCTCGGATCTTTTCCTGACGACTTTCAGGTTTACGGCAGGGAACAGGCTGGATACGTCGTCGGCATGAGTGTTCCGCCGTTTATGATTGAGGACCTCTCAGCAGCTGTCGCGGAGCAGTGGTTTGCATAAGCGGCTATCGTGGTCTCTTCGTGAGCTCGACGCGGTGCCGAAGAATGGCTTCCGCGTGTTCTCGACCTT